>Ga0182021_10001540_pt1 | contig 26649 bp, 26 predicted proteins | sample 612E3MmetaG_FD_120493 | JGI IMG/M metagenome (GOLD analysis project Ga0182021, IMG submission 120493) | Permafrost microbial communities from Stordalen Mire, Sweden - 612E3M metaG (Illumina Assembly) | ecosystem: Environmental > Terrestrial > Soil > Wetlands > Permafrost | place: Sweden...
CAGCAGGGCGGCCGGCCGGTGAGCCCACCGATCCTGGTCTACAAGGTTTATGTGGACGGGCACGAGGAGTTGGTGCGCGGCATGCGTTTCCGCGGATTCAGCGTGCGCTCCTTGAAGGACATCCTGGCGGCGGGCGACGATAGCGCGGCCTTCGAGTACATGGACAATGGCTTGCCGTTTGCATTGATCGGCGGCGGCGGCTTCACGGCGGAAGCCTGCGTGGTGGCCCCCTCCGTGCTGATCGACGATCTGGAATTGCATCCCGTGGAAGACGAACTGCCGAAGTTGCCGGTGGTTTCCCCGCCGGACATGACGCGATAAAGGGGAATTAGGCGTTGCGGCTGCTGGACCGCTACATTTTTCGCGAGATCTTCTCGAGCGCGGTGCTGGGCACGCTGCTGGCGACGTTCATTCTGTACCTGCGCCAGGTGGACCCGATTTTCGAGCTGCTGGTGAAAAGCACCACCGCGAACACGCGGCTGGTGCTCCAGTTGTTCGTCCTGGCCATTCCCGGCGTCCTGCCGTTCACCATTCCGTTCGGCGTGCTGGTGGGCATCCTGATCGGGCTGGGCCGGCTGGCGGCCGATGGGGAAATCACGGCCATGCGCGCGGCGGGCGTCTCCAGCCGCAAAGTAATTGCCCCCGTGCTCTTGTTCGCCGCCATGGGCACCGGCGTCGCCATGCTGGCCACGCTGCGCCTGACGCCATATTCCATCCATCGGTACAACGACATCAAGAACCAGTTGGAGGCCACCCAGCTCAGTTCCGATATTACACCGCGGGTGTTTGTGGAGAACTTTCCCAACACGATTCTCTATGTGGGCGACGTCCGCCCCGGGTTGTGGCGCCACATTTTCGTGGCCGACGTGGCGCCGCCGGAAAAGCGGTCGAGCGGGATGCGCGATAAGGCGCAGGGCCCATTGATTACGGTGGCCGAGGAAGCCAGCGCCGTCCCCGACCGCCAGGACAATCGCATGCAGCTCACGCTGCGCAATTATTCCACCCACGAAATGAGCAAGGACCAGCGGGCGCTCGATACCGTGGCGCCCAGCGGCCAGCAGGCGCTCGATGCCGCGCCGCCTTCCGTGGCTCCGCTGCGCTCCGTGGGCATGGGCACCCGCCAGTTGATGGCCTACCCGCGCGGCAAGCCGGATTGGATCGAGTACCAGATCGAGCTCCACCGCCGCTTCGCCCTGCCCGTGGCGTGCCTGATGCTCGCCATGGTGGGGATTCCGCTGGGCATCGCCACGCGCAAGGGCGGACGCGCCGCCGGATACGTCAACGCCATCTTCGTGGCCTTCTTCTGCTACTACCTGGCGTTTGTCTCGCTGCTGGGCCTGGCGCGGCAGAAGACGCTTCCCGTGCCGGTGGCGCTGTGGCTGCCCAACGCGGCGTTCTTCGTGGCCGGGCTGATTTTCCTGGCGCGCCTCGAAAGGCCCGGCGACAGCGATTTCTTCGGCGATTTGCGCGCGCGCGCGGCGGATCGCTTCAAGGCCTTGAAAGCCAGGGTCGCGGGTCCAGGTGGCTCGGGTCTCGCCGCCTGGCGGCTGCCCCTGTTGCCGCAGTTGGTCGATACCTACATCCTGTCCGCCTTCCTCACCTACCTGACGCTTATTCTTTGCAGCTTTGTGTCGCTAGTGCTGATTTTCAACTTTTTCGAGCTGATCAGCGACATGCTGCGCAACAACATCTCGCTGGGGAAGATGTTCACCTACCTTTTCTTCCTGACGCCGCAGTTAATCTACGACCTGCTGCCGCCCAGCATATTGGTGGCGGTGCTGGCGGCCTTCGGCGTGATGAGCAAGCAGAACGAGATCACGGCGTTCAAGGCGTGCGGGGTGAGTTTGTACCGCCTGGCGGCGCCCATCCTGATCGGCAGCACGCTGTTGAGCGGCGCACTGTTCGCTTTCGATTTCTACTACGTGGCCGACGCCAACCGCAGACAGGACAAGTTGCGCGACGAGATCAAGGGTCGCGCTACCCAGACTTATCTCAAGCCGTACCCATGGATCATGGGCTATAACTCTTCGCGCATCTTCAATTACAAATACTTCGATAAATCCGGCGAAGAGAGCGTGATGAACGAGGCCAGTGTCTTCGAGCTGGAGCCGAATACGTTCCGCCTGCAGCGCCAGATCTACGCCCGCTTGGCTCACTGGAGCGTTCCGCTGAAGACGTGGGTTTTCGAGGACGGCTGGACCTGCGAATACAAGGGCGCGTTCTGCAACGTGTACACCCCGTTTCAGGCCACCACGTTCCGCGAGCTGACTGAGCCGCCGGACTACTTTCTCAAGGAAGCGCTGCAGGACAAGCAGATGAACTTCCTGCAGCTCGATCGCTACATCCAGGATCTGACGCAGAGCGGCTTCGAAGGCACGGTCAAGCTGCAAGTAAGGCTCTACCGCAAGTTCTCGGTGCCGCTATTCGGGCTGATGATGGCCCTGATCGCGATTCCGTTCGGCTTCCTGGTGGGCAATCGCGGCGCCATGGCGGGCGTAGGCCTGAGCATCGGCATCGCGGTGGGCTATCTCGGCATCGGCCAGTTATTCGAGAAGTTAGGCGACGCCGGCCAGTTGCAGCCCGTGATGGCCGCCTGGGGCCCCGACGTGGTCTTCGCCCTGGCCGGGGCCTACTTAATGCTGCGCCTGCGGAGTTAGCCCGGTTAGCTCGCCTTTGGATTCAAGATCCGGTTCACGTGGTCGGGATCGCGGGCGATGAGCGTCAGATAAGCCCGAGTGGGTTGGTCCGGTTCCGCCCGGCCCTGCTCCCAATCCCGCAGCGTACCAAGGGGGATGCGATAGCGGACGGCGAATTCCTCTTGGGTCAGATCCAACGCACGCCGGATGATCTTCGCCCGTGGGGTTCGCCGCATCCGCTTGATGTCGGTTTCGGTAAGCGGCTGTGCGTCGCGATCCGCATGCGCGGCCCGCTCAATAGCGGCGGCGGTCATCGGCCGGGGCGGACTAAGTGTCTTGCCGGAAGTAGTCGTCTTGTTCATATTGGGTTGCCCTCCGGGCTGAAATAATGCGAATGCGTTGCTCCCTTTCGGCATAGGCTATAAACAGCACCACATTGCCTTCGGCCGTGCCGATGATGACAAAACGCTCCTCACCATAGTCTTCGCGATCGTCGAGGCGCTCGACGGCAAAAGGGTCGCTGAAGACCGTCATCGCCAAATCGAAGCTCACGCCATGAGATTTCAGGTTGGCATCGGCTTTGGCGTCGTGCCATTCGAATTCCAATTCCTTGATACTACGGGATACCAGTAGTGTTGTCAAGCCTGGGCGATATCGATCTGACGAAACACCATCGAATTCAGCCCAGCGTGGTGGCTAGTCCGGCGTCATTCCCCGAAGGCCTCGCCCAGCACGCGGCCATCGGAGGAGGAAGGCGGCGCCACGCCCATGACGCGCGCCAGCGTCGGCGCCACGTCCACACTCAGCACGGGAGACTCGAACACGCCGGCGGGGAACTGCGGACCGTAAAAGCAAAGCGGGACGCGCACGTCGTAATTGTACAGCGACCCGTAAGAGATGCCACCCCGCTGGCCGTAGTCCTCCACATACTCGGGCCGGTAAGAGAGCATCACGTCGCCCGACCGGGTGGGGTGGAAGCTGTTGCGGAAGCGTTCCCGCCAGCCGTCGTTGGTGGAGCAAAACCCGCCGGCGGTGTAGAACCCGGCCACGGCGGGGTGCCCCAGCGCGGCGTTCCCGGCGGCCAGGCGCACCGGTTCGGGATCCGGCTGGTTGAAGGTGTCGAGGTAAAGAAACGGGTACAGGTAGCGCGTCACGCGCCCCATACCGCCAGCCAGCAGCGCGCGATCCACCGTCTGGGCCACGCTCTCGCCGGGTACCGCCATGCGGGCGCGGCTCTCCGCGGCGGGCGCGGGCGGTGCGCCGTGGGCGCCGGCCAGCACCAGGGTAAACGCGTTTTCACCGGGCCCGGCTTTGAGGCACCCTAACAGATACTCCAGTTGCCGGTCGAGGTGCAGGACCATCTGGCGCATCAAGGGCGAACGGCCGCCGGTTTCGTAACCCAGGCGCGCCGTGGAGCCGGCAATCAGGCACACGAAATCGAAGGTATCGCGCTGCCCCAGGCGCTCTTTCTCAATCAGGCGGGCCAGCAACTCGAACTGCGCGGCCTGTCCGAGCGGCGACGCCTGGAATAGATCGAGGAACTGCCGCGGATGGTCCGCGTCGTAGGTGAGGGTGCGCAGGGGCGGGGCGCCGGGCCGCGCGCCAATCGCCATCCACGGGGCGTTGTGGGCGTTGTCCAGCGGTTTCAGCGAATTGAACTCCACCAGCCATTCGGGCGGGCTTCCCAGGGTGGTGAACTGGCCTCGCGGATTCATCCAGAACTGCCGCGCCTCGGGCGTGCCGGCAAACAGCGCGGATTGCGCCGCGTCCATGCCGATCGCGAAGCTGCGCGTGTCCGGCCCGGCGGCCACCTGCGCGGCCAGCGTAGTGGCCAACAGCGCCTCCTGGGAAGCCGGAACAGCGCTCCTGGCGGCGCGGTCGTACCAGTTATCGGCCACGATGCCGTGCTGCGCCGGCCAGGCGCCCGTGGCCAAAGTGGCGATGCTCGAGGCGGAAAAACTGCTCGCCAGGTGGCGGCAATCGGGAAAATGTGCGCCTTTCGACAAAATGCGGCGCAGGCCGCCGGGGCCAAATTGAGCTGCCGCGGAATCCCAGTAGTCCTGGCACATTTGCTCTAAGAGTACTAGTACCAACAACTTGGGCCTCGGCGACAGCCCGGCTACCAGCCCGGCGGAGGCGCCGCCGAGCAGGCTCAAGTTGAAGTGGCGACGGCAAATAGGCATAAAAAAGAGTCTAGCAAAAGGATGTTGCGGTGTTATATTGTTACCATATATACAACAGTTGAAATCCGGCTTGGCGTCAGCCCCACGCAGGGGTAAGCGTCCGGCGAGGCAGGGAGATGAAAGAGGAAAAAAGCGTCCTTGGTCTGACCACGATTCGCCGCAACCGTGGTATTTCGCTTGAGCAGATCGCTGAATCCACCAAGATCAGCATACGCTCCCTGGAAGCGATTGAACAGGGCGAATTCCGCAAATTGCCCGGCGGCATTTACAACACCAGCTATATCCGCCAGTACGCCCGTGCGATTGAGTACGACGAGTGCGCCCTGATCGCCTTCTACAAGGGCGAAATGGCGCGCGCCGAAAACACGGCGCGGAACGCCACGATTGGCAAGGGCGCGTGCGGCGGATTGCGCCAGGCCTCCAGCACCATGGGCTCGTAGGCGCGGTGGGACAGACGATCGCCTTTTGTCGTCTGTCGCGCAAGGGCGCGCAGGTTGACAGACGACAAAAGGCGATCGTCTGTCCCACCGCGCCTTAGTCTACCGCTTCTTCTCCGCCAGGCGGGTGGCGAACTTGGCGACGTTGACGATGACGCGCTGGTGCGTGCCTTCGCCGATCTTCTCTTTCTCGTCGCGGGCTTCCACGCGGAACTCCACGCGCCGGCCATCCACCGCGATGACCTCCGCGGTGAACGTCACGCTCATCCCGATCGGCGCAGCGGCCAGGTGTGCCACATTGACGTGGGTGCCCACGGTATCGTAGCCGGCGTCCAGCAGCGGGAGCACCGCGTCGCGGCTGCAGCGCTCCATATAGCCGATCATGTGCGGGGTGGAGAGCGCGCGCGCGCCCTCCACACCCATGAAGTTGATGGCCACCTCGGTGGTGACCAGGAGGTGAGACTCGCCCTTGGTACCGATCGGGATATTCGCCATAGGGACTATGCCGCGGCCAGACCGGCGAGAACGCCGCGCTCGTAACTGAGCGAGCGCTGCATGCCCATCATGGGATCCTTGCCGTTGATCTCGTATTCCAGGTTGACGCAGCCTGTGTAGCCCATTTTCTTGAGCTGCTTGAAAATGGCGGGGAACGAAAAGGCGCCGTCGCCGACATCGCACTGGCTGTCCTTGTTCATCAGGTCGCGCAGATCCTTGACGTGCATGTCCAACAGGCGGTCGCCGGCTTCGGCGATGGTCTTCACCACGTCGACGCCGGTGCGCGCGGAGTGGCCGATATCCATGCACAGGCCGCAGCGCTTATCCAGCTTGCGGACCACCTCCAGCACGGATTGCGGCGTCGGGAAATTCTTGTCCTCGGGGCCGTGATTGTGGATGGCGATGCGGATATTGTATTCCTTGACCAGCGTCTCCACCGCCTTGATGTTCTCGTGCGTCGGCGCGCAGACCATCATCGGCAAGCCGGCGGCCTTGGCGTACTCGAACTGTTTGCGGAGATCCTCCACCGTGACGCCCTTCGTCATATCCACGTTGCCGCCGCTGGTGACCACCAGGCCGGCGGCGTCGAACTCGGCCCGGCCGGCCCTGGTTTCCTCGGGCGTCGCGCCGATCTTGAGGTGCACGTCCTTGATGCTGACGTACTTCACCTGCATCTTCTTGAGCATCTCGATGGCGGTGGGCCGGTCGAAGCTGCGCAGGGAATACGTGGCGATCCCCAACTTCATTCCCCAAGGCTCCGGCTCCACTACGGCGGAGGCCGGTGGAGCGCCAATTGCGCCAAGACCCGCCACTCCGGCGGCGGCGCCCAGAAAACTGCGGCGTGAGGGTGCGATCTTCATGGATCCGTGTCTCCTTTGGTTAAACGTCAATTCTACTCCGCGGCGAGCGTCAGTGCGCGGGCGGGGGTGCGAACTCGTGACGGCGTTGCATGGCGCGCCGGGAAGCGCGGTCTCGTCCTTGAGTGGTGGTGGGGGCCGGGCGCAGCAGCAAAGGATTCCACGCCGATAACCGATATGATGTTAATGGTGAGGTTCTTGCAGAGGTTCCATGAGACAGGCTGAGACAGTTGTTGCGGAGCCGGGCGCATTCGATCGGGTGCGTCTGGAAGCAAACCGGCAACTGAATCCGGGACGCAAGGCGGAGCTTGGCCAATTCATGACGCCGGAAAGCGTGGCGAATTTCATGGCCGGACTGTTCTCTCAGAGAACGGGCGCCATCCGGTTGCTGGATGCGGGGGCCGGCGCCGGGTCGCTGACGGCGGCGTTTCTCAATCGGTGGGGCGCTGACGATGTCCGCGCCACGGCCTACGAGATCGATGGGAACCTGGCGCCTTACCTGCGTGAAACCCTGCGTGCCTATGGCAACGGGAGGTTTGAGGCAACGGTCATTGACCGCGACTTCATTCAAGATGCGGTCTACAAGATCACGATGGGCAGAAAGGGAGCGGGTTTCACGCACGCTATCCTGAATCCACCATACAAGAAGATCAACAGCGATTCCGCACACCGTGCGTTGCTGCGGGCGGTCAGACTGGAAACCGTCAATCTCTACACCGCGTTCGTCGGGTTGGCGCTTGCGCTGATGGCGGAGGGCGGAGAACTCGTCGCCATTGTTCCCAGAAGCTTCTGCAACGGGCCCTACTACAAGCCATTTCGGGAATGGATTCTTGCCAAGGCTTCGGTGGAACATATCCACCTGTTCCACAGCCGCACGAGTGCTTTCAACGATGACGATGTACTGCAGGAGAACGTCATCATCAAGCTGGTGAGCGGCAGGAAGCAGGGCAAGGTCACCATCACAACGGCCAGCGATGCCGGCTTCTCAGACTTGCGGGCGCATGATTACCCGTTCGCCGAGATTGTGCACGACGGGGACGAGCAAAAGTTCATCCATGTACCTGTGGCGCCATCGCATGGCGGACAAGATGGCGTGCCGCTGGCCGATAAGTCACTTGAGGACATCGGCCTTGAGGTTTCGACAGGGCCGGTGGTTGACTTCCGACTGAAGGAATATCAGCGCGAGAACCCGGAGGATGGCACCGTACCGCTGCTCTATCCAACGCACTTTGTGAATGGCCAGTTGGAATGGCCGCGGCAGTCCAAGAAGCCGAATGCCTTGATCGATAGTCCGGAGACGCGGAAATGGCTCTACCCGATGGGGTTCTATGCCGTTGTCCGCCGGTTCTCGTCGAAAGAGGAACGTCGGCGAATCGTGGCACACGTCGTCGACCCCGCCGCTTTCAAGAGTGACGCAATCGGATTTGAGAACCATCTGAACGTGTTTCACTCGGAGAAAAAGGGTATCAACGGGGATGTGGCGCACGGGCTAGCCGTGTTCCTGAATTCGACCGCTGTGGATGACTACTTTCGCCGGTTCAGCGGGCATACACAGGTAAACGCAACGGATCTCCGTCTGCTTCGGTATCCTGGCATTCAGGACCTGGAAGAACTTGGCCGGTGGGCGCAAGTGCAGGGAGACCTTACACAGGAACTGATCGATCGACAAGTTGCGGATCGGAATGGCAGAGCGAAATAAGATCGCCGATGCCCTTCAGGTGCTGGGTGAGTTGGGGATGCCGCGCGCCCAGCAGAATGACCGTTCGGCGTTGTGCTTGCTGGCGCTGCTCAATCTTTCGCGAGCGGAGTCATGGGCTGCCGCCAAGAATCCGCTCGTGGGGATTACGCCCATGATGCAGTTTGCGCGGAGTCAATACGGCAAGCAATATGCGCCCAACACGCGCGAGACGTTTCGCCGTCAGACTATGCATCAATTGGTGGCTGCTGGGATCGCTCTCTATAACCCGGACAACCCCGCGCGTCCGGTGAATAGCCCGAAGGCCGTGTACCAGATCGAGCCGGATACGCTGAAGCTGCTGCGCTCGTTCGGCACGGCCGCTTGGACCAAGAAACTTGCGGCTTACCAGAAGAACAGGAAGACGCTAACGGCGCGATACGCGAGAGCGCGAGAGATGCAGAAGCTGCCGGTTAAGCTGACGACGGGTGAGACGATGCGTCTCAGCCCTGGAGATCACAGCGGACTCATTAAGGCGATCATCGAGGAATTCGCGCCGCGCTTTGTGCCGGGCGGCGTTCTCATCTATGCCGGCGATACGGGTGAGAAGTGGGGCTACTTCGACAAAGAACTGCTGGCGAAGCTGGGTGTGGAAGTGGACGGTCACGGCAAGATGCCGGACGTGGTGCTGTATTGCCCGAAGCGGGGCTGGTTGTTGCTGGTTGAATCCGTGACGAGTCACGGCCCAGTAGACGGGAAGCGGCACGATGAATTGGCGCGGCTGTTTGCGGGATCGAAGGCTGGCCTTGTCTACGTGACGGCGTTTCTATCGCGGGCCGTGATGACGCGCTATCTGGGTGAGATCGCCTGGGAGACGGAGGTCTGGGTCGCCGATGCGCCGTCGCACCTGATCCACTTCAACGGGGCTCGGTTTCTCGGGCCTTATAAGTGAACCGTGGATTCCTCGTTACCGCTCTTGTCATAAGGTGCCGGGAGCGCGGACGGCCCCTGGCTTCCGCGCCGTTCGCGGAACTATGATTGTGTCATGCGCTGGTTCGCCGCACTGCTGATGCTCGCTGTTCCATCCGCCTTGGCCGGGGAAACGCCGGCTCCCCTTACCTGCCCGGCCACCTTGAATCCCGCGGGAGCCGCCGGCCAGGGGGCGGCGCGCCAGTTCGAGCGGATCAATATCTACAACGGAAAACCCGGCGGCGAGGAGTACGACCTTGCGCCCGACGATGAGACCAAAGCCGGTCCCAGGATTACGCAGGTGTGGTTCCTCAAAGACTACCGGTCCATGGCCATCTTCGTGCGCTGCCGCTACCGCGGGACCAGTGCCGTGACGACGCTGGACGTGCCCGCGAAATACCAGAAGTGCCGCTTCACGTTTGAAATGGACAGCAAGAACAACATCACCGGCAAGCCGGAGTTCTCGTGCAACTAAAATGAAAACCTCCACGATCCTTGTGCTGGTTCCCCTGCTCGCCGCGATTTCGTTTGCAGCTTCGGTGTTCGACAACCCCGAATTGCGCATTGCCCCGTCGCCTGCCGAGGCACGGCGGATCGCGCTGCCGGCGGGAGTGCGCGTCCTCGATTCCGACGTTTCGCCGGCCGGTCCGGTGACGGCCCTTCTCGTCTTACAGGCCTCGGGAGCGCGCCAGGTGCTGCTGTGGAATCTCGATCAGTCCCAAACAACGAAGGGGTGGGATGTTCCCGCCGGTTTCAGCGCGCGCGCGCTGGCGTGGCACCCGGAAGGGAAGGCGATCTTCCTGGCCGGGCCGCAGGGACAGAAGCACGCGATATTCAGAATCGACCAGGCCGGTGGCAAGTGGACGGCGCGGCAGATATACAGCTCCCCTCAGGAGCTCCGCCGCCTGGTGCCCGGCCCCAGACCGTTTGCGGTTGATTTGAATCAGCCGTCCCAGCGGCCGGTCCAGGTCTACCGGCTTTTTTTCGGCTTGAAGGGGAACTCAGGCAACTTCACGATCCACTCCATCACGGAAGACGGCAAGCGCGATTACCAGGCGATTGGCCCCCGTGCGAGCCAGACGAAGTCCCTGGACGACGAGTATCCTCCCAGCAGGATTGAGGCGAATTTCGCCCTGCCGGTGGGGTTCCATCCCGCCGGCCACGTTCTGCTCTGGGAAGACGCCCGACACTGTTTTCACACGGCGGACTATGCGCGCGATCACTGGGAGGGCACCGCCGCACTTTTCGGCCGCGAGTTCTGCGGCGGCACGGTCGGCGCCACGCCCAATGGCGCGGGCGTTTTCCATTGGGAAGCCGGCAAGGAGGGCGTCGATCTGCTGCTGAACCGCGGCGCCGTCCGGAAGCACGTGGCGGCGGGCGTTCAACTGGTCTCCGCGCCATCGTCCGTGGCCGACGGCCGCGGGATCGTCGGCATCGCGAAAACGGAAACCGGTTTTGCGGTCGACTACGTTCCGGTCGACGTGCCCCTGGCCAATGTGGTCAACGCGTGGATGTATGTGGAATCGGATGGCGATTTGTCGCTGTTCTCCCAGCACGGCGGCCTGTTTCGCGATCTGAAGGACGCCGATCAGTTGTATCCGCTCTACGATTCCGAACTCTACCACTGCGGAGGTGTCGACGAGTCCGCGCCTACGCGGCCTTACATGGTCACCACCGATAGTTTCTGGGAACTGTTCGGAGCCGCTTACGAAGGCATCTTCATCGTTCGCGAAAGGCAATCGGCGATCCCGGCATTCTGGGATTTTGTGGCGCGTGCGCGGCGTGCGGTGCGGCAATCGAGGCCGCCATCGCGGTGGGCGGGTGTCTTCGACGCGCTGGAAGCGCTGGCGGGAAGGCCGGAGAGCAATCCCGAGGCGCTGCGTATTTCACGCGCCGACGGCAGGCGCGCTTCCTCCGTGCTGGGAACCGATTTCGATTACGCGGAACTCAAGCCGCGCGGCCATTACACTGCAACGCCCGAGGCGCGACGATACTTCCAGGCGTTCCGGTACCTGACCAGGGTGTCGAAACTGGAAGGCTGGCCCATCGACGAGTTGCGGCAACTCCCGCCCGAGGTGAAGAGCGCCGCGCTGCGCTGGATCGGCGTCTACGGGGACATGATCGCGCCATCCCGCGCGCCGCTGCTGTGGACGTCGAGCCCGGCCGCCCCGGCGTCCTATGTGAAGCGGCCTCTGGCGCTGCCCACGCTGTTCCCGCTGTCCTGGGGCTTCGACAACGAAGCGCTCTTCTCGACGGTCTACCACGCGGATCTTCCCGCGCTGGAGCGCATCGAAGGCCCCTCGGGACCGCGGTTGACGCCTTCGTCGCTCGATATTGCCGCGGCCCTGGGCAGCCGCTTCGCGCGCGAGTTGCTCTCGGGCGAACTAGAAAAATATCCCAGACTGGCCGCGGTGCTCGACGACCTGTTGGCGCGCAAGAGTGCCGCCCGCGATCCGCACCAGACGCTGTACGACCGGTGGATCGACGGCCTGGCGCAACAGTGGGCCGACTCGGTAGTCTCTCCCAATGGCCAATGGGACGAGAAGTTGTGGCGGACCAAGAGGCTGCAGACCGGACTGGCATCGTGGGCCACGCTGCGCCACGCCACGGTGCTGGTGAATGAACGCGTCTCGGCGGAATGCGGCGAGGGTGGATTCGAGGAGATCGTCATGCGTCCGCCGCGCGGCTATGTGGAGCCCGACCCGGAGACCTTCCGCCGGATCGCGGGGCTATTCGACGCGGCGGCGCAGTTGGTAGGCGCCGACAGCACGCCGCTCGCCGGCGTCTTGCCGGACGAGGCGCAGGACGGAAAACCCGCTCGCGAGGCTTTGAAACAAGGTCTGCTGCGCCGCCTGGCGGAAACGGCGGCCAAGGCGCGGCTCTTTGAGAGCATGGCCGCCAAGGAGGTCCGCGGCGCAGCGTTGACCGCGGCGGAGTACGAAGAGATCCTCTACTTCGGGCGCGTTGCCGAACACCATTTCCTGATCTTCAAGAGCCTCGCCAACAAGGATCTGGCGCTCTCCACGCCGGACCCCATGCCGAAGATCGCCGACGTGGCCGACGTCCTGGGAAGTGCGCCCTATCTGATGGCCGCGGTGGGACGCCCGCTCGAATGGGATCACGCCGTGCCATTTTACGGGAGGCAGGAAATCGTGAAAGGCGGCGCCTACTCGTTCTATGAATTCGTCAACGATGCGCTGCTCGACGACCAGGATTGGCTGAAGAGACTGCCTTCCCAGCCGCATCCGGCGTGGGTCGCACCCTATGTCTCGGCCAAGAACCTCTCATGTCCGGCGCGAAATCCGTTCTGATTCTGCCGTGCCTTCTCGCCGTGGGCCGCGCGTGGGCCGCGGATGGCGGCGATCTCCGCCTGCTGTTCACCGGCGACATCCTGCTTTCCCGGCAGGTCCGCCACGAAATCGAGCGGACGAAGCGCTTTCCGTGGGAGCCGTTGGCGCACCTGTTCCACCAGGCGGACTGGGTAGCGGGGAATCTGGAAGGCGCCGTCGGCCCCGCGGAGGACTGCACGCCCGAAGCCTCCGCGAGCCCGTGTTTCGACATCCCCGGGGCGCTCGTCCCGCTGCTCGCCAAAGCCGGCTTCCGCGCCCTCGGGACGGCGAACAACCACGCTCTGGACCTGGGGCCGGGGGGCCGGGCCGCCACCCGGCAGGCGCTGATCCAGGCGGGCTTGCGCGTTCTATCCTTTGAGGACTCCCCTGTATTCGTGACCGCCGGCGGCCGAACGCTTGGGGTGATCGCGGTGTCCACGGTGCCGTCGCGCGATGGCAGCCGGACGGAGATTCCCTCCACTGCATTGCGTCAGAAGCTGCGGCTCGCGAGCGGCTTGTCGGACATGGTTGTGGTGTTCGTGCACTGGGGGAGCGAGCTTCTGGAGTGGCCGGACACTCAGCAGCGAGTTGCCGCCGCGTGGCTGGTGCGGAATGGCGCCGATCTCATCGTCGGCCACCATCCCCATGTCGTGCAGGCCGCGGAATGTGTCGCGGGACGGCCGGTTTTCTATTCGCTGGGCAACCATCTCTTCGATCAGAAGTACCCGGCCGCCAAGCAGGGGTTGATTGCCGATTGCCGGCTGCACGGGGCCGAACTGCGATGCGGCGGCATCCCCACGATGGCGCCGCCAGGCAGCGCGTTTCCGCAACTCTCGCAGTCTGTGGACGGCGGCGCCACGGATGCGCTGAAGGCCTGCGCCGTGCACCTCACCGGTCCTGGTCCGGTTGGCGAAATCTTCCTGCGGGGGCGGTCAATCGATCTGAACGGCAATTCCCTCTACTTAATTGAAGGCGCCCGCGCCGGGGCTCGAATCTGGCGTTCGGTGGCTATGCCGCTGGTTTCCGTTCAGGTGGGAAAACTGGCGGGCTCCCAAGGCCCCGACTACGTTCTAGCGCTGGAGCGGCGGCGATCCACCATCGATGGCGAGGATGGCTTGCGGCCCTATGTCTATGAGGCAGGCCCGAAAGGTCTGGTGGCACGCTGGCGCGGGAGCGCGCTGGCGTGGCCCTTGCTGGACGCCGCTCTTCTGCCTGGGCCGGACGGCCTCTTGTGCGGCCTGCACCGCCGCGATTCCTTCGTGGTGCTACAGCCAGACTCCGCGGGCGTCCGGACGGCGGTCTATCGCTGGAATGGGTTCGGGTTTTCCGGAGTAGAGGAGCTCGCGGCCGTCGCAGCCTGCCGGGCGATGTTCCAGGCGGAGCGATAGGAGCCGGGAAGGGGTGAAAAGATGGAGCGGGAGACCGGGATCGAGCCGGCGGCCAACATGACCCGCGTGCGGATCTGCTGTTCCGTCACGGATGCCAGGCCAGCGACAATCCGTAGCTGTGATCGGACGGCTGGACCCGCGGGACCACCTGAGGCAACAGCCATCCCTTAGCCGGCGACCTGCCACCAGCGCGGCGCCTCTCGGCCACATGCCTGCCGATAAACCAGCCCATGGCCGCTCCTGCCACTATGTCCGATGCGGAATGCTGCCGGGCACTGAAGCGAGAGACCCCGACCATAGTGGCCAGGCCATAAGCCAGGATTACCACCGCTTTATTGTCGTGGTACCGATGCGCGATTACGGAAGCGAACGCAAAGCTTCCGATGGTGTGGCCGGACGGAAACCCGTCGCTGCCGTGGAAGAAGTGGACGCCCCCATCTCCTTCCATGGGACGCTGGCGGCCAGTTGCAGCTTTGAGAACTTCGGACACAATTAGACCGTCCACGAGCGCCTCGGCTCCAAGCAACCCTGTGTCGCGCAATTTCGACTGCTTGGTCAGGAGCCCACCCAAATAGAATCCGCCGGCGATCGGCACCAGCGTATACACGGCTCCCAGTTGCGAGACGTGGCGGCTGAATGCCACTCGCTCTCCCGTATTCGGCAATTGTTGCGAACTGCGCCGGTCTGTCGCGATCAGAGCGCCGGTGGCAGCTCCGAAGATCAGCCACCATTTGGCGCTCTGGCGCGTCATGCGGAATGGACTCGTCCAGATCTGTTTCTGATCGAGCACGATGTTCCTGGCGATGTCCTTGGCCGAGTCCCTTGGCGGCTCCGCCTGGTCTGGCGGCGCCCCTTCCATGGCTTGACGCGCGTCCTGAGCGAACACCGCCGGGACCGTCAGTATGGCGCACGCCAGCAACCACCGGCGGCCTTGCGACGATATCCCCGATTTGCCGGTCATTTGGCAACCGTCGCGCTGAGCGCGGCAGGCACTTGGGAACCCGCGGCTGTCAGGTCCCGGTTGATGCCCTCCAGATGAGCGAGTTCCGCCTGTAGCCTTGTCCAGTCGCCTTGGTTGGCCTTGGTCGCAATCGGCAGGCTGAGGTCCTGGTAGAAAGCCAGAATGTCGCTCCGCAGGTCTTGCGGCAGATCCACGTAGTGACCTTCCAACTTGTGAAGCAATTTCGCGTACGCGGCGTCGGTCAGCTTGTATTTGCCGGCGTCGGTGATTTCTCCGACGTCAATATTGTCATTGGCCAGGATAAGCCGGCCGCCAGCCAGGGCGTCGAGGAATGCGCGGTACCGGTCGATCGATGCGTTGAAGCCGGCCATGTACAGCTTCTCGGTCTCCGGCGTCAGCTTCTTGAACGCCAGCGCCTTGAATGGGCCTACTCTGGGCACCACGCGAAAAAAGCCCGCCAGAATCTTCGACCGAACGCCCGGCCGTTGATAGGTGGCGCCCCAGTTCTTTTCGTAGCTGGAGCGAGACAGATTGTAGAGGAATTTCTTGCGGGTGATGCCGGGAGCATCCTTCCGGATCTGGGGACCCTTAAGCTGCCACGCGACCTTGGTCAGGGCCGGAAGGATTGTCCCCACCGCCCGCCGGTACGATCCGATCGCCAGATCGAGGTTCAGGAATACCTGCTCGATTCTCAATCCGTAAGTGTCCTGGAAGGCCCGCTGGAGCACGGGTTTGGCGACTTGAAAACCGATAAAGTCTTTGTAAGCCGCTGAAGCGTAGCGGCTCTTCGCGGACTGAAACACATCGAATCCGAACTCCGTCTTGCTGTGCGAGAAAGGATCGTCCGCGTATGTAATCGAATTGCCGAAGATCAGGCGAAGCTTCGGGTAGAGCAGCGGCACCGAGACGTTCGTGGCCATGCGGTGGCCATTGCTGTCGGCCGCGAAATGCGACAGCGCGCCCAGCGCGAATGCATACTCGTCGAGATCCTGAGACTCGCGAACCATGTTGAGGATGAAATCGCCGCTCCGGACGTAATGCGTCAAATCGCTGAAAAACTTGCTGCCGAACGGATAATATCCCAGGTCCTGGATGATGCAGCCTCCGTAGGCGTAGGCGTGCGCCGCCCTCAGATCGTCCGGCGTGGCAGCCGGGAAGCGTTTCAGAAGAAGCGGCTTAATCGCGCTGTCCCAGGTGGAATCGATAATGGCCTCGTGCGTCAGCACCGAGTAGGAATAGGCGTTGGGACAGGAAAATAGAGCCAGCAGGCCAAGCGCGGCCCATGGTAGACGAGCTTTATGTGAGGTCGTCATCTCTTAAGGACCTTTTTTCTGATATCCGGCCAGAACTCCTTTCCCAGATTGCCGAACAGATCCAACCCCAGTGTCACCGAACCCTGGAGGAACCCGAGGCGTACCGTATTGAGCCGGTCCGGATACCACAGGTTGGAAAGAACGGCTGAGCCGTAGGCGCTCCCGATACGCCAGGTGGAGAGCGTTTCGCCCCCGCTATCGGTGCGCGTAAGCAGGGTTCCACGGAGCGCGTGTCCCGAACGGCGCCAGAACCCGGCACCACCCGATCGAAAGTACCGCGGGTCCTGATGCAGGGTCGAGTCCAGGCCGAAAGCCAGAGCGCTATGGATTCCGGACCAGGCCACCATGGAACCAAGACGCTTGCCGTAGGCTTCGGCACCCCCTCGCCACTCTGTAGGGGCGGCATCCGCCTGCAGGATTCCGGCGTAGGCGGCGTCACCCAAAAGCGCCAACGGCCCAACCGTGGCTTTGACATGAAAGCCCAATTTGCCAGTCACATCGAGCGGCTCTAGGGCCTGAGCAATCCCGGCAATGGGAATCGCCATCAAAAGCGCGAGCACCGGTGCTGCCATCACTGCGCGGCCTGGTCCAGGTATCACAAGTAAGTTCTTCACAAAAGTCTCCGTACTTCCTTCAGTAAACCGGCAGCGCTTGCCGCCGGAAGGCCGCCATTAAGGCCAGGAAGACCGCCATGCAGGTGAGGCCCATCAGGAGAAAGATCTTAACTGCGAGCAATAGGGGACTGAACACTATGGCGATCAAAACGAGTCCGGCGGCCCAAAAATATTCCTTCAACCAAACCGCCCGCTGCACCAGGATGGCGGCGCCCAAACAGATTGCCCAATCGACCGTGAGTTCGTAGCTTGCGGCGTAACGCGGAAGCATTGAGGCAATCAGCAGGACCGGAATCGAAACCCACTTGATGATTCTAATGACCTTCATATCTCCTCCTGCTGGGCCGGCTTCCCGGCGTAACTTAGCAGGGGCACGTTGACCACCGTTTGCATTCGAGAGGCTTTCGGGGCCAGATTGCCGCGAGCCGCCTATGGCGGGCCCGTGGCGCGGCGAAATGTGCATGGCCAAAGGCAACTTCTGCACATCGGTGTGCCGTCCTGTCCCGAATTTCCGCAGCGCGGCGGGCCTGCGGCGCTTGGGCCCGGCTCGTGCACAGACGGAACGGGACAGTTCCAAAAGGGAGGAACACTAAATGGCAAGGAACACATCGGTGATGGGCATCTATCCGGATCGCACGACCGTATCGGATGCGATCAGCGTTTTGCGTAAAACGGGGTATCGGACGACGGATATCTCGGTGCTGGCGTCCGACAACCAAGGCTCCAAGGATTTCGCGCACGAGAAGTACACCAAAGCGCCGGAGGGCGCCGCGACTGGCGCGGCAGCCGGTGCGGTGCTTGGCGCCGCGCTGGCCTGGCTGGTTTCCGTTCAAGCGGCGGCGCCCGTCACGGCTCTCGGGCCGCTCGTCACGGCTGGACCTGTGCTGGCGGCTTTGGCTGGCGCCGGCGCCGGCGGGGCGCTGGGTTGGATGGCGGGACTGCTGGCCGGCCTGCCTCTGACCAGATACGTCGCCAAGCGCTACGCGGGCAGAATCAGGCATGGCGGCATTCTCCTCTCCGTTCACTGCGATAGTCCGGAGTGGTGTGACCGGGCGAAGAAGACCCTGAAAGACACTGGCGCCCGGAATATCTCCGCCGACTCGGAGAGTACCGCCGACTACGGAACGACGGACAAGCCGACCGAGAGGGCGCCGGTGATCGTCCCGGTACTTGACGAAGTTCCCGATAAACCGGTTGTGGAATTCGCCGCTCAAGAAACCAAGAAATAGGCGCCCACACCACCTCCGGGGAACACGATTCAAGGCGGACTGGTGTTCTGCGTGCCTAAGTCATAGCGACCTTAACGGAGATGATTACCATGCAATTCGTTCGAGCAACCAGTACGGCTGCCCTGTTTCTCCTTCTCGGGACGATTGTCCCTGCGTACGCGCAGCCAGACCGGCAGAAGGAAGAGCATGGCAAGCAGGAGCCGGCGCAACAGCAGCGCCCTCAGGGGCAACCGCAACAACCGCAGGCTCGCGAGCAACAACAGCAGAGGCAGCCGCAAGAGCAGCGGCAAGCACAACCCGCTCAGCAACCGCAGCAGCAGCGTGCCCAACAACCACAGCCTCAGCAACAGCAAAGGCAACCGCAGCAGCGGCAGGCACAACCCGCTCAACAACCGCAACAACAGCGGGCTCAGCAACCACAGCCTCAGCAACCGCAGCAACAGCGGGCTCAGCAACCGCAGCCTCAGCAACCGCAGCAACAGCGGGCTCAGCAACCACAGCCTCAGCAACCGCAGCAGCAGCGGGCTCAGCAACCACAGCCTCAGCAACCGCAGCAACAGCGGGCCCAACAACCACAGCCTCAGCAACAGCAGAGGCAACCGCAGCAGCGGCAGGCACAACCCGCTCAGCAGCCGCAGCAACAGCGGGCTCAACAACCACAGCCTCAGCGACCGCAACAGCAGGGACAAAGTGGACAGCAAGCCCGGCAACAACGGCAACCGCAGCGTACGGAGCAGCAGGCAGGCGCGTGGCAAAAGCAGCAGGGCTGGCTGCGGCAGGGCGCCTGGCAGGGGCACGCAACCTTCCAGCAGGACCGCGCGCAAAGCTGGGCCAGCCAGCATCGCACCTGGGCGCAGCGCGGAGGCTATGGCGGTTACTACATTCCTCAGGCCAGCTTTAATCTCTCGTTCGGGAGTCAACACTGGTTCCGGATGCAGTATCGTCCCACGATCTACATGGGGTATCCGCGCTTCTCATACGGCGGCTATTCGTTCATGCTCCTGGACCCCTGGCCGGAGTACTGGGCGGAGAACTGGTACGACTCCGACGATCTTTACATCGATTATGACGATTCTGACGGTGGGTACTACCTCTACAACCGCGGGTATCCGGACGTCAGACTCGCAATCACCGTCGCACTATAGCTGATGAATCGTGGAACGGCACCGCAGTCGCGGTCTCAACCTGACTGGAGTCTGAGATGGGCGGAGATTCAAACCAGCGGTGCCAACCCAGACTCTAGCTGGCCGCGGCGTTCGAGGGGCAAGCACCGTTGTCGAGCAGGGTCTTCAGGGCGCTGCGGCAGAGCAGGATTCCGTCGCGCGAATAGTTCACGTATCCTTGTTTCCGGAAACGGGCCATGTAGTGCGTGACGATTTCGCGGGAGGTTCCGACGTACTGAGATAGAAGGGAGTGGGTAAGCGGCAACATGCGTTCCGTTCCGTCCTCCTCCAAGGTGCCCAACCGCTCCGAGAAGCGAAGCAGCGAACGGGCGAGCCGCTGCTCGACGCTGTCGATGGCAAAGCTCTCGATCCGGAGAGCCGACTGGGCGTTGCGTTGCGCGAGGATCTGCAGCAACGCCACCGCGAGGCGCGGCCGTTTCGTGACGAGGTCTTCGATGTCGGAAACGGCCCAAGCCATCACCTTGGACATTTCGATGGCCGTGGCGCGCTCGGAGCGGTAACGAGAGTCGAGGAAAGCCGACTCGCCAAAAATCTCTTCAGGCCGGACGATCTCCAGCAGCACCTCGCTGCCGTCCACAGCGACCTGTGAGAGCCTCACTTTGCCCGCGACCACCAGATAAATGCTGTTCGACGGACTTTCCGGACCATAGATAACCCGGCCCTTGCCGTACTCCGTGATGCTGGAGACCGGCAAATGTTCCAGGACGTCTTCGATCCGTGTTTCTGAAACTGACGATGCGCAGCTTGATGGCATTGACACCTCCGCCCGATTTCGCCTTATGCCCTTGCACGGGACGGACCAGAACCGCATTCTCGCCAATGGAGGGCGGGGCCTGACAGAGGCGCACCGGCATCGGCGTGCAAAACCTGCACACGGAGTGCGAAACTTGCCGACAGGCGCGGCGTCACCTTAGTCGGCAGGCACAGTGAAATAGAAGGTCGAGCCCGACCCCACCGCAGATTCCACCCAAACTCGGCCGCCCAGGCCTTCGATGGCCTTCTTGCAGAATGCCAGTCCGAGTCCGTTTCCCGGGTATTCCCTGCCGTGGAGGCGCTTGAACGCGCCGAAAATGCGGCTCTGGAATGCCGGCGCGATACCGGGACCATTGTCCCGCACGGAGATCTCCCATCCGAGATCCACCCGTTTGCAGGCAACGTGAACCCGCGGCGAAGCGGCGTCCCCGTATGCGATGGCGTTCTGAATCAGGTGGTGGAGGACTTTGGTCAGTATTTCGAAATCTCCACACACCCGCGGCAGTGGGTCATGGGTTACGATGGCGTCCCGCGCGGCGATCTGCTTGTCCGCGCGGAGGAGCGCCTGGCAAAGGGCCGCTTCCATGTCCGTCGGCGAGGACTGCCGGTCTCTGGCGCCGGTGGCCCAGTAGTCCACCACGGCGGCGAGCACCGACTGTATACTGGCCGCGCCCTGCCGGATGCGGTCGAGGTATGCGGCGGCATCGGAATCCAGGCGGCCGGCATGGGTCTCGGCCAACAGTTGACTGAACGCCGACACGTCCCGCAGAGGCTCGCGCAAGTTGTGGGCCGCCATCGAGATGAACTCTTCGAATCCCGCGTTGGCCCGCTCCAACTGCCGCTGCATCTCCAGGCGTACGCGGTCGATTTCGGCTTCCGTGGGGTTTGGATCAGCGCCCATGATCAGCCTGTGCGCCGGGGGAATGCGAGTTGTGGTGGGCGGGAATGGTGAATTTGAAGGTAGCGCCGTGCCCCGCCTCCGATTCCACCCAGATTCGCCCACCCTGGCGGTCGATGACCTTCTTACAAAGCGCCAGACCGATGCCGGTGCCGGGGATTTCACTTCCGTGCAGGCGCTTGAACATGCCGAACACCCGTTCGCAGTCCTCGGGATCGATGCCCATTCCGTTGTCCCGCACCGCAAACAGCCATCCCGTGGCGTCTTTCTTCGCCGAGACATGGATTCTCGGTGCATCCTCGCCCCGGTACTTGATCGCATTCGAAATCAGGTTCTGGAAAAGCTGCATGAGCAGAACCTCCTCGCCTTCAATCGTCGGCAACGGATCGGAAGTTACCGCGGCGCCGCTTTGCGCGATGGCCGCGTGGAGGTTGAACAATGCTTTGGCCAGAACCGTGCCGCAATTGATGGAGGCGAAAGTCTCGTGCGACCGCTCGGCAACCTCCCAATAGGAGAGCAATGCTTTCAGCAGGGCCTCGATCCTCAAGGCCCCTTCCACGGAATAGGAGATGAACCGGTCCGCTTCATCGCCCAGCTTTCCGGCATACTCCCGCCCCAGAAGCTCGGTGAAGTTCACCACCATGCGCAGCGGTTCCTGCAGGTCGTGGGTGAGCGCATAAGCAAAATTTTGCAGTTCGGCGTTAGTGGTGCGGAGTGCTTCCTCGGCCTGCTTGCGGTCGGTGGCATCCTCAATCGCCAGCAGGATCGTGCGCGCCTGCGCATTCGGGTTGAAGATCTCGCTGGCGTTGAGCAGCATCACTTTCCGGCCGACATGCTGGAACTCGTGGGTGACTTCGAAATCCCGGAACGTGGAGTGCGCCGGGAGAATGTTTTCCAATAGCTCGCGCAGCTTCGGGATGTTCCATTGTCCGTTGCCCAGATCGTAGATCAGACGGTCTTCCGTCTCCTCCCGCACGGCCCGGAACGCCTGGTAGAACGCCTTGTTGGCTTTCAAGACCAGCAGGTTCTGGTTGAGGATCACCAGGGGTTCGCGCACCGTTTCCACAATCGCCTCGGCGAAATCGAGGCCCCGCTTGGCGGCGTCGATATCGATCAACATCAGCACCGCGCCGTCGGTCTTGCCATCGGCTCCCACCGACGGGAGGATGCGCAGCGAATACCACCGGCCGTACGAATCGCGGATATCCCGCGGTTTCCGATTGCCCCCCTCCATGGCATCCAACAGCAGCCGCCGCAGGTCGGGCAGTTCCATTTGCGGCTGAAGATCGGTGATCGACCGCCCCACATCGCTGGAGATGAGATTCAGCATGGGTTCGATGGCGCGGGTAAAGCGGCGAATGCGCAGATCCCGCCCCACCATTACCAGGGGTATGCTGATGCTCTCCAGAAGGTTAGCCAGATCGCGGTTGACCTTGCTGAACTCGACGTTGCTGATCTTCAGCTCTTCGTTGAGCGTGTTCAACTCTTCGTTGGCCGATTCCAGCTCTTCCTGGGCGGTTTCCAACTCCTCGTTGCTCGCCTGCGCCTCCTCGTTGGCCTCCTTGAGTTCTTCCAGGGTGGTGGAATTATCTTCGACGATCGATTGCAGGTACTCCTTGGTCGCGGCCAGTTCGCGCCGCAGCCGGGCGGCTCTTCCGTTGTCCGGCATCGCGCGCAGAGGCTTCGCTTTCGGGTCGGCGCCGGACGCGGCATCTTCGAATAGGACCAGGAAATAGCGGCTCTTGGAAGACGACGAGTTCCCAAACGGGGTCACCTTGATGGCGACGTCTCGCAACTGGCCGCCGCCTTCGACCCGAAAGCCGTCTTCCCGAGCCGTCGCGTTTGTCTGTCTGGCCGTTCGGATGGCCTTGCCCAAGCCCGCAATCAGGCCTTCGCGCGCCAGTTTGAGAAGGTTATGCGTCGGGTCGCCCGGCGAGAGCTCCAGGTACGGAGCCGTGTGGCCCCGCACCTGAAGGATATTCATCTCATCGTCAATGACGGCGCCGGGCGGGCCATGTTCGGCCAGCACCAGGCGATCGGCTTCTCTCTGCACGTCCAGCGCGGGGGTGCCCCCGGCTACTCTCCGCGATCGGTCGAGCCGCATTTCACCATAGTGCCCATCGCCCCGGGGAAGGGCCTGCGTGCCCGCGGCCGGCGCCATGCAATAGATCTTGTGGCTCCCCGGCACCTGATGAAACGAGTCGGAAAGCGTGCCGAGGCTCTCGGAAGGACCCAGCAGCAGGAAGCCCGCCGGCTTCAGGGCGTAATGCAGAATCGACATCACCTTGCGCTGCAGTTCGGGCCCAAGGTAGATCAGCACGTTGCAGCAACTGACCAGGTCCAGCCTGGAGAAGGGCGGGTCCTGCGCCACGTTGTGCCTGGCGAAAACACAACTGTCGCGGATGATCTTCGCAACCTGGTATCCGCGCTCCGTCCTGGTGAAGAAGCGCGCCAACCGCTGGGCTGAAACTCGCTCCAATGCGGTGCCCATGTAGGTTCCGGCCCGGGCCTGTTCGATGGCCGTTTCGCTGATATCGGTGGCGAAGATCTCGAACGGAATGCTTACGTTCGCATCACCCAGGAATTCCTTCAAACAGATGGCGATCGAGTAAGCCTCCTCGCCCGAGGCGCACCCCGCCACCCAGATCCGGATGGGATCCTCGGGCGCCCTGTTCTCCACCAGCGCGGGGAACACTCTCTTTTTCAGCTCCTCGAAGACGGCGGGCTCCCGGAAGAATGCCGTGACGGTGATCAAACAGTTCTCGCACAAGGCGCTGGCTTCCTCGCGATTCCGCTCCAGATCCCGGCTGTAGTCTTCCATCTTTTCGAACCCGCGGAGCGCCATGCGGCGTTTGATGCGCCGCTCCAGGGTGCCGCGCTTGTAGTGAGTGAAGTCCACTCCGGTGGCGCCGCGCACCAGGTGGAGTATCCTGGCCAGCGCCGACTCTTCCGGCGGCTGCATCGCCTCCGGGGTCACGACCGGGAACTTCGAATTCCGCCCGATGGCCGCCAGTTGGCGGGCGATGGCGGCCGGCGCCAGAACAGAATCCACCACACCGGCGTCGATGGCGCTGCGCGGCATGCCGTCGTACCTTGCCGTTTGCACATCCTGGGCAAAGGTGATGCCACCGGCGGCCTTGATCGCCTTCAGACCGAGGGTTCCATCGGATGCGGTTCCGGAGAGTACGACGCCGATGGCTTGGTTTCCGCGGTCCGCCGCCAGCGCGTGGAGGAAAAAGTCGACCGGCATGTTGCGGCCGCTTTCCGGCCGCGGCGAGGCATGAAGGACACCGCGGGAAATGGTCAAGTTGCGCTGCGGCGGAATCACGTAAACATGGTTGGCGGCAACCCGAGTTTCGCCATGCACCTCCGCGACCGGCATTTTGCTTTCCCTGGCAAGCAACTCCGTCAGATGGCTCTCGTGACTCGGATCCAGGTGCTGAATCAGCACGAATGCCATGCCGGTATCGTCCGGCAGATGGCTGAGCAGTTCCGTGAACGCCTCCAGCCCGCCGGCGGAGGCGCCTACGCCCACGATGCGGAAAGAACCGGGTTCGACACCCGGCGGCAGGGTGGCCACCGCGGACACGGGTGTTTGAGATGCGCCATCGGCGCTCTCAGCGGGGGCCGTTCGCCGTTTCGGGCGGGGCGGACGACTACCGGTCTTCTTTGCCACCGCCACCTTCGCCTTTCTCACTGGAACTAACAAGCGTACTCACTCGAACTGTAGCGCGACCAATACAGCACGCATAGTGCCATTCTCACACCTGTCGCGGCGCGGTAGCCTTGTCCTCAAGCAGATCCTTGATGGTCTTTCCGATCTCCATGAATTGATCCAGACCGGAAGGCTTGGTAATGAACTGGGAAATTCCGATCTCCTTGAGCAGCGCCTCGTCCCGGCGGGACCGGGAAGAACTCCACACGCATACGGGAACGCCGGCCAGGTGTTCGGCGCCGCGAATCTCGCGCAGAATCTCCTCGCCGGTGTACTTGGACAGGTTCAGGTCCACCAGGATCAGGTCCGGAATCGCCGCCTGCGCGTGGATCCCCTGCCGGCGGACGAAGGCCAGGGCACCGCCTCCGGTCGGCAGATGAACCAGATCGAACTGGAGATCCTGCTTCTTGAGCGCCCGCTCGAGCAGGAAAACGTCCGAGGCGTTGTCTTCAATCACCAGGATTCGGACGGCGCGAACAACCGAAGCGTGTTTCAAGCTCACTCCCAGCGGCCAACCATCGGTCGCCGCACTCCATCATTTCACAGTTCATCGTCCCTGGGCGTCATCTCTAGAGGCGGGTGGCGGCGCCGTGGCGTTCCTGCTTGGATTCCGTCAGGGCGAGCGACCATTCGTCAGCCTGTTTTTCGGCCTCCGCTTTCGCCACGCCATAACGCACCTGAATCCGCCCGATCAACTGGTCCTTCTTGCCGGCGATGGTCTCCCAGTCGTTATCGGTGAGTTTTCCCCAGCGCTCGCGCGCCGAGCCGGTGAACTGCTTCCACTTGCCTTCGATTTGATCCCAATTCATGTTTTTTTCCTTAGCTGGCGATGGACTCCAGAACGAGTTTGCCCAAGCACGTTCACCACCGTTTGGAATTCGACAGGTTACTGGGGGATCTCCCGCCGCTGCCGGGAACCCGGCCTGCAACAATTGCCGCATCCGATGCGGATTCTGCACCCTGCGCCGGCGGGACCCTTCGGCTCCGGCAGTGCGTGGCATGGCCCCGAGCCCGGCGCGCCGATTTGGCCCCACGCTTGCACCTGCATATTGCGAAGGAGCAAGAAATGCTTTGGACAATTTGTGTGATTCTGCTGGTTTTGTGGGCCTTGGGGATGGCCACCACCTACACCGCCGGCGGATTGATTCACCTCCTGTTAGTCATCGCGGTGGTGGTCATGGTAATCCGTCTGTTCCAGGGACGCAGGGTCGTGTAGTTGGGAACAAGTTCAGTGTAGAGGAGAAAACATGCCTTTGATCAATATCGTTATTGTGCTGATCATCATCGGCGTCGGGTTGTGGCTCATCAATTCGTTTATCCCCATGGCCTCCAGCATCAAGACCATTCTGAATGTGGTGGTGGTGGTGTCGGTCGGAGTCTGGGTGCTGCAGGCGGTTGGAATGTGGGGACGTGTAACCAGTTACCGGCTGCACTGAACGCCTCTGCACCTCTGCGCCGCAGCTTGCTAAAATATAAAGGACAATGTCACGACCGCCCACGGTTCCCGGCCGGATTCTCATCGTCGACGACGACAGGCGGCAGCGTCAGGCCCTGGTTGCCATGCTCTCCGATGGCGACTTTGAGACGCAGGTCGCCGCCGACGGGCAAGAGGCGCTGGAGCGGCTTGCCACCTTCGATGCGGACGTCATCGTCTCGGATCTGGTCATGCCGCGCATGGACGGCTTTGAATTGCTCCGGCACCTGAAGGAGCGCGGCGACCTCACGCCGGCGATCGCACTCACCGGCTTCGGCAGCATGGAAAAAGCGCTTTCCGTAGTCCACGACCTCAGGGCATTCTGGTTCCTGGAGAAGCCGGTGGAACCGCGTGCTTTCAAGATCCTTCTGGAACGCGCGATCGAATACAAGAGAAGTCAGCGGAAAACCGAGGAATTGAAGCGGGAACTGAGCCTTCGCGGGGTGCTGGGCAACCTGGTGGGAATCTCCCCGGCGATGCAAGAGATCTTCTCGCTCATCCGGCAGGTAGGCCCCACGTCAGCGTCGGTTTTGATCTGC
>Ga0182021_10001541_pt1 | contig 26639 bp, 21 predicted proteins | sample 612E3MmetaG_FD_120493 | JGI IMG/M metagenome (GOLD analysis project Ga0182021, IMG submission 120493) | Permafrost microbial communities from Stordalen Mire, Sweden - 612E3M metaG (Illumina Assembly) | ecosystem: Environmental > Terrestrial > Soil > Wetlands > Permafrost | place: Sweden...
AATAAACCAATTATCTGCTCTGCCGCAAATCGCTTCCGACTCATCACAACCTCCTTAATTTTTATCCAGTATTATACCAAAATCCTAACTTTAAAACTGGACCGGTTTTCGGGGGGCAGGTCAACCAGCCAGGCCGGGCCGTTCGACCTGTGGCCGACCGGGTTGGGCTTCGAGTATTTCTACGGCTTCATCGGTGGTGACACCAGCCAGTGGAATCCGGCGCTCTTCGAGGGGACCAAGCCGATTGAGCCGGCGGCCGATGCGAAGAATTATTTCTTCGACGTGGACATGGCCGACCACGCAATCAAATGGATCAGGATGCAGCACGCGACTGCGCCGAACAAGCCATTCCTCGCCTACTATGCGACGGGCACGGCCCACGCGCCGCATCACGCACCGAAAAAATGGATCGCGAAGTTCAAAGGAAAGTTCGACCAAGGGTGGGACAAGGTGCGGGAGGAAACCTTGGCGAGGCAGAAGGCGCAGGGCGTCGTCCCGGCAAATGCGAAGTTGACGAAGCGTTCCGCCGGTATTCCCGCGTGGGACAGTCTGAACGCAGACCAAAAGAAGGTCTACGCCCACATGATGGAGGTCTATGCCGCAGCGCTCTCCCACGCCGACTACCAGATGGGCCGCATCCTCGCCACCATCAAGGATCTGGGTGAGCTGGATAACACGCTGGTGATCTATATCCAGGGGGACAACGGCGCGAGCGGGGAAGGGGGCATGCAGGGTCTGCTCAACGAGATGACCGTGTTCAACGGAATCCCTGAGGACTTCAAGGAAGTCAAGCGGCGCATGGACGAACTGGGCGGGCCGAACACCTTCAACCACTACCCGGTCGGCTGGGCGCACGCGATGGATACGCCGTTCCAGTGGACCAAGCAGATTGCCTCGCACTTCGGCGGCACGCGCAACGGCATGGTCATCTCGTGGCCCGCACGTATCAAGGACAAGGGAGGTCTCCGCACGCAATTCAGCTCAGTCATCGACATCATGCCGACGCTTCTCGAAGCTGTCGGAGTGCCTGCGCCAACGAGCATCAACGGTGTGGCGCAGAAACCAATCGAAGGCACGAGCCTGGTCTATACGTTCGATGACGCGAAAGCTCCGTCGAAGCACACGACGCAGTATTTCGAGATGTTCGGCAACCAGGGCATCTACCACGACGGCTGGGTCGCCTGCACGACGCCGGGGGTGGCGCCGTGGGACTCGGCAGCCGAGGTTGAAGGGCGATTGCCGTCCGTCCTCGACTACAAGTGGGAACTCTACAAGGTCAACGAGGATTTCTCCGAAGCGAACAACCTCGCGGCCAAAGAACCGGCGAAGCTCAAGGAGATGCAGGACCTCTTCTGGTTTGAGGCGGAGAAATACAACGTGCTTCCGGTCAACAACAGTTGGATCGATCGCTTTGACGTGAACCTCCGTCCGAGCCTGACCCGTGGCCGCGACGAGTTCACCTACTACCCAGGCCTCGTGCGCATCCCCGAGGGCGCAACCCCGGACACGAAGAACAAGTCCTGGCAGATCAAGGCCGAGGTCGTGATTCCCAAGGTCGGCGCGGAAGGCATGCTGATCACACATGGTGGACGTTTCTCCGGGTGGGGTTTTTACCTGCTTAAGGACAGGCCGGTGTTCTGCTACAACCTCGCCGGCGTAGCCCATTACTACGTCACCGGCAAGGGCAACCTCGCGCCGGGCGCACACACCTTCGTCTATGACTTCAAATACGATGGGGGCGGCCTCGGCAAAGGCGGCGTCGGCACGATCCAGGTGGACGGTAAGACCGTGGCCACGGGCCGCATCGAACGCACGCTGGCCTTCCGCATCTCGCTCGACGAGACGCTGGATTGCGGCGAGGACACCGGCACGCCGGTCAACGAGGACTACCACGTCCCGTTCAAGTTCACCGGCGAACTCAAGCAGGTTGTGATTGACCTGACGCCGGAGCCACTGAGCGCGCACGACGACGCAAAGTTGAAAGCCGGCCAAGCCGCCATCGGTGCGTCGGAGTGATTCGATTGTGAAACACGCGGGCTGTCTCCGAGTGGCCGGCTCGCGACTTCGCCAGCAAACCAATCAAACAGTAAAGGAGGAGTTATTTACTTTCCCCTATTCGACATTGGGCGCCGGCATGATCATCCTGCCGACCAAGGACCCGAAGGCCGCCGCCGTCAGCTTATCTGTACTCAGCTCCGAAGGGAAGGTCACCACCTCCGGCTTTGACAACCTGAACGGGAACAAGCTGACCTTCGCCGGAGAGACCCGGATGCGGACGGACTTCTTCGGGTTTACCGGTCACCAGTTGGTGGGCTATACCTATTCCAACAAGGAATTCAAATCCCTTGACCAGAGACTTGGTAGCGATGTTCTCACCGGTTCGCTTCAGGGCAAGATGGGTTCCTGGGCTTTTTACTACAATTTCGACCAGTATCTGTATGAGCCGACAAAGGGTTCGGGCAAGGGGGTCGGCATTTTCGGCCGTTTTGGCGCAGCGGACGGAAACCCAAATCTTGTCAACTACTTCTTCAGCCTTGGTCTGAGGGGTAAAGGTATAATGGCATGCAGGCCAAACGACCAGTTTGGTATCGGCTGGTACTATATCGACGTCAAGAACCCGTCCCTGTCCTTGACCTCTGTTACCCGTGAGGCCCTTAGGGACGAACAGGGGTTCGAGGCATACTACAGCTTTGCGGTTACCCCGTGGGCACTCCTGACGCCTGACATCCAGATAGTGCACCCGGCCCAGAAAAATGTCATCGAGTCGACCGGGTCCGGGTTGTCCAGGCAGAGCATCAATACGGCAACGGTTTTGGAGCTCCGTTTGCAACTGCTATTCTGAGCTGCGCAGGTTGCGGGATGGCAAGAAAATGAAGTGCCCACCAAACAATCGCCAAAAAGTTTAATCGTGGGCGAATGAAAGCATATGGTTATTTAGCAATGTTAGCCCCACAATCGGTCATGGATGCTACGGATGAATTAATGGACCATATTATTGAGATTACAATGGAAAAGCCCCGTATGTGTGGGCTGATGTTAGGAGCCGTGTTCTCGGACTACTGAACGAAATTAGAAAGGATATCAGCATCGATGTGAGTCGAATCGAATACCGAGGAAGGTTAAAAATTCCCGGGCACTGGGAAGATCGGATCATCCAAGCGGGAGAAATCCCCGCTTTTTTCATTGACGAAAATGAGAGTAGAGGTTGGAAACTGGGTTGGAAATTTAATTTTAGGCATTAAAAAAGGTGCTAGAAATTTACTCTAACACCATGATTTCATTAAATAGGCGGAGCAGGTTTCGAACCTACGACCTCCGGCTTGTAAGGCCGGCGCTCTCCCAGCTGAGCTATCCGCCCTTAAAGGACTTTAGTGCGTTTAATGGGTTACTAATTCACCCACCTTTTCAGTGAAAGATTTAAAGAACTCTTCGGTGCGCTCGAATTTTTCTTTTAAAAATTTTTCTGGGTTTTCCAAAATAAGTGCCCGCCGAAGTACTTCATCAACATGATCAACGAGAACAATTTTCAAGTCTTTTTTTACACGGGGCGGTATCTCTTTGAGGTCTTTTTCATTATCACGGGGAATAATCACACAGGTAACATTCCCGCGGTGAGCAGCAATGAGTTTCTCTTTTAATCCGCCAATGGGAAGTACCTTGCCGCGGAGGGTGATTTCGCCGGTCATCGCGATATCTTTGTGAACCGGTTTTTTCGTGAGCGCTGAGGCTAATGATGTTGCCATGGCCACACCCGCGGATGGGCCGTCTTTGGGGATCGCGCCTTCAGGGACATGGACATGGATATCAATATTCTGGAAAAAATCTTTATCCAGACCCAGATAATCTCCGCGGGAACGGATATAGGTTAATGCTGCCTGGGCAGATTCCTGCATCACGTCTCCCAGTTTGCCGGTAAGAAGCAGTTTGCCTTTGCCCGGCATGATGGTTGCCTCCACTGACAGAAGCTCTCCCCCTGCTTCGGTCCAAGCCAGTCCGGTGGTCATGCCGATTTCGTCTTTTTCTTCGGTCTTGCCGTATCTAAACCTATACACCCCTAAATATTTAGAAATATTTTGAGCAGTAATCTGGAAACGGCTCTCTCTGCCTTTGCGGATGACTTCCTTGGCCACTTTACGACAGATAGAAGATATCTCCCTCTCCAAGTTCCTGACCCCGGCCTCACGGGTAAAGCGCCGGATAATGGTGAGGATGCCGTTGTCAGTGAACGCGATATTTTTTTCCGTCAAACCGTTTTCTTTTATTTGTTTCCGGAGAAGGAATTGACGGGCGATATGCAGCTTTTCATATTCAGTGTATCCGGGGAGACGAATGATCTCCATTCTATCCCGTAAAGCAGGAATGATGGGATCCACCAAATTCGCCGTGGTAATGAACATGATCTCTGATAAATCGTAATCAATGTCAATATAATGATCGTTAAAAGCATGGTTTTGTTCCGGGTCTAAGACCTCAAGGAGCGCCGCGGAAGGATCTCCGCGGAAATCCGCGCTCATTTTATCTACTTCATCGAGGAGAAAGACCGGATTATTGGAACCGGCTTTCTTGAGGTACTGAAGGATTTTTCCGGGTAAAGCTCCGATATAGGTGCGTCGATGGCCCCGGATTTCAGCTTCATCCCGAACCCCGCCCAAGGAAATGCGGACAAAGTTTCGTCCGGTGGCCCGGGCGATAGACTTGGCCAACGAGGTCTTTCCAACTCCAGGCGGGCCGACAAAACATAGGATCGGGCCTTTGAGTTTTTCCACAAGACCCTGAACCGCTAAATATTCCAAGATGCGTTCTTTGGGATCTTTAAGCCCGTAGTGGTCTTCTTCAAGGATGCGGCTGGCTTCATCAATATTGAGTTTGGTTTCGGTTTTTTCAAACCAGGGAAGCGAGAGCATCCAGTCGATGTAGTTCCTTACCACGGTCACTTCCGCGGACATCGGGGGCATCATCTTGAGCTTCTTGAATTCCTTTTTTACCTTGTCGGTTGCTTCTGGGGACATCTTTTTCTTTTTTATCTGGTCTTCGAGGTCTTTGAGGTCCGTGGTCATATCATCCCGGTCGCCCATTTCCTTTTGGATCGCCCGCATCTGCTCGGAGAGGTAGTATTCCTTCTGGGTTTTCTCCATCTGTTTTTTGACGCGGTTGCGGATTTTTTTCTCGATCTCGAGGATCTCAATTTCTGCCTCCATAAAACCGTAGAGCTTTTCCAGCCGTTCCTTTCCCCTTTCAATTTCCAAAAGTTTCTGTTTGTCATCAAGCTTCAAGCTCAGATGAGCGGCAATGGTATCAGTAAGCCGGTTCGGTTCATCGATCGTGCTGACGGAAACCAGCATCTCGGGTGGAACTTTTTTACTCAGCTTGACATAGTTTTCAAAGGTGGAGTGCGCGCGACGTATCAGGGCTTCAACCTCAGGGGTGATCTCGGTAGTGTCCTCAATTTCTCTCACGTAAACCTGAAAGAAATCCGGATGAGGTGCAAACTCCCGGATGACTGCGCGTTTTTTTCCTTCGACTAAGACCTTTACCCCTCCATCGGGAAGCCGAAGGAGCTGAAGGACTGTTCCCAACGTACCGACACTATGGATGTCGGTTTCAGCGGGATTGTCATCCTTGGCTTTTCTCTGGGTAGCTAAAAAGACAAGTTTTTCTTTGTTCAAGGCCTCTTCCAAGGCTTTTATGGACTTGGTGCGGCCGACAAAGAGGGGAACAACCATATACGGGAAAAGCACGATATCCCGCAACGGTAAAAGGGGATACGCTTTTTCTTTTTCCCGATCAAACGGTAGCAGCTGGTCTTTTGGGTTTTTGAAAATCATTTTCGTATTACCTACGCGGATTTTGTTTCTTTTTCATACATGAGGAGGGGGGATTCCCTCTTTAAGACTACTTCTTCATTAATAATGCATTCCTTGATGTTTGGCTGTGACGGGATATCAAACATGACATCGAGCATGATGTCTTCCATGATAGACCGTAAGCCCCGTGCCCCGGTTTTGCGCTTGGTTGCTTCCTGAGAGATTGCCGAGAGCGCCCCCTTGGTGAAGCGGAGCTTAACATTTTCAAAGGAAAACATGGTTTGGTATTGTTTGACTAAAGCATTCTTGGGCTCAAGCAGGATCTGCATCATGGCTTCTTCAGAAAGTTCACTTAAGGTGGCGATCACCGGCAGACGGCCGATCAGCTCGGGGATCAGGCCATACTTGAGCAAATCCTCGGGCTGAATCTCGCTTAAAATTTGCCCGACTTTCCTTTCCTTTTTGCTTACAACATTACCCATAAATCCCATTGAGCTATGGCCTAAGCGTTTTTCGATAATATCTTCAACCCCGTTAAACGCTCCGCCACAGATAAAGAGAATGTTCGTTGTATCAACCTGGAGAAAATCTTGCTGGGGATGTTTTCTCCCGCCCTTGGGGGGAACATTTGCAATGGTTCCTTCAATAATTTTGAGAAGCGCTTGTTGGACTCCTTCCCCGGAAACATCACGGGTGATGGACGGGGAATCCGTTTTCCGGGAAATTTTATCAATCTCATCAATGTAAATAATTCCTTTAGTGGCCCGCTCGATGTCGTAATCCGCAGCCTGGAGGAGACTGAGAATGATGTTTTCGACATCTTCACCCACGTAGCCTGCTTCGGTAAGCGTTGTGGCATCGGCAATAGTGAAAGGCACATTGAGGATCTTCGCCAAGGTCTGCGCTAGCAGGGTTTTGCCGGTGCCGGTCGGGCCGACCAAAAGAATATTGCTTTTCTGGAGCTCCACGTCGCTGACTGACTTTTTGGCCTCGATTCGTTTATAGTGGTTGTTCACTGCGACGGAAAGAATTTTTTTTGCCCGATCCTGCCCGATCACGTACTCGTCAAGGATTTTTTTGATTTCTGCTGGTTTGGGTATCGTGGTGATTTTTCGGGTCGAATCTTCTTTTTCGTATTCTTCAGCGATGATATCATTGCAGAGCTCGATGCACTCATCACAGATATACACCGAAGGGCCGGCGATCAGTTTTTTTACCTCATCCTGACTTTTGCCGCAGAACGAACAGAAGAGGTTGCTGTATTTATCGGAGCCTTTCTTACTCACTACTTTTTTCTCCTTTGTTCAGGGTGGGTTTGAAGTCCATAACCACATGAGGATTTTTTTCGATCACTGCGTCAATGATGCCGTATGCTTTTGCTTCGTGGCCACTCATGAAATAATCCCGTTCAGTATCCCGCTGAATTTTTTCCAAAGGCTGGTTGGTGTGTTTGGTCAAGATCATGTCCAACGCCTTCCTCATCCTGAGGATTTCACGGGCATGGATGTCGATATCCGTGGCCTGGCCCTGAATTCCGCCCAACAGCTGATGGATTAAGATGCGGGAGTGGGGTAGCGCGAAGCGCTTACCCGGAGCGCCAGCCGAAAGCAGTAAAGCCCCCATGCTTGCCGCTTGTCCAAGGCAGATGGTGCACACATTAGGTTTTATATACTGCATGGTATCGTAGATCGCCAACCCCGCGGTTACGATACCTCCGGGAGAATTCAAATAAAGATAAAGATCTTTGTCCGGATCTTCGGACTCCAGAAAAAGCATCTGGGCAATGATTAAGTTAGCGATGTTATCATCGATGGGGGTTCCCAGGAATATAATTCTGTCTTTTAAAAGTCGTGAATAAATATCATAAGCCCGTTCACCGCGGCTGGTCTGCTCGATCACAATGGGTACCAGCATCAAAAAATAGTCCTCCTCTGCTATGATTTCTTTCGGTCCACTAAATTTAGTTTAGCTTTTTCAGCAAGAAAAGCAAGGGTTTTCTCCTCCAAGACTTTGGCCTTGATATGGTCTTTAGCCTCTTGCCCTGAGTGCGGTTCGCTATCTTCCTCCGCGTGAGGAGACACATTTTTAAGATACGCTTTTATCTCCGCTGGGTCAACTTCTATTCCTTCTCTTTTTGCTATATCGGCAAGAAGAAAAGATCGCTTGACCTGAAATTCAGCGATCGGACGGTACGCTTCTTTAAGTTCCCGGTTCATCATGGTTGAGGAATCCATTTTGATTCCTTGGCTGGCCATCTGAGAGCGCGCGTGATAAATTAAAAATTCAGCCTGTCGTTCAACCAGGGAAGGGGGAACGTCAAAGGGGTTATTTCCCAGGATTTTTTGGAGAAGATTATTATACAGGGTAGAGCGGATGCGCTCTTCCTCCCTGCGGATGATTTCTGTTTTCAAGTGATCCTTAAGCACGGCCAGAGTTTCAAACTCACCGACATCACGGGCAAAATTATCATCCAGAGGCGGGGTGATTTTTTCTTTTATTTCTTTTATGGTTACATCAAACGTAATAGTTTTTCCGGCAAGTTCCTTTTGCTCAAAATCTTCAGGAGGCGTAACAACAATTTCCCGGTTAGCTCCTGGCCGTAACCCGATTAATTGGTTGGTAAATCCAGGGAGAAAGCTTTCGGGGGTGATTTCAATCAACCGATCCTGGACCTTCCCGCCTTTCAGAGGTTCTTTCTCAATGGTTCCGGTAAAGTCAATGACCACGAAATCCCCGGAACGAATAGAGCGGTCTTCCTCAACCGCTTTTAGTTGAGCGTGATAGGCGCGCATTTCCTCCAAATATTTGTTGACATCCTCTTCAGTGACCTCTAATTTTTCTTGCTCAGCTTCAATCCCGAGATAATCTCCCTTTAAATCAAGGGCAGGGGCAACCTCAACGCGGGCAGTGTACGTAAAGTCTTGTTCTGGCAAGCACTTAGGGGTATCGATGATGGGAGGAGAAACGGGCAGGATGTTTTTTTCTTTAATAGCAGTTTCATAAGATTCACTGATGAGTTTGCTGATGACTTCGCCTTCAACCTGCTTTTTATAAAACTTTTCCAAAACCGTGCGCGGAACCTTCCCCGGACGAAACCCTTTAATCTTTGCTGTTTTTCTCAAGTCAAAATAAAATTTTTCAATCTCATTGCCGATACTATCGGCGGAGATTGTCACTTCGAGCTGCTTTACTACCGGGCTAATATCTTTCACTTCTGCTTTCAAGGCGCTGGTTTCCTTTTTAAAATATTGAAATTACAACCACTTCCATGCGAGAGGGGGGAGTTGAACCCCCATCCCGTTTTGCGGGGCTGGATCCTAAGTCCAGTGCGTCTGCCAATTCCGCCACTCTCGCAGGGATTCTCTGTCCATGGGCCGTCGGGGAATCGAACCCCGAACCTACTGATTAAGAGTCAGTTGCTCTGCCGATTGAGCTAACGGCCCTTTACACGCCCGGCCCGACTCGAACGGGCGACCTGCGGATTCGAAGTCCGACGCTCTATCCAACTGAGCTACGGGCGCAGACAAAGGTGAGTGAAGGGATTTGAACCCTCGACCGCTGGGGCCACAACCCAGTGCTCTAACCAACTGAGCTACACCCACCATAAATATTACAGCACGCCTGGCCCGACTCGAACGGGCGGCCTACGGATTAGAAGTCCGTTGCTCTATCCAGCTGAGCTACAGGCGCAAATCTTTAACCATTTGATTTAAAATATCAATAAAAAAATCTGAACCTTTTATTTTCTTTCAGGCCACAGAAGTCAAGGAATTTATTTTTAAGTAGCTTATCTTTTTTATATTTTTTAATAGACTAAGATTTTTGTCAATAGGTCATTTTAAAAGAATGATTCATCTTGAAATTTTTTGTTGACATAACGGGCGATTATTAGTAAAGATTCAAGTCTATTGGGTAAAAAATCCAAGCATGAGGGGTAGTTAAAGTTACAAAAAACCTTTACAGTTTGTAAAAAATATATATTTTATCGCTCAGAGACTCCGCTAACCAATGAGTTCCTTTCTCTTACAAATTCAGGAAATCTCAAGGACTTAGCTCTCTCTTTTTCTAACTTTTTGGATTGGAATGGCTATTGCACTCTTTCAAAAAACTATTTAAAGAGGAGCAGCGGAGCAGAAAATTTTTAGAGCTGAGACCCCACACTACCGTGCAAAAATTTTAAGCCTCAGCTGGCCAAAATTCAACACCAGAAGAAAGGAGTTTTACCATGAAGTTTGACTTTACCGAAGAACAAAAATCAATGATGGAGGTTGGTCGGGATTTTGCCGAAAAAGAAATCCTTCCCACTCAGGAAGAGGATGAAAAATCACATCATTTTCGCAAAGAAACCTTTAAAAAGATGGGGGAATTGGGATTTTTTGGCTGTGTTATTCCGGAAAAATATGGCGGCAATGAAACCGGGCACCTGTGCGCGGCTTTGTTAACCGAAGAGATCGGCCGGGTCAGCGCTTCCTGGACGTTGCCTTTTAATATGCAGATGTGGGGACCCGCGTTTACTATTCTTAACCATGGCAATGAAGAACAGAAGGAAAAGTATATTCCGGCGTTAGTGAACGGGGATCTGATCGGCGCGTTTGCCATTACGGAACCGAATTCCGGTTCGGACGTGGCGGGTATGGGAGCCACGGCAACCGAAACTGATGACGGGTATATTTTGAACGGCCAGAAGATGTGGATTTCAAACGCTCAGACAGCGGATGTGTCGTTAGTGTACGCGTATACGGACAAGGCGAAAAAACACAAAGGCATTTCATGCTTTTTAGTGGATATGAAAAACAATCTAGGCATCAAAACCGCGGCGATTGAGACCAAACTTGGGCTTTTTTGCGCCCCCACCGGAGAAATAGCTTTTGAAGACGCGAAAATTCCAAAATCAGCTCTCCTGGGACAAAAAGGCGATGGTTTTAAGATCTGCATGTGGCAGCTCAATAACACCCGTTTGGGCTGCGCGGCTCGCGGGGTGGGAATCGCCCGTGGCTGTCACGAACATGCAATCAAGTATGCTTTAGAGAGAACTCAGTTTGGTCAACCTATTGCTGAATTTGAGATGATCCAGGATCAACTCGCCCTGATGTACGTGGAGTATGAGGCCGCGAGACTTTTAGTGCTCAAAGCTGCTTACGAAAAAGATCAAGGAAACATAGGTAATACCCTGTCTGTTTCTACGGCTAAATATTATGCCGCCGAAGCCGCAGTCAATGCGTCAGGGTTAGCAATGAAGGTCTTTGGAAGCTATGGATACTCGAGTGAATACCCGGTAGAACGATTCTTTAGGGACGCGAAGTCATTACAGACCGTAGAGGGAACCTCGAATATTCAGAAAGTCATCATTGCCCGCGCTATCCTGAGTAAATGATAACTCATGTTTCCAAAAGGAGGGAATATAGATGAATATTGTTGTTTGTGTTAAACGGGTTCCCGATACCGAAACCAAGATAAAAATCGGTGGAGCGGGAACGAAGATTGACCCCGCTGGAGTGGAATTTATTATTAGTCCGTTCGATGAGTTTGCGGTTGAGGAAGCGATTCGAATTAAAGAAAAACTCGGAAAAGGAGAAATTACCATCCTTTCTCTTGGTCCGGCGGAAGCCCAGGCCATCATGAGAAAAGCGTATGCCATGGGAGCGGACAAAGGTACTCATTTGAATGACGCTACCGAATGTCAAGACACCTTGGCAGAAGCTCAAGCATTGGCGGCTGCATTGAAAGGGATGCAGTTTGATCTCCTGCTGTTCGGAAAGCAGGCAGTGGATTATGATAATGGGGCCGTGGGAGTACAGGTCGCCAAGCTCCTCAACATTCCGGTGGTCTCCCGCATCATAAAGTTAGATGTTGCTGATGGGAAGGCAACTGTGGAGCGCGAGAGCGATATGGGAAAAGAGATCGTGGAGGTCAAATTGCCCGCCGCGTTTACCGCTGAGAAAGGATTGAATGATCCCCGCTATCCCAAGCTCATGGATATCATGAAGGCCAAGAAAAAACCGCTGGAAGAAAAGCCGGCTCAATTGGATGCTCCCAAGCTTAGTATTGTGAAGCTGGACTATCCACCGGCACGTCCACCCGGAAAGATTGTGGGCGAAGGTGAAGAAGCGGTACCGGCGCTGGTTAATTTGCTTAAAAACGAAGCTAAGGCTTTATAATTGATTGAAAATGACGAAGAGAATTCGTTTACACGTTGGAGGTAAAAATGGGAAATAATGTATTAATCTTCGCTGAACAACTGGGAGGGAAGTTTCGATCAGTCGCATACGAGGCGATTTGCCAGGGAAAGAAAATGGCGCAAGGGCTCGGTGGAAAAGCGATCGCCGTAGCGATTGGATCAGGCGTTGAAGCCGTGGCTAAGGATTTAGGTCAATACGGAGCGGATAAGGTAATTGTGGTGGATAACGCGAAGCTTAAAGACTTCACGGTGGATGCTTACGGAAAGGCTTTTGCCGAGGTCGTAAGCAAAAATGATCCAGCAGTTGTGCTGTTAGCCGCCACGTTCCAGGGCAAAGATTTGGGAGGTTATGCCTCTGCTGCTCTCGGAGCTCCGCTTTCATCTGACTGTACGGAATGGGCTTCCCAAGATGGTGGTATTCAAGTAAAAAGACCGATTTATGCCGGCAAGGCATACGTCACCGTAAAATTTAATAGTCAACCCGCGGTTATTTCTCTGCGTCCCAAGGTATTTTTACCGGATGCACCGGATGCTTCAAAGAGCGCAGAGGTCGAAAAAATTGACCTTGCCCTTTCTGATGATGATTTCCGCAGTGTGGTAAAAGAAATTATTGCTAAAACCGCCGGTAAAATTGATGTTACCGAGGCGGATATTATTGTTTCCGGCGGAAGAGGTGTGAAGGGTCCAGAAGGCTTTGCGGCTCTTGAAGAACTGGCGGGATTGCTGGGAGCGGCTGTGGGGGCTTCCCGGACGGTTGTTGATGAGGGTTGGCGGCCTCATAGCGACCAGATCGGCCAAACCGGAAAAGTAGTTTCCCCAAAACTTTATATCGCCTGCGGGATTTCTGGCGCGATTCAGCATTTGGCGGGCATGAGAACGTCAAAGTGCATTGTGGCGATTAATAAAGACCCCGAGGCTCCGATCTTCAGTACCGCTGATTACGGTATTGTGGGAGACCTTTTTAAGGTGGTTCCAGCCCTTACGGAAGAAATAAAGAAGACGATTGGATAATTAAAGATCTCAAAAGAGGGATACTGTAATGTTACCCATAGCAGGCAAGATTTTTCTTTTAGTTCTGATAGGTATTACGGCTTATTTTTTTACCAAGAGAGCCCAATACCTCATTAGTTTGCTTAAACTGGGAAAACCTGAAGACCGGTCGGATAATCCGGGTGGGCGATTGCGTTTTGCCCTGGGGCAGGTTTTAACACAGGCCTGCGCGCTTAAAAACGTCACCCGCAAAGATTTAGCCGGGATCGGGCATATGCTCCTGTTTTATGGGTTTTCCTTTTTTGTGATTAGTTACGGGTTCCACATTGCGGAGGGATTTTACGAAAAATTGAATCCCGCCCTTTTTGGATCATTATTTAATAATGTTTTCTTTTTCGTGCTTGACCTGGCCGGACTGGTGGTCATAGTTTCAGTTATCTGGGCGGCAATACGGCGATATATTGTAAGACCTGAAAGACTGGTGCCATCGCTTGAGGCGGGCATTATCCTGATCGTTGTTTTTGTATTGATGATACTCAGTTATTTAGTGGAAGGATTCCGCTTGGTAGCTGAGGCCCCTTTGCGTTTCGCGGATGGGGCCTTTATAGGTTCGGCTGTTGCCGGGGTGATAGCGAACATGGGTTTGCAGGCGCATGCCCATAGCTTTTTCATATCCTTCTGGTATCTGCATCTGATGATAGTTTTTGGCTTTGGCGTCTATATTCTTTACTCCAAGCACCTTCATGTGCTGGCCTCTCATCCCAACCTTTATTTTCACTCCAGCCGGCCAAAAGGAACGCTCCAGCCGATTAAAGATTTTGAGTCAGCAGAGAGTTTCGGGGTTTCCAAGGTCACAGATTTTTCCTGGAAACAGCTCCTTGACCTTTACGCGTGCACGGAATGCGGTTTGTGCAGTGCGAATTGCCCGGCAAACAATAGCGGAAAACCGCTTAAGCCCAAAGATGTTATCATTAATCTCAAGCATAACCTCTTTGAAAATGGGCAGAATCTGCTCACGAAAAAAGAAGGGGAGGAGGAGCCCCTGATCGTGGGTTCCGTGGTTACCCATGATGAAATCTGGGACTGTACTAATTGTATGGCCTGCATGGAGGTTTGTCCGGTTGCGATTGAGCACGTTGATAAGATTGATGACATGCGGCGTTATCTGGTGTTGATGGAAAGCAACTTTCCCCCAGAAGTGCAGACAGTTTTCCGCAACATGGAAAACAACAGTAATCCGTGGGGAATGGGAATGGCTACCCGAGCCGATTGGGCCAGAGACTTAGGGGTAAAAATTCTCTCGGAAGCGCCGGGCGAGTTTGATATTCTCTATTATGTGGGATGTGCGGGATCTTTTGATGACCGCTATAAAAAGGTTTCCCGAGCAATGGTTAAGATCATGCAGGCTGCGGGAATTAAATTTGCTATTTTGGGTACTGATGAGAAATGCTGTGGTGATTCAGCGCGGAGGATTGGAAATGAATACCTTTTCCAGACGATGGCGCAGGAGAACATCGAGACCTTCAAGAACTATAATGTTAAAAAAGTGTTAGCTACCTGTCCTCACGGCTATAACGTATTGAAAAAAGAATACCCACAGTTTGGAGCCGAGTTTGAGGTCATTCACCACACTGAGTTAATTTTAGATCTGATTAAAAACGGACGAATAAAGTTAAAAGGTGAGCTTGCGAAAACGATAACCCTCCATGACTCCTGTTTCTTGGGGAGATATAATGATATTTATGAACCACCCCGACAGATACTCAATTCGATTCCCCAGGCTAACCTTGTGGAAATGGAACGCATCGAAAGGAGTAGCTTCTGCTGTGGAGCCGGGGGTGGAAGGATGTGGATGGAAGAATTAAGAGGTAAAAAAATTAATGAAGTTCGCACGGAAGAAGCGCTTACGAAAAACCCTGATTTGATTGCAACGGCATGCCCCTTTTGCCTCACCATGTTTGAGGATGGGTTGAAAGCTAAAAACGCTGATGAAAAGGTAAAGGTTTTAGATATTGCTGAATTTGTGGCTAATCATTTATTGGAAGAATAAATTTATTAAAAAAGGAGGTACATAACGTGAGTATAGAAGTCAAAGCTCCTATGGTAGGTAAAGTTCTTCATTTGCGGTGTGAGGTTGGTCAAAGTTTAAATGAAGATGATGAGATGTTCATCCTGGAAGCTATGAAGATGGAAATACCGATTGGTTCTCCCGCCGCAGGGAAAGTAAAGGAAATTAAAGTCGCGGCTGGCCAATCCGTGGAAAGCGACCAAGTTCTGGCGATCCTGGAATAAATTTAATTTTCAGAGAATTTTTATGCAAATAAAAGGTGCTGTTTTTTAGGAATCAGCATCTTTTGTTTTTTGAAGGTTGGATCGGAACAGTATACCCACCAGAAAGGTTACGATACTGCCAAACAGGATATACCAGGTAAATGCTATGTGGGGACAAGGAATTAAAGGCAAATTGAAAAAGCCGAGGAGAGTATTGGCGGTTCCGCTGAGCACAAGCACGGTTATAAATCCTAAGCTCATGGCAATAATATTGCCGAGATTGTTCCCCCGGGTGTGCGTGAGCATGCCGATAAGGAATATCCCCAACAGGGGACCATACGTATAACCAATGATTCCCAATGCCATGGGAATGATTGTTTTTTCAGGATGATGGAGAACCTGGTAGGAGGCAATGATGGCCACCAGGACCAAAAGAATTGAAAAGAGAGCCGTGAATATGCGCGCCACTAAAACATAGTGTGATTCATCTCCGTCCCTTTTGAGATAAGGAATGTAAAAATCTTTTACCGCGCTGGTAGCCAAAGCATTGAGCGCGGCGCTTAACGACCCCATAGCTGAGGCAAATACCCCGGCAATAATAAGGCCGCGGATTCCTTTTGGCATGTAATTGATAATGAAGTAAGCAAAAATCTCATTCGGAGCGCAAGGAAGATGGGGGTCCGGGGAAACCCGGAAAAAAGCAAAAAGAAAGATGCCGATTAAAACAAAGGTAAGAGCAATAGGGATGTCGGCGATTCCCGAAAGCAGAAGCGAGATACGGCTTCGCTTGTAAGTCGAAGCAGTAAGCATCCGTTGGACCATGTCCTGATCCGTCCCGTGGGTGGCAAGGGTGAGAAATGTGGCCCCAAACAACGCAGCCCAAATAGTATATTCCTGTTTAAAGACTCCAAGCAACGCACTGCATAAATCAACATTTTCTTTCACTCCGGTATCAAACACCTTAAAATGAGCAAAGTTGCTTGTTCCCAGTTTTATGCCTTCCCAGCCTCCGGGGATAAGAACCAGGATGGTCAGCAAGGAAATTATGGCTCCGCCAAACATAATCACCGCTTGAATAAGGTCAGTCCAGATCACTGCCTTGATTCCTCCTATCATAGTATAAATCGCGGTTATTCCAGTCATAATAAGGATAGCAATAATATATTGACTAAAGGTTGGTGAATAACCAGAAAGGTATTTCCAGGCGACAACTAAAATCACCGAGCCAATATAGACCCGTACTCCGCTTGCCAGAACCCGAGTAAACAGAAAAATAAAGCTCCCGATGGTGCGGGTAATCTTCCCGAAGCGGATTTCTAAGAATTCATAAACCGTATAAACGTTATAATGGTAGTAAGGTTTAATAAAAAGCCAGGCGATCAGAATACGGGCTAAAATAGTCCCGAAGGTGAGCTGAACGTAGAGGATGTTTTGAGTTCGATATCCTTCAGCGGGAGCGCCGAGGAACGTCGCGGCGCTGGTTTCCGCGGCGATGATCGAACCCAAAACCGCCCACCAGGGAATCCGGCGGCCACCGAGGGCAAAATCATTGAGGTTCGATTCTTTACGGCCGGCCCAGATGCCGATGAACGTAATGCTAAAAAAATAGGTTACAATTATTATAAGATCCACATAAGCGCTTTTCATATTTTACCGGAGCGATAAAAATCTATAACTTGGCTAAACCAGATTATATTTTAAAGATATTGAGTTAAAATGGCTAAAAGTGCTTTATTCCATCCTTCCGGGCCGACTGCAAGGACTCGGATAACATTAGTGAGGGAGGACATTTTTTTATCAAAAATCCCCTTTGGTTTTTGCACGAGAACCGGAATGTCTACCTTTTGAAGCATGGGGAGATCATTGAAACTATCTCCGATGGCGATTGATTGCAACTTCGGATAGAAATCTTTATATCCCTTGATGACAATGCTTACTGCCTTACCCTTATCATTATCCCCGAGAAGATGAAAAAAACGTCCTCCTTGAGTAAGATTTAGTGTACATTTTTTCACGAAAATTTGTAGCTTCTGCATTTCATCTTTGTCCCCTGTAAATACAAAAGGCTCGGAATATTCACGCTTCCGGGCCAAGGCGGCTTGGTTTTTCGGGAGGCCGGTAAAGTCTGCAACCTCAGATAAGTCCATTTCTGAAAATCCACGAATCTTTTCGCCGAAAACTTTTTTTAACTTCTTGAACTGTTTAAGCAAGTCTGGATAGTGCTTTCCCAGTTCGATCACGATGTACTCATTTCGGGTGCGGACCCGGTAAGAATTAGGGTATTTTTCGTTTTTGGGATAAAAAACTGCACCTCCATTCTCACTGATAAAAGGATAATGATTCCCCAACTTTTTCCGCCACATCTCAATTTCGGCACGTGTTTTGCTTGTGCAAAAGATCAAAGGTATTTTGGCCACGTTAATTTTTTCTAAGGCTTCCTGGGCAGCATCAAAAGAGTAATTGTAATGGTCTAAAAGGGTACCGTCCAGGTCAGTAAAAATAATAAGGGGCTGCTTTTTTTTTGCTGAAGATTGGACCATTTTGTCAGTTTCCGGAGAAAGTTTTCTCACTTATTGCGTTGATAGTAAATAAACACAGACGTCAGCAAATCTCATCCAAAAGGTTCGGATAACCAATTATATACCTTACTTATCCCTACAAAATCAATTGTTGCCTCAATTAGTCCCAAATGCATAGGGGGACTGAAGGCTTGGTATTAAAGCTGCCAAAAATGTTTGACACAAAAAAGGTTTTTGCTATAATTTTAAAATGGGTTACGACTTTCCCCAAGGTAAGAATAAAACTTTGATAACTGCATTTTTAAATCTGATATTTTTAAATAATTCAAGAGGTTAATGGTGGCAGAAGATAGTCGGGCCTCTATCTGCGCGTTTAGATAGTGGCTTTTTTATTTGTTTGGAAAGTGTGGCATCATGCTTTTCGTGGATTTATTACGAGCTTAATTTGCGAGGGATTAATGGTCTATGAGACTGCCCTGAGACCCTATACAGGAAAAAGACTTGAGGAAATTGAGCAGGCTGATATTTTAGTCGGTATTCCTTCTTACAATAATGAGAAGACCATTGTGCATGTGATGCAGATGGTAAGCCATGGGCTTTACAATCACTTTCGGGATAAAAAGTGCGTTATCCTGCTCGCTGATGGAGGGTCTACTGATGATACCCGCGAGGTAGCCAAGGAATTTGAACTCAAACCGTGGCAGGAAAAAATTATTTCCATTTACCGGGGGCAAGCAGGCAAGGGCACTGCGTTGCGTTCCATTTTTGAATCCGCAGTTCGCCTCAAGGTAAATGGTTGCGCAGTGGTTGATTCGGATTTGCGGAGCATTACCTCAGATTGGATAGAACACCTTCTCACGCCAATCTTGGATGGGGGATACCAATTCGTTGCCCCGATTTATTCCCGCTACAAATACGATGGGACCATTACCAATAATGTTGTGTATACCCTGACTCGCGCTCTTTATGGTAAGCGCATCCGACAGCCGATTGGGGGTGATTTTGCTTTTTCCGCGGATGCGGCCTCAGCCTACATTACAGAAAATGTATGGAACACTGATGTGGCGCGTTATGGGATTGATACCTGGATGACTACCCAAGCAATCATCAAGGGGTTTAAAATTGCTCAGGCCCGCCTGGGGGTTAAGATTCACGATGCTAAAGATCCTTCGGAAAGTCTCGGCCCAATGTTTCGTCAGGTTATTGGTACCCTATTTACTCAGATGGAACAGAACGAATGGTATTGGAAGAATATTCGGGGAAGTACCGCAGTAGAAACGTTTGGCGGAGATGACTTTATTGAGCCGGAGGTAATAGAAGTGAATTTAGAAAGAATAGTCGAAAAATTTCGTTTTGGTGCAAAACAATTTGGCTCTTTGTATCGGGAGATCCTTTCTGATGATTGTGTGAAAGAAATTGAATCAGCCCGTAAGCTTTCTTTTCGGAAATTTTCGCTTTCCCTTTATGTTTGGATTTTAATTCTTTATGAACTGGCGGCAACATTTCATTCTTGGAAGTTTAACCGAATTAAGCTGGTTGAAATAATGACGCCCCTCTACTATGGCCGGGTTGCTGCTTTTATCAACCAGACCAAAAAAATGTCTTCGCGGGAAGCAGAGCGGCTTGTGGAAGAGCAGGCGGTAGAATTTGAAGAAAACAAAGATTACCTTATCAGTATCTGGGATCAAAAGAAACTGGAAAGTGAAGAGATCAATCATCACCTCAGAAAGGTTCCTCTCTAACCAAAATACCTTTATAAATCTTCAGGAGGAGGTGGACAATGGCTGATTTTTTTCAAAATGGCGAAATAAGTAATCTTCATCGTCTTAAGGCTGGTGATATTGAAAGGCTGGAAAGAGAACTGGATGGCTTTTCCAAAAAACGCCCCATCGCCTTGGTACTTCCGGCGCTCTTTCAAGATCTCACGGCAAAGCCGATCAAGAATATTTTATTAGAAATCGCAAAAGTCAATTACCTAAACGAGATTGTTGTTACCCTCGGAAGAACGAAGAAAGAAGAATTCGCTCAAGTTAAAGCAATGTTTGCCTCTTTTAATCTTCCGGTTGCGATTATCTGGAATGACGGAGAAAATGTTCGGGGGCTTTACTCTACCCTTGAAAAGGAAGGCGTGTCTGCTGGCGGTGATGGTAAAGGCCGTTCCGCCTGGATCGCTTATGGGTACATACTTGCTCGGGGGAAAAGCGATGTCATTGTACTTCATGATTGTGATATTGTTACCTATAATCGTGAATTATTAGCCCGGCTTTGCTATCCGGTGGCAAATCCGAATCTTGATTATGAATTTTGTAAAGGCTACTATGCTCGCGTTACTAATCGGCTTCATGGTAGAGTAACCCGCCTTTTTGTAACTCCGCTTATTAGAGCGTTAAAAAAGATAGTGGGCAGCAATGATTTTTTGGAGTACCTTGATTCATTTCGATATATTTTGGCGGGAGAATTTTCGATGCGTTCTGACTTAGCCCGGATAAACCGAATTCCTGGAGACTGGGGCTTGGAGGTGGGGGTACTGGCCGAAGTTTATCGCAACTGTTCCCTGAGAAGAATTTGCCAGGTAGAAATTGCTGATTACTACGAACACAAACACCAACCCCTCTCCGAGACTGACCCGAATACAGGCCTTAACAAAATGAGCATCGACATTGCCAAAACTATCTTTAGGATGATGGCCAGCATGGGGGTAATTTTTCCATCGGGATGGGTTAAAACATTAAAAGCGACCTATTTACGAACTGCTCAGGATTTTATTGCCAAGTATGGTCATGAAAGCGAAATTGACGGACTCTTTTTTGATCGGCATCAAGAGTCTGTGTCGGTGGAGACATTTGTGAAGGGAATTGAGCTTGCCTGTGATGAATTTGAAAGAGATCCTTTTGGTGCACCACAGATCGCCAACTGGAATCGCGTTACCTCAGCAATTCCCAACTTTTTTGATCGCCTCAAAGCAGCAGTGGAAAACGATAACAAGTGAGGATAAGAAAAGCGGTTTTCCTCCAATGTTATTGGCTTTTTTAGAAAGACACCTAACGACAAGACCAAGCCAATTAAAATCTTTATAATTTTTTGATTTGCCTGTTAAACCGATATATAATTTTTAAAGAACTATATTAAAGCATCTAAACCTTGAACTTACGAATAACAATAAATAATCTTTATAGGAGAAAACCATGTTTGAAGGTCTTTTTCAGCCAATGCACCTACTCCTTATTTTGCTCATCGTTCTGATTATCTTTGGGCCTGGTAAATTACCTGAATTGGGAGGTTCCTTAGGTAAAGCCATACGGGGCTTCAAAAAGGGTATCGCTGAACCGGAAAAGAAAACAGAAGATATGGGAGAGGCAAAAAAACTCGAAGATAAGAAGGAGTGACTCTCCTGGTGTGATGACCCGGATAAATCGCCGTTTTCCTATCAAGGTTCTGTTGCTTCTCGGCTTGATTGCTACGGGACTATTTGTTTTTATTCATTATAAAATTAACAATTAAATTCATTATGTTAGTTTTTTGTTCAGTGAAAGATTCTAAGAAACTTTACCAGAAGCAAAAGCAACAAAACGATCAAGTAAAATCTTAAAAAATATAGTGACCACTTGGTCATCCGGGTCATTTGCACACGGGGCATGTTAGGCTCCTCAAGGATTAAATGGATTATTCAACACCTTTCATGACGTCATTATAATGAATGATTCCCAGAACCCGGTCATCACGGTCTACTACGGGGATCATCCGGTAATGATACTTTTCAAACATCACGACCAAGTCTTCCTGAATATCATTCTCTTCTGCGGTTACCACGGGTGATGTCATGATATCGGCAATAGTCAAATGATCTGCGGCGAGAGCCAGCTCCCGCAAATCAACAACCCCAACGAGTGTGCGTACTTGGTCCTTTACCACATAGAGGTAGGAAATATTTTTTGGTTCCAAGCCAGAGTGCTTAATTTTTTCCAAAACCTCACCTACCTTTTCATTTTGCAAAACTACCATATAATCAGAAGACATGATATTTAAGGCCATAACATCACGCTTGGAGAGGATGGTGTGGACTTGTTCAGCTTGTTCCTTGTTAAGCAAACCCATAAGGTCGGTTTTATGATTGTGGGGGAGGACTGCAAAAAGATTCGCCAGCTGAGGAATTGACATCTCCGAAAGAATGGTTCGGGCTCTTTCCTCCCGGAGTTTGGCAATAATCTGGCGCTGGGCCCTTGGCTCGGCTTCTATCAATGTCTCGGCAGCTTTTTCAGAGTCAAGTGCAGAAAAAAGGGCATGCTGTTCTTCGCCGGGAAGTTCTTCGAGGACATCCGCCAGATCTTCACTGGGGAGTTCTAACAATTGTTTCCGGGTTATGGAGAGAGTGACCTTATCGGTGGAAACAGCATCTTCTACCGAAAAGGGTTGGACATATTTCCAGGAAATAAGGTTATCCTTAATCCACCGGAGCCTCCCCAAACCAACACGGCGAAGGAAACCGCTCATAGAGATGTCAACATGAACGAGTAAAAAATGACCTTCGCCTTCAAAAAGATGGATGTCATTGACAACTTCGCAGCGTCGACCGTACATATCCAATACCGTACGTCCCATCAAATGCTTATCCAGAAGAATCCAGCCGGGTTGGTCGACGAATGGAGGATAGGTTTTTCCACCCTCAGGTGGTTCGACGAAAATAGCATCTTCCTCGATTCTGATGACCTTTTCCCAAGGAATAAACTCGGTAGGTTTCCCCCAACCGTGTTCAATGTAAATTCCAGCGACTTCAGGGAACGGCTCGGTCAAAGTAAATACAAGGTCGTTCAGCCTCCCGATCCGGTTATTTATTTTCCCAATGCATATCGGTCGATTGACAAATTCTGAAAAATAGAAGAATCGAAAACTGTCAACACCCCGGGGGCGATCGGGCCTTGTCAATTTATTAGGGGGGGATACAGTCATTTTTCAACCATTGAAAAAATCAATTAAATAAACCAGGGAAAAGTGTGCTTATTCCCAAAAGTGTTGACATTATAATGACAACACCAATTATGGTCAAATTCACAAAATTCTGCTGAGGAGTATTTACATAATCACCCATAAGCGGTTTGTCATTTAACAAAAGAAGTAAAAAGATAAGCGCGGCCGGAAGCAAGGTTACAGCAACCACCTGAACAAACATAGTGATTGTCACCAGAGGGGCTTCGGGAATGAGGACTACCGCACCTGAGGTAACAAGAATTAAAAGGTAGATAAGATAAAACCAAGGCGCTTCCCGTACCCGGTAATTTAACGAATGTGCCCAGCCGAAAACTTCGCCCACCGCCCATGAGGTGGATAAGGAAATACAGAGGGCCCCAAGAAAACCGGCATCGAAAAGACCAATAGCATAAAGCTTTCGGGCGAGATTTCCTTCACCGACTGGAAGAAACGGGACAATGGCCTCGGCTGTTTGCTTGGCATCTTGAATCGTGATTGGCGGGTTATGATAAAAGAAGACCGCCCCAGTAGTAATGATGATAAATATGGCTACGAGACAGGTCATGATAGACCCAACAAAGGTTTCGATTCGACCGAATTTTATATCATGGACATCAAGACCTTTATCTACTACAGCGCTTTGCTGGAAAAAAAGCATCCAGGGGGCGATGGTGGTTCCAATGTTGGCCATCAGAATGAAAATAAAGTCTGTGGTTAAACCCCCTATTTTGGGATGGTAAAACCCACGAAAAACCTCATGCCAGCTCGGGGCAGTCGGAATGTCCATAGCCCAAAAGGCAGCGGGGATATAAACGAGATTAAAACCACAAAAAAGTAGGGTGATTTTTTCGAATGTCCAGTATTTGCCGGAGAGGATTATGGAAAAAAGTAAAACGGTAACCACGGCAAAGGTAACCCAAGGGGGTATACCCAAAAGGCTCATAGCGGCCATCATCCCAATGTACTCGGTAACGAGGGTAAGCCAGTTGACGATGGCAAGGTCAATCAGCGAAAACCAACCCCAAAGAGGACCAAAACCGTCGAAAATCGCTTCTGCATGTCCCCGTTTAGTGACTGCACCGAGGCGAACCGTCATCTCTTGTACATAGTAAGCCATGGGGGTAAGGAGTACAAAGAGCCACAGTAAAGAAAAGCCAAATTGGGAACCAGTAACAGCATAGGTTGAAATACCGCCAGCATCATTATCCGCCACCATAACGATAATGCCCGGTCCCAGCACTGACAAAAAAATGATTAATTGACGGCGAAAACGATTCAGAATGTGAATACTTTTACTAATCCAGTACATAAAAAAACACACCGTGTTGCATAATAAAAGATAAAATTACCGAAAAAAAACTTTCCTCTTTACTATTGAGATCGGTAACACCGTAAGATAAATGATTAATGAATCTTTGTTAAATAGAGTATAGATGATATGGCACGACCGCGACCTTGGCCCAAGACCCTATCCCAGAAATGTGCCATAGGAAAGGAAAACTATAGGCTTGATCCTTCGATGGTCATTTCGGGGCTGTTTTGCCTACTGAACCAGAGACCGAGGCTAGATTAGATTCTTCCATTTATAATTAGTTTTTTTCGTTATTTTATTTTAACTTTTCTACCCAATTTTTCATACCGTATATTGTATTGTATAAAAAAAAAGCGATGCGTCAAGAAATTTGTGGATATTTTTTCTAACTGTATGTCAATCTTTAAATGCCAACGATCAAGGAAATTGATTCATTTCAAAAGGTCTAGTTTTAGGGTAAGGTCAGTCTTAATCGACTTTATTACTAACTCATTCTTTCTTGATTATGCTTGGGATCAGTAGGGTGGTTCCGAGATAAAACGAGATATGGTTGAAAGTTGTGTTTAAGAGGATAGGTGGTGTATCCTTCCAGAGTATGTTTAATGCTCTGGAAAACAAAAACATTTCTCATGAAAGGATACATTCACCCATGCCTCCTCTCCTTTCTATTTACCATTTTTACCCTGAGCACTCAACCAACACCTTTTCTAAACTGATTTTGTCCAAATTGGACTGAAACATTATAATATTGCCAATGAGGTTAATGTGATAGAGATAGGGCGATACAATAAGTTAAAAATTTTAAGGCGAACAAGTGTTGGTTTGTATTTAGGAGATGTATCTGGTGAAGAGGTACTTCTTCCTAATAAATATTGCCCCAAAAAATTTAAGATAGAGGATAAAATTGAGGTTTTTGTTTATCGCGATCATGAGGGACGAAAAATAGCCACGAACTTAACCACTAAGATAAATTTACATGAATTTGCTTTATTGCAAGTTACGGCAGTTACCGATGTTGGAGCATTTTTGGACTGGGGGATGGAAAAGGAACTTTTTGTTCCTTTTACCGAACAAAGACCAAAAATGAAAGTGGGAAGATGGTATATAGTTTATCTGGATCTGGATACAAAAACAGATAGACTATATGCTAGCAATAGGATAGCAAGACATCTGCAAAATGAAAATTTAACTATAAAAGAAAAAGAAGAAGTTGAGTTGTTGGTAATGCAAAAAACGGATCTTGGATTTTCAGTAATAGTAAACAACCGGCACAATGGATTAATATACAATAACGAAATATTCAGGGAGCTCAACATTGGAGATAAATTAAAGGGGTTTGTAAAAAAAATTCGTGAAAACAATAAAATTGATATTTCGATTCAAGCAATTGGGTACAATAACTTTATTGATACAAACAGTGATTTGATTTATCGCGCCTTATTAGAAAACGAGGGTTTTTTGGCAGTTACAGATAAAAGTTCTCCTGACGAAGTATATTTGCAGTTTGGAATTAGTAAAAAAGCGTTTAAAAAAACATTAGGAGCTTTATTGAAACAAAAAAAAATAAAAATACTGCCCAATGGGATTAAATTGATTTAAAGGAAAATTAGACAACAAGGTCACCCATCAAAAGGCACCTTGGCAAGGCAAAAGATATCTGTTCCATCTCTGCTGCGACGCGAGTAATCGGTTGCGCGAGGAAAAGGATTGCAGCGACAGCGGCAATGATGCTATAGTAAATTATCCCTTAAGCCACAGGGAATAACTCTGTGGCTTTTTTTTGAAAGGAATCACATCGCATGATCACCACATCCAACGTCACCCTTTCCTATGGAAAGCGCGTCCTGTTCAAGAACGTCACAATCAAGTTTACCCCCGGCAACTGCTACGGCCTGATTGGCGCCAACGGCTCCGGCAAGTCTACCTTTCTCAAGATTCTCTCAGGCGAAATCAGCTCCGACAAGGGGGAGATCGTGGTTGGCGCCCGCGAACGGATCGCCGTGCTCAGGCAGGACCAGTTCGCTTTTGACGAGGAAACGGTTTTCAATACCGTCATTATGGGGCACAAGCGGCTCCATGACATGATGCTCGAGCGCGACGCGCTCTACGCCAAGGCCGATTTTTCCGAGGCGGACGGGATCCGTTCGGCCGAATTGGAGGCGGCGTTCGCCGAAATGCACGGTTACGAGGCCGAGTCCGAGGCGGCGGGGCTGCTGAACGGCCTTGGCATCACCGAGGAACTGCGCCACAAGCGGATGAGGGAACTGGAAGGTGGCGACAAGGTGCGAGTGCTGCTGGCCCAGGCCCTGTTCGGCAATCCGGACGTACTGCTCTTGGATGAACCGACCAACAACCTGGATCTGAAGTCCATCTCCTGGTTGGAGGATTTCCTTTACCGCTTTCCCAACACGGTAATCGTGGTCTCCCATGACCGCCACTTTCTGAACCGGGTCTGCACCCATACCGCCGACATCGATTTCGGCCGTATCCAGGTCTACGTCGGCAACTACGATTTTTGGTACCATGCCAGCCAACTGACCCTCAGGCAGAAGCAGAAAGAGAATCGTAAGATCTCCGAGAAGGCCGCCGAGTTGAAGGAG
>Ga0182021_10001542_pt1 | contig 26629 bp, 25 predicted proteins | sample 612E3MmetaG_FD_120493 | JGI IMG/M metagenome (GOLD analysis project Ga0182021, IMG submission 120493) | Permafrost microbial communities from Stordalen Mire, Sweden - 612E3M metaG (Illumina Assembly) | ecosystem: Environmental > Terrestrial > Soil > Wetlands > Permafrost | place: Sweden...
AGGAGGGGTAGGTCTTGCCGTTCTCCCAAAGGTAAGGTTTGATATCGCTGAGATAGTTCCACAGCGGTGATGACATGTTGGTGAACTGGTCGAGGGTTATGTTGGCGGATTGGTATTGCTCATAGCCACCGGTCAATTCGTACATGGCCTCTTTAATGAAGGTGGTTCCAAAGAAATCGGGCAAAGCATCATAGGTGAACTGTCCGGGATGGTCCACTACCCAGCTCTTGAGCTCTGAGTAGTTGTGAGGCAATTCAGAGACGCTGTACTTGGCCGAGTCATAGATCATCTGGAACTGGGCCGTCCCCCAGGGCGATTCATAACCGTTGACCGGATAGCCCATGTCAGTATTGATAGAAGGAACGCTCCAATTGACCAGAACTGTGTTGGGCAGTTTGTCTGCCCAGGGTCCGAAGAGGAGGCTGCCTTGCTTCATCGTGGCGTAGTTGGCGCCATTGATCCACATCAGGTCCACCGAGCCGCCCGAGTTCGTTCCCGCTTGCTTCTCGCCAGTGACCTTGTTGATCCCATCGGTAATCGCGGTCAATGGAACCTGGTTGATGGTGATGCCGTAATTGGCGGCCTCTCTTGCGATCTGGTCCGTCACGAAGTTGTTAGTGTTCGAGTCTCCTCCCCACATATACCAATTGACCGTCTTTCCCCTGGCCTTTTCGAGGACGTCACCCCAGGTCATGTTCTGTAGATCGGCGGCGGTAAAGTCAGCGACTGAACTCGTTTTCCTACCATTATTCGAATAGAGCAAAGCCACTCCGACAGAGCATATAATCAACACAATGACAACGCCGATTGCCAATATTTTCTTGTTCATTCGTATCCCTCACCTATAGCGAATCAGTTTTCTCCAGATAGTCCAGATCGAGCTTGATCAGGCTCTCGTCACCCAGCCTGAGGCTGGTGAAGCCCGACTCCCACAGCATCTTCCGGCACCCGCCCATGGTCCAGCCCCGGTTCTCACGGGTGTCCTTCTTGGTGTCCCTCGGATTCCCGCCGCTTTCCGCTGTTATCAGGTTCGCGCCGGAAATGAATCCTGCCTGGTTGGGCTCGTGCACTGACATGAACTTGAAGCCTTCGATCTGGGGGGCGGTCAGCGAGAGCACTGCGCATAGTTGCGCCAGGCGGAGCTCGGTGATCTGTCCGTACTTCTCGAAGTAAGTGCCTTTGACGGCGACACGCCGCATACAGGCGTGCTGGATGCAGCCGATGTCTATGCCAATGAAGAAGTTGTCCACTATTTCCTCGACGGAGTGCTCCGGTCCAACAGGCTCGCAGCAGGTGTAAAGTTCCAGACCTGCCCGCAGCATGTTCCTCATGGTCTGCATGCGATCTTCCGCGCGGAGGTCGGTGTCAACCCCCTCCCGCAACCGGCAGACGTGGTACGCGCCCCTCACACCGGCCCGTTTCAGCTCGACGGCAGTGTCATAGTCGGTGTCGCCAACATTGATCCAAAGCTGCGTCTTCTTCGGCAGATGCTTCTTGGCCACATCGATCATGTGAAGCAGCATATCCTTGTCGTAGACATGCATGGTCATTAGGAACAGCCCATACAGGTCGCCGTGTTCAGACAGTTCCTTGATCTTGCGGATCAGTTCCTCATCGGAAATGGTAAACTTCTCGAACTTAGTCTGCTGCTCGGCAAAGGTGCAGAACTTGCAGCCTCCGACACAGGGGCCGATGTCGACGCCAATCTGCCCGATGATGACGCCGGCATTGTTCAGACGCTTCCGTGTGAAGTCATTGGCCACTGCCCGGGTCATTGTAGACTCCGGGGATGACTCGTTGAAATTGAGCAGGTAACGGCAATCCTCTTTGCTTAAGGCGACGCCATTCCTTCCCTTTTCTAGGATCTTGAGTGCTTTGCCATCAATGTTCAAACTCATTCTTGCTCCCCCAAATAGGCAGATCCGATGTTGGTGCCGTTCAGCGACCGACAGATACTGGAGTTGTCGGGCTGTGACAGCGGCCATGACCACTCTCCTCTTTGGTCGTGGACTTAACATCGGTTCGTCAAGACTCGAGTGAATTTTAGTTATAAATTATTGACTAAAGACTCAAATAATGGAGACATCGGTTGGCCAGATGTCAAATATTAAAGTGGCTCGACGGTTTCTGGTGAGATAGAAGGAGGGCGTCTAGTCGTTGACCGCCGAAATCTGTTACCTTGGATTACCCTCTTATTATCCCGATGAATTCGATCATCCAGCAGAGAACAGAGAGGGAAAGAGGTTAACAAGTTAAGAAGAAAGAGGAGGTAAGGAGCTCTTTCAACGGTCTCATCTGCCCTAACAAGGTTTGTTTCATATCTCCTTGCCCTCTCGTTTTCCCTCTTAAAGTCGGGTGGTGGGGTTTCCTCGGAATCCATTGTCGTAGTGCAGAATCATTTACCGAAAACCGACTAGCTGGCTAGGGTCTTGTTGTGAATCCGGGCAGACCCACCAATCTTCCTATCCAGTACATTTATTTTTCTCCGGAACTATAATTTATTTTCCATCTGGATATTTCTTTTAGAGGCTAACACTTGATATGTTGGCTATCTCTGACCTCGCGATGCCCCCTACCTCAACCATCGTTGAATCAATTCTTAAATGAAACTACTGGGATTTAGTATAAATAAACGATAATAAAATACCGCGGGGGGACTCGTATGTCTGATTCAGGATTTCTATCGGATCCACTTTTTATCGTGAGCGTGATAGCAATAATAGTAGTCGCCGCATTTTTCGTCTACTCAGGATTGTATCTCATTCAGGACGACCAAGTGGGAATCAAGCGAAAGAAGATGTTCGGAAAGACCATGCCACAGGGACACATCATCGCTGTTGATGGTGAGGTCGGTATTCAGGCTGATACTCTCATGCCGGGTCTTTACTGGAAAATGCCTTTTATTTGGACGGTCGAAAGGGCCAGCGTAGTGACCATTGGGCCCGACTCGATCGGTGTCGTCAATGCAATTGACGGAAGGCCGATGCAAAAGGGACGTGTCCTAGGAGACGAGGTTGAAAGCAACAACTTCCAGGATGCAAAGATGTTCCTGCAGAATGGCGGAATGAAGGGACCACAGGTGGCGATCCTAAGACCGGGGGTCTATCGTATCAACACTCGTGCATTCAATGTCATAGTGGGGCACGTTACCAGCATTGACGCAGAAATGATCGGAGTGGTCATCGCAGAGGACGGTCAGCCCCTTCCATCTGGATATCTGATCGCCCCAAAGCCTTCTGAGCAGACATCGGAAGAATACGCAAATGCAAAGACTCACAAGCACTTCACTGATGGGCAGGCATTCTTGGACTCTGGAGGATACAGAGGAACGCAGCAGGAATCGTTACAGCCGGGGGATTACTACATCAACCCCTCGTTATTCACGGTCAAACCGGTGAAGATCCAGGAAGTTCCACCGGGATATGTGGCAGTTGTCAGGTCGAACATCGGGAATGAACTGGAGTCTAAGAAGGGAACTCCGACCGACAATACCGGTACGGATGATATCGGGACCCCGGTGCATGAGGAAGCAGAGACATTGCTGATCACCGATAAGAACGTCCGTGGGATCTGGAAGGATCCTGTGGCACCGGGTAAGTATAACTTGAACCCGCTGGCATTCACTCCTTATCTAGTGCCGACGAGTGCGATCACCATCGACTGGGCAAGTGATAGCCCGGCAAAGGATGGGGTGGATAAATCGAGCGCGAGAGGCGATGATTTCTTCAAGTTCAACCAATTGAAGGTCACTAGCTCTGATGCATTTACTTTGGATGTCGATGTAAGAATGATCATCCGCATCAGACCGGAGAACGCACCTTTTGTTATCGCAAGGTTCGGTTCGGTCGAGAATCTGATCCAACAGATAGTTCATCCGTTGATCGATTCGTCCTTCCGTAACAAGGCTGGAAATGAGAAGGCCATAGAGTTCATCAAGAGCAGGACCAGACTGCAGGAAGAAGCTTTGAACACGGCCAGGATGGAGTTTGAAAAGTACCATGTGGAAGCCCAGAATCTGCTGGTATCATACATCTTGGCTCCGCCCGAGCTGATGAAGACCCAGACTGACAAGGAAATTGCGGAACAGCAGTTGGCCCAGTTCCAGAAGCAAGCCGACGCCCAAGAGATGAGAAAAGACGTTATCTCCAAGACCGCACAGGCCGATAAGCAGGGCGAGGTCATGGCGGCCAAGCTATCGATCGAAATTGAGCAGAGCAGGGCTGACGCCAGGAGAAAGACCGCAGAAGGCGAAAAGGCATACAACATGATCCTGGCAGAAGGAGAAAGCTACAAGCTTCAAAAGATGGCGGAAGGAGAAGCATCCAGGATCAAGTCCATTGCTGAGGCGGAAGCTGCGCAGACGGAGATGACTGGCAAAGCGGATGCATCCAAGGTCAGGTATCTAGGAGAAGCCGAAGCATCTAGAATCAGAAATGTCGGAGAATCCGAAGCCTACTCTCAGAAAGCTGTCGGAGAGGGCAAGGCAGATGCTTATAAGGCACAGGTAGAAGCAATGGGTGAGGACAATATCGCCAGGTTGAAGATCATCGAGGCCATTGCAGAGGGGAAGATAAAGGTCGTACCAGACATTCTGGTGTCCAGTAGTGGAAATGGATCAAGTGGGAATTTGGGCGACATCATGACGCTCTTCCTCACCCAAAAGGTGGTGGAAGGTGTCAAGAAGACCAAGGAAGTAGAAGATGTCAAGAAGGTCAAGGAAACACAAACCTCTTAACAAACCATTTACTTATCATTTTAACATGTCAACTCAATAAATTCAATGATTTAATACGGTTCTATTCTGTCTCCGTTTCAATTCCCTGATATCATCGGCATTGCATCAACCAACGCAGGCATCTCTTGTGAATGCCAGATATCCCTTCATCTTGCCCGATCCAATGGCTTCCATCGATTCCAGCCGGTTCAGGCAACCGGAAGGTTGGTCCCATTTCTCCGAGGAGCATTCTGTGAAGTAAAAAGACGATAGCAGGTAGCCCAATCAATGCATGGGAAAAGGAGATGCTCTCAAAGAATGATACGAATGTCATCATCAGACTGAGTCCGGTCTTTATATCATAGGTTCCATATTCATTCCGCCTATGACCAGAAGATCAATGGACAGCCATTTTGCTCGGATGCTCTTTCCTAGAAGTGGAACGTTTTCGGACCTACCTTATTCCGTCATCTCCATCCTTGAACCCCTCTCTGATATGGGCCCCATCACAGAATGGCTTGTTCTCCGAATAACCGCAACGGCACAAGGCCACCCGGTTCCTCACTTCATATGGAGAGTCGTTGGCAGAGATCACTGGAATACCCCCCTTGACCCATAATGGTCCGCTGACCCGGCGATATGGATCCTCGGTCAATGAGATCTCTTTGGGCAGCTTGGACTCGATCTCATTGCCATCCTTGCCGCAGGCGACCAATCTTCCGGTAGGGCATTGGCCTGTTATTTCGACAACGAGGTCCTTTGACTTCGGGCCTCCGTTCTCGACCAGGTCCCAGACCCCTCCCGCCCGGTGGCAGAACTGCTGTCCCGCGCAAAGGTCCCGATTGTCGTTCATGTCGATCTCCGGTCCTTCGATAAGACCAGCATTTGATATGTAAGGCTCCCTGCTGGCCTCTTCCGTTCCGTCGAACTTGATCTTGACATGGGTGCCATCGCAGAAAGGTTTGGTGTTCGAAGCTCCGCAGCGGCAGAGGGCATAGGGCTCTGTCTCCGGATATTTCGAACCTTTTTTCCATTCCATCGGTATGCCGTTCTTGTCCCGTATGATATATTCCCTGGCCAGCGGCACATACCCAGAAACAATGTATGGCCCATCCTTAGTGATTTGGATCTTTTTGGACGGTTTGCCCGCGTTCTCGCCGTTGTTCTCGTTCATCGGGCGCACTATTGAATGAGTGTTCCCAAATAGTTATCTATCGTTACAAAATCGGAGTACTTTCAATACAAACACATGGTATGGACGGTATCTTGATCGTGCTGATAGGATGAAATCTAAAAGAGCGTCCTCTCGACTCGGACATCATTAGCAAATTGAACCAAAGCCTCAATCGTCAAAGACGATCTGCTTCTTCAGCTCCAGAAGGACCTTGGGGCACTTGGCGCCTTGCCTGGCCCTGGCCATTCTATCATAGGCCTCGATCCCACCTGCCGCCTCGATTATCTTCTTTCCCCGCTCCTTCTGCTTCTTGATGCTGATGTTGACCCGCTCCATGGAGCCGGGCGAAACAGTATGGAGGACCATGAGCGATGCACCGAATCCGTATGGGATCGACTCCATGCGCATGACAGTGCCCGGGACCGCGTTGTACCAGCTGCCGATCGAGTCCTCCCCGAGCTTGTTGATCGCCGTTCCCGCGGCGGCTTGCCATTCCGCCTCCGGAGTCACGTTGGCCACGAGCCATTCACCGTCGATGAAGACCTCACCCTCGCCTTCGAGGACAAAATATCCCAATGAGTCATACCAGCGCTTTATGAACGGGTCGGGCTGGATGACCACGTTATACCAGGACGGGATCATCTTCATCGAGAAGATCTTGTAACGGGCCTTTATGCCGGCACAACGACACAGGGCGATGTACGCGCTGATCAGATGGAAACAGGTCCCCGTCCCGCGCCTGAGCGTTTCCGCCACCGGGTTCATGGGGCGCTCATCGAGCATCAGCTTCTCCTTGACGAAATGGAACGCCCTTTCCGCGAACTCCCGGTCGGATACCTGGAACGCCCCGAGCTGGTGCGCCATGGCAATGACCAGTGGGTCGTGGGAATCGCAATGCAAAGTTGGCCTGAGGTACTTTTCATCCGAATCGCAGTACTTCATGCCCTCCTTGAACTCCGGGATGGCGTATTGTAGGTTAGGCAGAACGTAGCGTTCAGCGTCGTCCGCGATGACCCGGGTGCGCTTCAGCTCCCTCATGTTCAGGAAGATGATCTTAGAGATCGATATACCGCCACGGAGCATCTGGTTGAAAAAGGTCCTCTGCGGAACATATCCCTTGTCCTTCATCGTCCTAAGGTTTGGCATGGTCAACCCCCCATGTCCGAGGACATGACCTTCCTTACTTCCTCCGCGCAGCCGCGGGACTCCTTTCCGGCGGCGCGGGTTATCCCTGGCTCCAATACTGGTCCAGGCCTGCCGCATACCGGGCAGCGCTCCAGCATCCTCACCCTATCCCCGGTGATGATGAACCCTGGATAGCTGTACATGGAACCATCAAGGAAGGCGAACCTCCCATACTCGCCGTACCCGACCTGGTTGAAATTTTCGTCCAGGACCATGGGGTGCAGGTATGTGGTCGGAATGTGCAGGTGATGACCTTCCGGACACTGTACCATCCAGCCATTGCCTTCGACCATGCCGTACATGTCGATGACGTTCTCGGATGGGATCCCCAGGACGTCCTTGATGTCCTTGCGGAACTCTTCTTCCGGCATGCGCTTCAGCTCGTGCACCTTCCAGCCACCGCCGGTGAGGACCAGGCCGCGCTCGCCGATGTCGAAACGGCGACCTTCGTCCCTCAGGCGTTCGATCACCGAATACATAAGGAAAGGGGCGCCGCAGAACCCAATATCGTCCTTTGATGCGTCCCTTTTCTCGATCCAGGCGATGATATCGCCCACTGCCTTCTTCTGTGCCCGGTCGGACATCTTCTTGACCAGTCTGGACTTGAGACCTTTGTCATCGCTCATGGTCAGCTTGATCAGGTCCGTGTCGATCACCCTGTCCACCGCACAGTTCACGTCCCTCATGATATCATAATAGATGGTGCCCAGGCGTCCGGCGAAAAGGTTGGTCTTGAAAGGGTTGGGAAGGAGTAGGTAACCATACGTCCCAGGGTTCCATTTGGGATAGAACATCGAGATGACGCCCTTGGCCATCGCGTATTCGTTGATGTTGAAGCTCCTAAGGTCCCGGGGCACGAATGTAAACCTTCCTCCGGTGCCGCTACTGTAGGTGGTAACCAGGCCTGCGACGTTGAATGCCTCTATGACCTGGTCATAGGACGGCTCCTTCCCGGTTATCTTGACCGGCGGCAGTTCCCCGGTGTAGATGTTGCCCAACCAGGTGGCGAAATCGCGACCGGTCGGAGTGGATTTGAAGAACTCACTTTGGATTAGGGGTATCCGGGCCAGATCGGCCAACGATTTGATGTCGGAAGGGGAAACACCGGCGTCCTTGCAGAACCCATGGTACATTGAATTCTGCTCAAAATGTCTTGAGAATTGGTACTTGACCGCATCGAATCTAAGAGAATCCGCTTCCTCGGTCGGGACCCGAAAAAGGTCCTTCGGTCCATAAACTGCTTTATCGGCGGGAGTCCACTCCGGACCATTCGGTAAATATTTTTGGACCCTGCCTTCGAAGATGTTTTCGTATTCGGTATAACCCATCGGGCTTCAATGCGGGCTATGCTATAAAGATATCTGGAGATGAATACCGAAGTAAGGAATTGATCGTTGAACGCCAACCTATGGTCGGCACATTCTAACAATACCGCTCCTTTCGAGTATGATCTGCTCCAATTGATCATTCAATGCCGTTCCGGGATGGTACATGAGGAAAATGCCCAAGATCCGTTTGAACAGTTAATTTATCCAGAAAGCAATGACCATTGCATGAGCCGGACCGGAGTCACGTCGGAAGCACAATTGCTCAGGCAATTGGCCTGGCTGAAGGAGCCCTGGTCATGGTTGATGCGCACCAAGGTCCTAGAGAACATCGAGCGCTGGGATGGAAAACCAAGTGCTCTGGATGTCGGCTGCGGTCCAGGTCTGGTCACGGAGCTGCTGTCATCGATGTTCGATGTGCAGGGTATAGACTCAGACCCAAACATGGTGCGGATGATGAGGGAACGCGGTTATGATGCCGTTGAGGGCGACGCCGCATCGCTTCCTTTCAGGGATGGCAGTTTCGACATCGTCTACTGCTCGTTCACCCTGCTATGGGTCAGCGAACCGCAGACCATGATCAAGGAGATGGCTCGTGTATCCAGGCATTACGTGGTCTTTCTGGCCGAACCGGATTACGGCGGAAGGATCTGCCACCCCGAAGACCTATTGGTACTTGATCGATACCTGGTCGGATCTTTGGTCGATGAGGGCGCCGATCCTTTCATCGGCCGGAAATTGGGCGGGATGATGGAGGGGATCGGCCTGGATGTGGAGGTGGGCGTGCATTCAGGGGTCTGGTCCCCAGACCAGCTCAGAAAAGAGGCAAATGCTGAATGGGAATCGATTGCGGAAGCTATCAAAGACCTTATCGAAAAGAATGATCTGGAGCGGGCCAAGGCCGCCTGGGACAGAGCTTTGGCCGACGGCTCCCTCTTTCTCTTCAATCCGGTCTTCTATGCCATCGGAAGGAAATGAGCATTCACATGCTGGAATGCCTATCCAGGCAGATGTAGTCACCTGAATCCCGGGACAGGGGACAGCCGCCTCCGCACACATCCTTCATGCCGCATTCGAGGCATTCCCCGTCCAGATATCTCCTCTCCCTGATCTTCCTACACAGCTCATGGTCCCATATCCTTTCCCAAGGGTCGGTCAGGAAGTTGCCCAAAGGTTCATAGTAGCTCTGGCAGGGAAGCACCGTCCCGTCCGGTTCGATGGCCATGTTGAGCGAGCAGGCGGTACATTGTTTGATGCCCAGACCGTAGTTGACCGGGTTGAACTCGTGGTATGGCGTAGGCGTATACCAGATCAGTTTCACCTTGCTCTCCTCGGCGATCTTTTTCAGCATGGTCAGGGCCTCGCCCAGTTCCGGATAGGTTATACCTTCGGTCTCGATGCCTTTGCCGGAGCGGATCAGGCCGTTGAAGGCGATGTTCCGAACACCTAGCGAAATGAGGAAGTGCATTGTCGCTTCCAGGTCGTTCAGGTTGGACCTCATGATCGTAGTGTTGGTGCTCACATACATCTGCTCCTGGAGCGCGGCCTTCAACCCCTGAACGGTCTCATTCCAAGCCCCCTTCTCCCCGACCAATTTATCATGGAGCCCTTCCTGAGATGACAACACAGTGATCTGCACATGGTCCAGACCCTTCACTACCAGGTCGTGCAGGTAGCCAGGTCTGGCCAGGTTCCTTCCGTTCGAGACCATTCCAGTGACCTGGCCGAATTCCTCTGATTTGGCGATCAGTTCTGCCAGTCCATCATACATCGTCGGCTCGCCTCCTGTGAACACGATGTGTGGGATGCCAAGCTCCCAGGTCTTGGTGATGACCTCTTTCCATTGCTCCACCGTCAGTTCTTTCAAATCCCGAGGCTCGTTATAACAATGGTCGCATTTGTTCTGACAGCGATATGTGAGGGCCAGATCCATCCGGTATGGGGCGGGGAAGTCGTCCTTCCCGATGGATGGCTTGTCCGGTCCTATCATGCTCAGCACTTCGTGACCGCCGGTCAGGAACGAGGACAGCTGGGTCTTGATGGAATGATAGTGTTCGACGGCCGTTCCCTTTTCCAGACGATGATACCTGCGCCGCATGTACTTGGTGGTGGCCTTGTCCGAACGGTCCTCGAGAACGCATCGTATAAGATCTACGGCCGTGCCGTTCAGGAAGATGATGCTCGATGCGTCCACCAGCAACGCACCTTTGCTCGCCGAGTCCACCCGTAGGTGGAACCGGTGCCGCAGGAACTCCCCCTTCCCGTCATATTTGTAAACTCCAGGCCGCAGCCCTTTCCCCTGCAGCTCCCGCCATCTCTCCCTGAACGTCATCTTCCACCTCCGGCGCAGGCACAAGCACAGGCACACGCACAAGCGCAATGACCGCCGCCGCTCATGCCCCCGGTAGATGGTCCGATCGGGACCGGGTTGGTGACCGCCACCACGTCACGCGACATGCCCCGCATGTCGCTCACCAGGTTCGTGGCCGCCGACTTGACCTGCGAAACGTAATTTGACGCTGCCTGCCCAACATTAAATCCTGGACCGGAGGTCCCGGGGGTGCTGCGGTTGCCGATAAGGACCGGAAGGATCAGTATCTGATGCTGCATCCTTCCTGGATAGTCCTGGTCAAGCATCATCCAATCATTCTTCTCGTTTAGCATGGAGGATATGCTTTCCGGCGTTCCCGCCGCCTGCACCTGTTTCCAGGCCTGGTCGCAGATGGACTCGTAGTAATGTTTGGTCGTCTCCAGGTCAAATCCTTTCATCTTTTCCCTGGTCGTCTCGATAAGGTTCACCAGACAGGTCTTCAGCGCGGTGCGGCTCACCGTCTGATTGGCCACAATAGCGTTCAGGTACTCGTTCTCGTATGCATAATCGGCGGTCTGCGCCAGCTTCTTCAATTGCATAGGGGCGACCTCGGAAACGATCTGGACCTTACCCTTCTTGATGAGACCGAAGAGGATCATCGTGGCCACGTTCTCCAACGGTCTTTCCAGGATGATCGCCGCCTCGACCGCGGTCAGGTCCCGCCGGGGACCAGCACCGACCACGTTCATCTTTGGTTCGTAATAGTCGCCATTCCTCTTTCTGGCCTGTCTGATGTTGACCACCCCTACGATGGAGAATATAAGGGCAAAGAAAATCAACGGGGCGATCGATCCTATGAAGGTCAAAAAATCACCCAGGACGTCCGGTTTCTGCACCACAGGCTGGTAGTATTGGTCGACATAACCGGTAGGAAGCCCGCCTCCGAAATCGTAATAGCCGCTGGCGACCGATGAAGCGGACACGTAGGTCTGCGTCCAGGTGGCCACGACCTGGTTGGTCGCATTGTTCCAGTCCAATGAATCCCAAGGGTGGCCTTCCAACCATACCGCCTGAGAGGCGTTGCTGAAACCTATCGGGAAGAATAGCCGTTCGGTGAGGACGCCGGTATTTCCTATCTGGTATGAAGTGTCGAACCAGGTGGGCCGGAAGCTAACTCCCACTGTGTCAGGGACCTGGTCGTTCAGGTATACCATATGCGGGTTGTTGATGTGAAAGAAGAGATCGAATGCAGACCCATGGTCCTGGATCGTGTTCTGCAGGCTGCCTATCTCGACGGCCATGCCCGGGTTGACATAGGGAGAGGCGTGTATCAGATCCGGTGAGTATCTCACTCCATTCACGATGATATATGCCGCCGCCGAACCCGGGTCATAATAGGAGTTAGGCAGGCCGATGTCCACGCCGTCCAAGAACGTAACGCTGGAGAATTTGAAATGGTAATCGATGTCAACGCTGGCATCACGCAAGATGGTGACATTGACCTCTTCCGAATCAAGAGCGAACGATAGGGTGGCCGCGTTGACCTTACCGACCGGAGATATGTCCATTAGCCCGAGTCCGGATATGATCAACAAAGCGGTGACCGTTGCTAGCAATAGTTTCTGAGTGAGCCCTCTCCGAAGTGTTCTCGTCATATAGATCACCACTTGGGAGACTCCTGCAAGGATGTGACCGTGTTGCAGTACGGGCAGACCATCACCACCCCTCCCTCGACGACCTTCAGGTTCTTTTCGGACAGGGGGGCGCCGCAGGACCGGCACTTGAGCTCCTTCTGGTCCAGTGTTCCGGAGCCCTCCATCTTCACGTCGAAGTTCTGGGTGATCAGGGTCGGTTTGGCTGCCTCTATCTTCTGGCTGCGGTAACTGAAGAACAGCAACAGCACCGCGATCAGCACCAACAATGCCCCGGTGATCAGGTTATCGGTGCCGGAGGCGATAAGGAATATCACTCCCAGCAGTATCAGGAATATCGCTACAAAGAGGACCAGGCCTTGGGCAATGCGGTTCAAGTTTTCGACTCCCAGGCATCAGATTGGCGCCCTTGCTCTTAAAGATGACTGGAATAGACCGTTCCCACGAAAGCTGCCGGTCAAAGTTCCAGATAAAAAGGTTGGTTGGATGCCAAGTTTCAACCGGATATATGATGGATGATATCCTCCAGCGCCTTTTGTCCCCTGGGGGTCTCCAACACGTTCATGGCGGGACTTAAGGAGGGCACGACCACGACCTTTCCTTCGATCGCGTATCTCTGGAAATAGTTCTCGTAACGGGCAGTGACCGGAGAGAACATTTCCACGCCCTGTGGGTTTCCGCATGTGAAGAGTCCCACACCTTTCTTGCCCTTGGGCATCCGGCTGGCATACTGACCGGGACCTGCACCAGGAGCCAGGAACGAGTAGAACCGATCGATCAGCGCCTTGGTGGTGGCCGTCTCCGCCGAAAAGTAGATCGGCGAACCGATGACGATCGCATCCGTCTTCAAAATCTTGTCCAACGCGGGGGAAAGATCATCTTTCTGGATGCACCTCTCGCCCTTCTTGCATCCCATGCATGCCGAACAGTCCTTGAAGTTCATGGCGAAGAGGTCATAATAGTCGACCTCCGCCCCCTTGTCCTTGAAGTTCTTCGCAACACCTTTGAGTATGGCTGCCGTATTACCTTCTTTGCGCGGGCTTCCGTTGAAAATGACGACCTTCATGTTTTGCACCTGTGAAGGCACTGCAATCCGGAATAGTTAAAACGTTCTGCCCGAAGATGAGAATGGTTACTCCAGGAATCATTATTCTACCTCCAGCTCAAGGACAATCAATATTAGAAACCATCATCATTCTGGACCATGGCGATAAAGGACACGGTCAGGATAGTGGCGGACCTGATGGAGGTCGCCGCCAGGACGGCACCTAAGGGTTTGGGGAAGGATTTCCTCGAGATCATCGTTTTGACCGACGAGCAGCGGATCGCGGTCGGCAACGAGATGATGGGGATGGGCCATGAACCATCACACCCGAATTTCGACCGCGATGGCCAGAACGTCCTGGACTCGGACGCCTTGGTGCTCATAGGTCTGCTGCCTCACAAAGGTGCGGGACTGAATTGCGGAGCATGCGGATTTTCCACCTGCGCAGAGATGGAAGGGCACAAGGTCAATGCCGATTTCGTCGGTGGCAATTGCGCCATCCGGCTGCTCGACCTGGGAATAGCACTGGGTTCGGCGGTAAAGATCGCATCAGAGCTGAACGTGGACAACCGCATCATGTACCGGGTGGGAGTGGCGGCAAGACGTCTGGGGATGGTAAAAGCCCAGATCGTCCATGGCGTACCGCTGTCGGCGACCGGCAAGAACATCTTCTTCGACCGCCGACCGAGTAAATGAACCAGAGCGGTCGTTCCGATCGTTCCATCGGCGGACAGGTCCTTCACGAAACCAATTAATCGGTCATTCGCCTCTACCCGCCGTGAACCCCTTAAGGATCCTCGCCAACAATCCGGCGATGATGATCTTGGCATTTGTCGTGGCCATGGTCACCGGGGGTTTTCCGGGAGGCATCGGGCTCACGAACAGCAACATCGCCATGCTGTCCCTGATCGTGATGATGTCCCTTTCCCTGACCTCGCTCCGGCTCAGGGGTCTGAAGCTGAGAGACCATTCCATCCCCATTAGGAACGCGTTCCTTCTGTCCTTCGTGATCTCTACCGGCGTCACCATCGTCATGAGCTACCTCTTCCAGGGGGATATGCGGGATGGCTGGATCATCATGGCGGCGGTCCCTTCGGCGGTCTCAATAGTACCGTTCACCTACCTGCTGAAGGGTGACCTAGATTCCACCATGGTGTCCTCGGCATCTCTTTACCTGATGGCCCTGGCGGTGACCCCGGTCGTCACGCTGGTCTTCCTCGGTACCGCAGTGGATGTGATGACCTTGCTCGGTTATGTCGGATACCTGATCCTACTGCCCATGGCCATTTCCCGTATATTGAGGCAGGTGGACATCCGGCCAGCACAGAGGAGCACGGCGATCAATGTGGCCTTCTTCGTCCTCATTGTCGCGATTGCCGGTCCGAACCGCCAGGTCTTCTTTGGGGACCAGATGGTCCTGGGCGGTCTGATCGTTGTCGCCGTTGTCAGGCAGTTCGGGCTCGGTCTGCTGTGGAATTGGTATTTGGAACGGAAGAACGTACTTCGCACCAGGAGGGTGCCGGAGGTCCTTTTCGTGTCGTACAAGAACACCGGGATGGCGGCGACCTTGGCGATAGCCCTGGTCGGCCCCGCGGCAGCTATTCCTGCCACAGTCTGCACCTTGGTCGACATTGTCTGGCTCATATTCCTCTCCAGGTCCCTTTTCACATTGTCAAAACCGTGATCGACCGTCGGTAATTCGGCAACCTATGAACATCATGGGACCTGCTTTTCGCGGAATGCGAATGCCCCGAGCACCAGCAATAGAACGGTGACCACGAACAGGGAGAAGAGCGAAACACCTGCATCTCCGGAGAACCCGGCGATGCTTCCGTAATGTATCTGGCTGGATGCGATGACGCGTAGCTGGTGCATGATGGTGAAATTCCCAATGGCTCCCGGGAACGTACCGATGAACCCTTCCCAGATGAAGGCGTAGATCAGGCCCAGGTAGATGGGCTGCCTCAATACCACGCCCATGACCAGGAAGAGGGATGAATAGACGACCGTTCCCAACATCAGGACCGCCAGGTATTCGAACAGCAACCCGACCGCTTCGCCGGTCGACCCGGACACCACATAGTATCCGGTCCAGCCGACCAATGTGATCACGACCAATGACATTGCCAGAACCACGATCAGTGCCAGGTAGTATCCCAGATAGGACACTCTGCGGTCGACCGGGGACGTGATCACCTGGGTGATGCTCCGGTCGTCGATCTCGTTCCTGATCATCGAAGCCCCGAAGATCATCGCCATGATCGGCAACATGAATGAAAGGACCAGCAGATTGAGCAGGTTGCTACCCTGTTCCATTGCATTGCCGCCCAGGGAAGCAGTGTATCCCATGACCACGCCGACCAGCGCGGCGAGCAGTAGGATGATCATCCAGCGTCGGTTGGTGAGCAGCTTCTTGATGGAATAGCTGACCATCGCCCTCAGTCCGGTCATGTTCAAAGTGATGTCCATCCAGTTCACCCCACCAGGTACTTGAAGACCGCTTCCAGGTCGTCGTCCAGGCTCTGCATGGTGTCCAGCTCGCAGCCAGATTCCCGGACCATGTCGGGGACGGAATCGAAGAATGCCTCCGGGTCCAGTACCCTGACGATCAGACCACGACGTTCCTTGCCCATCTCCACCGAGACCGTGTATGGCTTGGAGATGAGCACCTTGGCCAAATCGACCATGCCCCGGCCTTCGAGCACGATGTTGTGTGGATGATTGCTCATCAGGGCACGTATCTCGTGGATGCCGCCCGATGCCACCGCCCTTCCCTTGTAGATCAATACGACGTTCGGCGTCATGCGCTCGATCTCATGCAGCACGTGCGACGAGACGATGATGTCATGCCCGTGCACCTGGTTCAGGTCGGTCACCAGGTCCATCAGGTCCCGCCGGGCCACCGGATCGGTCCCGGTCAAGGGCTCGTCCAGCAACAGCAGCTTCGGATCGTGGAGCATGGAGCCGGCCATCTTGATGCGCTGAACCATCCCTTTGCTGTAGCCGCCCATCTTACGGTCCGCGGCGGCTTTCATTCCGAAAATGCCCAACACCTCTTCGATCCGGTCGGCCAGGACCGACCCGGTCATGCCGTGCATCCCGCCGGCGAAGCGGAGGTACTCCCTCCCGCTAAGGTCGAATGGCAGGAAGTCGTAGTCCGGGCAGAAACCGATGTCCCGGAGCAGGGCGGAATTTCCCCACGGCCTCTGACCCAATACGGTAAGATCACCGACCTCGGAACGTATCGTCCCGGTGACGATCTTGAAGAATGTGCTCTTTCCCGAGCCGTTCGGACCGACGATGCCGGTGATGCCCTTCCCGATATCCACGCTGAAATTGTTGAGCGCGATGACCTGGCCATACCACTTCGATACGCCATGGGCTTGGACCACGACATCGTTCACTTGCCCACCCCCTTGCGCCTTACCCGATCGAACACCAGCAAGGACGGCGGGACGATCATCACGACAAGAGCGGCAAAAAGCAACGCTGTGTTGATGCCGGCCGGCAATGCCTGGTCGAACAGAACGTTGTAGCAATAGACCAGTATGTTCTCCGGACCCAGCAGGGCCCAGTTCGGGTCGTACCTCTGGAATATCCCCGCGATGACCTGGAGCACGAAGACCGCCATGAAGGTCCCGACGGCGGCGTAGGTCTTCCTGGTGGTCAGGGATGAGAGCATAAGACCCAACGGGACCAGGAACACGGTCAACAGGATCGATGCGAGCAGAGAACGGCCGATCACCCCCAGGCTTGCCAGGTAGTCGCCACCGGTCTGAGTCCCGGTCACGGCAATGCCCATCATCAGAGGCGGCAGGAGAGTGAATATGGAGATGACCGCCAAAGCGCCCAACGCCTTGCCGACCAGGTAATTCTCCGGTCGCAGCGCCCGGGACATGTAAAGGGTCAGAGAACGGCTGCGCACGTCCTCGGCGATCAGGTCGGAGCACACCATCGAGACCAGGATCACGGTGAACAGATAGAACAGGGTCCCGTTGTACAGGTTCGCCATCGCATCCTCCGTTAGAGCCACGTGGGGCGTGACGGAGAGCAGGATTATGCTGAACAGGTGCACGATCATTATCCCAAGAACCAGGACGGCCAAGAGCCAGAGCGACGACAGTTTTTGCCGCATGACCTGGTCCGCGATGACCAGGAAACGGCGTGAATGCTCGCTGCGCTGCCCTTTCCAGGCTCGATAACCGATGGGGTCAAGACCCATCATTTCACCTCGGTGACGGCCTTGATGAAAACGTCCTCGAGCGTGATCCGGTCGGGCAGGTAGCTACGGACCTGAACGCCTGTCGAATGGGCCAGTTCCAAGATCGGCCCGCTGCCCCCACGATTGACGAACACAATGGTAGCCAGCCCGAAATGGTCGGTGACAGAGATGATCTGGTTGTCCCGCCCCAACTGATCGATGAACGATTTTATCCGATCGGTGGTCCCCTTGACCTTGATGGCTTTCCGTCGCTCACCTTGCGACAGCAACGATTCCAGCGTCCCCCTTACCACGATCTGGCCGTTGTTGACTATAATCGCCTCCTTGCACACCTTCTCCACATCGTGCAGGATATGGGATGAGACCAGGACAGATTTATCCGAAGCCGCGATCCGGGCGATCAGGTCCAACATCTCCTCCCGGCCATTTGGGTCCATACCGTTGGTGGGCTCGTCCAGGAATAGAATGTCTGGATCATGGACGATAGCCTGCGCCAGCTTGACCCGCTGCTTCATCCCGGTGGAATAGGACCCGATCGGACGGTAACGCTCTTCTCCGATCCCGACGAAGTCAAGGACCTCATGACTACGTGGTATGGAGTCTCCCTTGGCCATGCCGGACAAACGGCCCATATACGCCACCAGTTCGACCCCGGACATCTCGTCGATGAGGCAGTCGTGCTCCGGCATATAGCCGATCCGGTCGCGGATCGCCAGAGTGTTCCTCCGTGAATCCAGACCGGAAACGGTTATGGAGCCCTCCTGCGGCTGGACCAGCCCTAGGACGGCCTTGATGAACGTGCTTTTACCCGCCCCGTTAGGACCGAGAAGCCCTACAATGCCCCTCGGAATCATCACTGAGAAATGATCGAGGGCGACTATCTGGCCGAAGCGCACGACCACGTCATCGGACGTTATTGTGGCCTCGGAGCTAGCAGCCCGAACCAGGCCGACCTTCCCAGAACTGCCCCCAGCTTCCATCGGAATCAAGGACTGGACTGGAAATATATAAAGACCACAGAACGATAATTTCTTACCATTCATGATCAGACGATGGAACCAGTCACGTTCATGCCCTAGATAGAAAAAATATGGTCAAGCATCGAATGGCTCTTTCCTTTTTAACTATTTGACCTGAGTGATCAAAGGCTCATGACGGTGTTCCATAGGAGGCTGGCCGCCAGAAAGAACATGAATATGGCGCATACGATATTAATTGCCCGAAACAGGCTTTCCTTTACGAACCGACGTCCGTAGGCCACCAACGCCGCCGTCACGGTGCCTCCCAGGCAAGAGCCGATCATGTAGGCGATGAAGAAGATGACATAGTGGATGGTCTGCGGTTCCGATACCAGGACGATGATGGTCGACGCCCCGATGCCCAACCAAAACGCGATCTGGAAAGGACTGGCAAATGAAATGATTGCCCCAGTGATGAACGCATTCCGGGAGGTCCTGTTCGGCTTGTTCTCCAGCCGGCATTTCCTGTGCTCCGTGAGCATTTTATAGGCGAGATAGATCAGGAAAGCACTTCCCACCAATCCCAAACCCAACTTCGCCATCGGATCCTGCACCAGGAATGCCAGGCCGACCAGTGCTATTATCGCCCAAACTGCGTCGCCGGCGGACGCCCCCAGCTCAAGGAACAGGACCGGACGGAAACCCTTACTGAAACCCAATGGCAAAGCCTCGCAGAATACCGCACCTGGGACAAAGGCCATTATCAGGCCCAGCCCGAAAGCGGTGATGAATAGAGGGGTCACGTCCATTGAAGGTGGGGTAAGTCCTGGCATATTAATAACCCAACGATGAGGGGTTCCGGCCCCTTGACGATATTTCGAACTCAATTCCAAGAAACCTTACGGAATGACAGAATGCGGGCCTGAACCGCCATTGATTCATTGAATGAAAACCAATTGCGAAAGAATGAATAATCTCACAGCTCTCATTCTAACCGATGAGATATGATTGCGAAAGGACCGTCCTGGTAGCTCTCGGCGGGAATGCCATCCTGAAATACAGGGAAGAGGGGACGGCGGAAGAACAGCTGAGGAACGTCCGGACGACCTGCAGGACGCTCGCATTGCTCGTCAAGGATGGCTATCATATAGCGATTACGCACGGGAACGGACCACAGGTGGGCGATATCCTCCTACGCAACGAGATCGCCAAGGACGTGCTTCCACCGATGCCTCTGGACTTCTGCGGGGCGGAGAGCCAGGGCATGATCGGATACATGCTTCAGCAGGGTCTTAGGAACGAACTTCGACTGATCGGATTAAACAGGCCGGTCATGACCGTCCTGACCCAGACGCTGGTGGCCCACGATGACCCGGCATTTGACCGACCCTCAAAGCCCATCGGTCCCTATTATTCGGTCAACGAGGCTCGGAAACTCCAATCGGATAATGGTTGGACCCTGGTGGAATCCCCTGGCCGCGGTTTCAGGCGGGTCGTTCCATCCCCGCGTCCGATATCGATAGTGGAGGGGGGATCGATAAAGGACCTGTTCGAGAACGGTTACGTTGTCATTGGATGCGGGGGAGGAGGCATCCCGGTGATCGAAATGGATGGCGAGATGGTAGGGGTAGAGGCGGTGGTGGACAAGGACCACTCGGCCGCTGTGCTGGCGAATCTCATCCGTGCCTGCTCATTGCTAATCCTCACGGACGTGGAGGCGGTTTATCTGGATTATGGGAAGTCGAGGCAAAAGGAGATCCCCACCATGACGGTATCCCAGGCGGAGAAATGGCTGTCACATGGTCATTTCAAAGAAGGCACCATGGGGCCTAAGGTGGAATCAGCAATCGAATTCATAAGAAATGGGGGCAAGCGGGCGGTGATCACCACCATGGAAAATGCGGTCGGGGCACTGACTGGCAATGCTGGCACGACGATCACGGAATGAGCTGGATCACATCTCAGTTCTTACGGTTGACGTTACAGTGCTCCTTGTCCTGGCATGGAGCATTGCACTCGGGGCAGACCTGCATCCCCTCTCCCTCTTTCGTGAACCATGAATACCCGCATCGTTTGCATTCCCTCTTGAACCGGGTCTTATCCTCCAATTCTGCGTTCGGAACGAACATGATCACCCTCCTCGACACGATTCGGAGCCGGAGGTTGATAATCCTTTCTTATGGAACAGTTGAACCCGTTCCATATTGTCAATATGCTCAATGGGACCGGATAGCCTGAGCGAATCTCTGCTGGGAAAGGATAAATCGGAGGGCCTCCTCGATGCTGGTCTGTTTCACATTCATGATCTTAGCGATCTTCGAGGAATCGACCGAGGAATCATACATGGCCATTTCTGCAAATAGTTCCTGCATCCCCTCTGCCATGTCCGGGATATCCTCACCCGGCTGGACATGGGCCACCGGGATCCTCTTACCCGTTATTGATTCACAAAGCCCATACATCTCATTCCAGCTGGTCGTTTGGGGGCCTCCTATCGGCATGTACATGTTCCTGGTGTTCGGATTGCCCACCGACGCGATGATGAACGAAGCCACGTCATATATCGACACGTAGCTGTGATGCCGGTCCCCATCCCCGACAATGGTCGATGGGCGATTGGCCTTGATGGCCGGCAACACCGACGTACTGAACCAGGTCTCGATCAACGGCTCGGACGCCACTATGGTATAGTTCATGCCGCTCTGGATAAGATGGTGTTCCGTCTTCTTCTTGGCCTGAAGATAGGAAGATTGGCTCTTGTCATCTGCCTGTGCCGATGACACGAAGATGAAATGTTTGACCCCGACGGTCTTGGCACTGTTCACCAGATGTCGGTTCCCAATGAGGTCGACGTTCTGCACATTATCGTCACCTCCCCTCTGGGCCGAGTTGGCGGTGGTGATCAGAGTCTCCACCCCTCGCAGCGCGTCGATCAGGGTTATCGGTGCCTTAAGATCCCCGAAAACCGCCCGAGCCCCAGCCCTGACCAAAGGATCGTAATCTGAACCGGGACGGACAAGTATCCGGACTGACCGCTTCTGCTGCAGAAGTTTCTTCACCACTACGCTTCCGAGCTGCCCCGTTGCCCCAACGACCAGTATCATCGCCGAACACTTCCTTGACCCTTTACTGCACATTTATGGTCTAGCGCATCAGCTTGTCGTTTCACGACCCTTGAAGTAATCTAGGAAATGCGGCGATAAACATTTTTGCATGTTGATGGACCGGGTCCGAAAGGCACTCTTTCCGACCTTAATACAGCATGATCCCTTCTTCGGATTCCTCTACGGCATTCATTGCACGGGTGGATTGGACCGTGTTCCCCAAACTATTGAACCGTTTTGCTGCCAGTTCCAAGTAGCCTTTGGCCTCCTGAGGCCGCTTCAATCTTAGGAGGGAACGCCCTCTCTGCAGGGAGACGATCGCTTCCCAGTAGACCGGATGAGCCGTTCCGCTGGCTAGTACTTCCGCCTCCAGATACCTTTGATTCATCCCGTTCAGGTCATGTCTTGCTTCCAGAAGCGTTGCTGCCGCCAAGGCCAACAGAGTCCTTTCCAGGACCCGGGCTTCGACAGGTTGCTTCACGAGCAAGGTCGTAGCTTCGCAGAAAGCCTTTTCCGCCCGTTCCCGTCGACCGTTGACCGATTCGACGATAGCCTTCAGGGTCAACGGCTCGATCTTGAAATCTTCTTCCAACATCTGCGATGATATCTCTTCCGCGATGGCCGCCTCGGCGTAAGCTGAATCAGGTTCTCCCACACTGAAAAGAAGGAGCTCCGACCTCCTGATGCTGGCGATATATTGCGAACGGAACTCCCCTAATGTTCCTGCCAGATCAACGGCTTGGTCCAGCGTATGGAGAGCCTGCTTCTCCCACCCAGCCTGGGTCAACGCCACACCCATCGCGATAAGCGAATCGATCTCCAAGCCGTGATGCCCGATCAATTTCGCATCCTCCAGTGCCTGTCCTGATTCGGATGCCGAAAGAGCGGGATCCCCTGATGCCAGGGCTTCCTGTGAAGAATTGATGTTAACTGCAATCCGCGCAAGAATGGCTGATAGTTGATCAGGGGTCTCCTGTTCAAAATGCCTATGAAATGGTTCATGATCGATCAGACAGCCGTATCCTGTCTCCTTTCCGTCTCCTGGACGGACCAGGAACTTGTGGACCAATGTCTCATCTCCAATGATTTCCAGCCTCTCAGATAGCGATTGGTCCAGGTCCAATGATCTGTGGGAAGCGATAATGCTCGCTCGCAATCCGCCAATATTTCGGGCTAGGAAACACAACATATCGATCGTGGATAGGTTAGACTCCCCCGCCTCCTCTATTGCGATTATGACCGGGTTCTCTGCCGATGCCGTGCGCAAGATCTCCAACGCTGCCATCTCTTCGCAGTAAGAACGCTCCGTCTTAGTTACCCTGCATAACCTTGTGGCTGTAACTGGTTGGCCTCCACTGATCCTCTTGCTGAGGGATGATATCGATGGGCCTAAAGGCTCTGATCTTGATCCCGAACCCCGGCAGTCGCACACGGTCACCATGCAGCCCATTCCTTCCGCTTCTTCCAGGACCTGAGAGATTATGTCCTGCCTCTCTTGCACCGAACCTCCGGCGACTACCGATAACGAACCCTTGCCTCCTATCGCGTCGGCAACTTGATCGAGCAGTTTCTCTTCAATACTCTTCGCTTCCAGTGATGCCGTTCTCTCCGCCACCTTTGTTCTGGTTTCCAAATAGGCCTGAATCGGATAAAGCTTGGCACAGATACAATAATTATTATGCTGGCACCGGGTTGGTCGAACCGTGATTGCAAAAAAGCATGAAGGGAGCCTTACTGGATCGATCTTGCCTGTAAAAGCGCCATCGGAGACCGAGATAGCCCAGATACTTGCGTTGAAGGAAAAGTGCGAGCAAAAGATGGGCATTGGGATCGTAATGACAGGTGATTTCCTTCGTACACTGGACAAGCCTGGGGTGGGGGCCTTGGCGTACATGAAGGGAACACAATGCATTGGTTTCGCGTTCTTCTATTCATTCGTCAAGGAAGAGGCAGAAGCATCAATATTCGTCGACCCTGAAGAGGATTGGGAACGAGTTGGATCCGACCTTTTGCGGAAGACCATCACGGAGTGCAAACAGAAGGGACACATTAGGCTGTTGATCATGAATGACCGGAGACTATCGAACGGGGTTGCCCTGATCCAAGATGCAGGAGGAAAATTGGTGTTCTCCGAACATAGGATGGAGTCGCGCGGCGAACCATCGCCGCCAGAACTGCACATCGATCTCCGCGAAGTTGGAAATGACGACCCAATGCTGCGGGACGTCGAACTTGAATGCTTCGAACGCTTCCATTCAAAACCTGACCAAAAGAGATATCTAGCCATGTTCAGGGGAAGCCCGATCGGCAAGATCGATGTCTACCAAGAGGGATCGGAAGTGGAGCTTACCGGTTTCTGTGTCCTGCCCGGATTGAGAGGTAAAGGTCTGGGAAAGGCCATCCTGCATTGTGTGGTCATTCTATTGAGGAACGAAGGGAAGGAAAGAATTACCTTGGACGTCCAGACGGACAATGATATTGCGCTCTCACTGTATCTGAAATCAGGATTCGAGAAGGAATTTACGCTCGACTACTACGCGATATCTCTAGAAGATATGATTAGTGTCGAACAACATCATCATCAGCAATGAGCGTGGACCTGGGACCGCCGGTTGGGTCGAAAGCCCCTGATTTTACTTTGCCCCAGGACATCAACAGCACACTGACACTGAGCGAATTGGTCCGGTCAAAACCGGTCCTGATCCTTTTCTACGTCGCGGACTTCGGCATGATGTGCTCTATCGAGATGAAGACGTTCCAGAACCGTTTGTCCGAGTTCGATCCGGTGTGCCAACTCATAGGTATAAGCACCAATTCGGTCCGCTCACATGGAGACTGGGGCATGGGACTCGGGCTCGGTTTCCCGTTGTTGTCCGACCTGGATATGCGTACGAGCCAGGATTGGGGCGTGCTCGTCGAAGATGGCACCTACATGGACGGGTTGGCCTACCGGACCGCGTTCGTCGTGGACAAGAACATGGTCATCCGTTACAAGTGGGTTCCGGACGACCCCTCATACGAACCTGACTATGACCGATTGCTAGCCGAAGTTCGAAAGCTATAGCACTCAGACATAGTCCAGCGAGCACTTCTTGACCAGCAGCCTGGCGGAATCCCGTTCCACCACCTTCTCCGTCCGCTCGACCTTTATCGGCTGGGCGTGCAGAGGCGAATCCAACGCCATCGTCTCATACTCGCCGCCTTCGCCGGAAACGTTGATGCCGTGCTTCTTCGAGACCTTCACCAGGTCCTCGATGCATTGGTGATCGATGGTCCGGCCGAGCCATTTCTCATCCAGGCCTTCGGCGAAAACGCCGACTATGATCGCCTTCACACCGGCATCGACCATGTCGTTGAGCAACGTGAGCTGGTCCTTTCGCCACATGGGCGCGAACAGCCTCAGTCCCAGCGACTCGCATACCCCATTGATACGGTCCCATTGATAATCGGAGGCGATAGCGCCGACCACGACCCCCTCGACGTTCAGCCCTTCCAGTCCTTTTCGCAGGGCGGAAAGGTCGCCATCCTCGGTCCCGTCCGAAGGGACCGAGACCAGCCTCTTCCCCATGGCTTGGGCCATCTGCGGGATGGCATCCAGGTTCAGGGTGTGGAAGACCCACGAATACGGGTCGCTGGGAACGATGTTCACTAGGGTGCAGACCCGGTGCCCCTGCTGTTCCACCAGATAGGCGGAATAGGTGGAATCCTTTCCTCCTGAATAAAGGCAGGCCAAACGCATGCCCTGCCATCCGCTGTAGGAGATTTCAATCTTGTCCTCGGGATAGCATAAAAATATCAGGGAAAGCGATAGCCACGCTGATGTACTGCCCGAAATGCAACAAGACCATCAAGGACGAGCGTCTGGAAGAGGTCAACAAGCAACTCGTCGAACAGTTCAACAAGGATTCCCTTTCCAAGGGCATGTGCCCGGTATGCGGGACCAAGCTGCTCAAGTCTGACAAGAAGGTGTGATGATGCGCATCGAGGAAATGACCAGCATAGAGTTCGCGGAAGCGGTCGAAAGGGACCCGGTGGTCATACTGCCCATCGGTGCCACGGAAGCCCATGGGCCGCACCTGCCGCTCGGCACGGATGCATTCCAGCCGGAGGCCATCGCCGACGCGGTGGCGGAGAGGGTGAACGGACTGGTCGCGCCGGCGATCAAGTATGGACAGCATTCCTCGACCCGCAACCTGCCTGGAACCATCGGCATCACTTCGTCCACGCTCCGCTCCATGATCGTCGATATCCTGGAGTCACTGCACCGGAACGGTATCCGCAAGATCGTGATCGTCAGCGGGCATTCTGGTAGCGTGCACATGGCGATGATAAAGGACGCCTGCGAGGACGTCGTGCGCCGGTACCAGATGGATGTCGTTTTCTTGGCCGATTATGACATCGGAAAGGGTCTTCAGGAGGAGATCGGCGCCGGTCCAGGTGATGGGCATGGAGGAATGATGGAGACGTCCCGCATCATGGCCATTAGGCCGGACCTGGTGCTTAAGAACCGCACCAAGGGCGAGTTCGTTTCTGCTGGGTATGCGGTGTTGAGTGACCCGGAGCGCTGCTATCCCCAAGGATTCGTTGGCGATGCCGCAAAGGCCAACGCCCAGGCGGGCAAGCGCCTAAATGATTACATAACCGATGCGCTTACCGACCTAATCCGGAAGGACCTAGGCGTGAGAGAATGAGCGAGCTAAAGAGGAGGGCAGCGGAGAAGGCGGTCGAGTTCATCGATGACGGAATGACCCTGGGGCTGGGTACCGGATCGACCACGTTCTTCGCCATCGAGGCGATTGGATCGCTGGTCAAGAAAGGATATGACCTGCGCGGAGTGCCGACGTCGGTTGCCTCTGAGGAACAAGCAAGAAAGTGCGGGATACCGTTGGTCACCTTCGATGATGTCGACCGGATCGACCTGACCATCGACGGGGCGGA
>Ga0182021_10001543_pt1 | contig 26602 bp, 19 predicted proteins | sample 612E3MmetaG_FD_120493 | JGI IMG/M metagenome (GOLD analysis project Ga0182021, IMG submission 120493) | Permafrost microbial communities from Stordalen Mire, Sweden - 612E3M metaG (Illumina Assembly) | ecosystem: Environmental > Terrestrial > Soil > Wetlands > Permafrost | place: Sweden...
TACAAGATCTCGGCGTACTGGGGCGGGCTCGACGGATCCATGCTGTTCTGGGTGGCGCTGCTGGCGGTGTTCGCGGCCATCGCCGTCTACACCAACCGGCACCGCCAGCGCGAGATCCTGCCCTACGCCATCGCGGTGCTGGCCGGGGTGGCGGACTTCTTCCTCTACCTCATCATCTTCGAGAAGAACCCCTTCGACACTTTCCTGGTGGAAATTCCAGGCTCGGGTCAGGGGCTGAATCCCCTTCTCCAGAACCCGTACATGGTCACCCACCCGCCGGCCCTCTACAGCGGATTCGTGGGCCTCACCATCCCCTATGCCTTTGCCATGGGCGCTCTCATCTCCGGCCACCTGGATGACGCCTGGCTGGCGTCGATTCGCCGCTGGGCGCTTGCCTCTTGGTTTCTGCTCACCCTCGGCCTGGTGCTCGGCATGATCTGGGCCTACGAGGTCCTGGGCTGGGGCGGGTTCTGGGCCTGGGATCCGGTCGAAAACGCGGGCCTTCTGCCCTGGTTGACCGCGACCGCGATGCTGCATTCGATGAAGGTGCAAGAGCGGCGCGGACTGTTGCGCCGGTGGACCTTGGTCCTGGTCATCCTGACTTTCTTTCTCACCATCTTTGGCACATTCATGACCCGCTCGGGCATCGTGCAATCGGTGCACGCCTTTGGCAAGGACACCCGGCTGGCCTGGATCTTCACCATCTTCATGGCCCTGGTGCTGCTGGTCAGTCTCGGTTTCCTGTTCGCGCGCCTGCCGTCCCTGCGGGTGTCGCGGCCGCTTGATTCGTGGCTCTCGCGTGAGGCGGCGTACGCTGCAGCCAACTGGGTATTCGTGCTGGCCGCCCTGGTGGTGATGTTCGCCACCCTGTTCCCCACCTTGTCCGAGGCGATAAGCAGCGAGCGCATCAGCGTGGGCGCGCCCTTCTTCAACCGCTGGATGGTGCCCATCGGGATCGCACTCTTGCTGCTCACTGGGCTCTGCTCCATTCTGGCCTGGCGCCGAACCGCGCCGCCCGAACTACGCCGGCGCCTCATCGCGCCGGTGGTGGCTGGAATCCTCACCGCCGCTTCCTGCGCCGTCGGCGGGTCGGGCTCGTCCAAAGCTGCCCTGCTCTGCCTCGGCCTTTCGGGCTTCATCGCCGCAGCGGTGGTCCAGGAGATCGTCCGCGGCGTGGTCGGCCGCATGCGCAGCGCGGGCCATGGGCCGGGCACGGCACTCGGCGCAATCTTGTTCCGGGTTCGCCGCCCCTACGCCGGATACCTGGTCCATCTCGGCGTCGCCCTCATGTTCGTGGGTTTCGCCGGCCAGGCCTCTCAGCGCGAAGAATCTGTGGTCCTCTCAGTCGGCCAGGCCCGCAGCTTTGGCAAGTACGACATCCGACTTGACGGGTTTTCCCAAACCGAGGATCGCCAGAAGCAGATGGTCACCGCCGAGCTCACCGTCCTGCTCGACGGCAAACCCGCGGGCCAACTGCTGCCCGCGCGCTGGGTGTACAGCAAGCGGCCCGAGGAGCCGGCCACCCAAGTCGCCATCCTGCGCGGCCTGGGCGAGGACCTCTATGTCACCATGGGCAAGCACGACTTGGACGATGGCACGGCTGCGCTCAAGCTGGTCATCAACCCTCTGGTCGACTGGATGTGGCTGGGCTTCCTGATCATGGCCGCAGCCACGACTCTCGTGCTCATGCCCGACGGCCGATCGGTCCGCGCCGTGACACGCACGCACTTCTCGTACGGCAGCGTGGCAGTCACCCTGCTGGGCGCAGCCGCCGCAGTTGCTTTTGGCGTCGTAGTCACCCGCCTGCCCCTGGGAGCGCCGCTGGCGATACTCGGCCTGGGCGGGCTCACTCTCGGGCTGACGGCGCTTGCCTTCTACCGCGTGCTGGACCCTCTGCTACGGCCGGAAGTCACCACCAGCGCAGAGCGCCGCGCCTTCATCGAGGAAGAACTGCGGGCTCGCCTTGCTGCCGGCACGGAGGCGAGGGAATGAAGGGGTGGGTCTGCGTGCCGGTGCTGGCTGCGCTGCTGCTTTCAGCATCACCGCTGTCGGCACAAGCAAGCGATGCACAGGCCATGGCGGCGCGTCCACTGATGGTAGGAGACTTGCCGGTGGGCACCGTGACCGTACGGGTGGGTCGGGGCTCGCTGTCCAATGCCGCCGTGGGAGTCCAGGTGGTGGCCACGGTGACTCTTCCGGGAGGCAAGGCCAGCCAGCGGACGGAGGAGACAAAGGCGGATGGCCGCGCGACCTTCTCCTCCCTCCCCGTGGGCGCCGAGTTTCATGCCAAAACCGTGGTCGACGGCGAGCAACTGCAAACTGCGTCCTTTGCTGTCCCGGGAAAAGGTGGCGCGCGTCTCATGCTGCTTTCCAGCCAAGGCGAAGGCGAGCAGGCAACCGCGCCGACCAATCCCCACGCTGACGGGCACGGGCACGGCGGCAGCCCAGCCGAGGCGTCGGTCGGTGCTCTGGCGGGAGAGGTGGCGGCAAAGGATGCCCTCGCCGCGGGGACTTTGGAGCTGCGCCTGGTGGATTCCGACGGCGCGCCCATCGCAGGTCAGGAGGTGAGGCTTGGGCACAGCGCCGGCAGGCCAGAGGCAATGGCGTTCGAGGCCGGCAACTGCGACAAGGATGGGGTCGTCCGCTTTCAGAAGCTCGAAACCGGCGACCCGCACCGATACATGGCCGAGGTCGACCGCGACGGTCTGCGGCTGCACAGCGCAATCTTCGGCCTTTCGGCTGACCACGGCGCCGCAGGGAAGCTCCGCGTACCCGGCCGCACCAGCGACTCGTCGGTCGTGCAAATATCCAGTTCGTCCAAGCTTCTCATCGACCTGCGCGAAGATGCGTTGGCTATCATGGAAAACCTGGTGCTGGAAAATACGTCCGACCGGATCTTCCGCGCTGGCCAGGAAGGTCTTGCCATTCCACTTCCCGCAGGGGCGAACAACGCGGAAGCCATCGAGGGCGGCGCTCGCCTGGAGCAGGTGCAAGCCTCGACCATGCTCGTGCGCGAGGCGGTTCCGCCATCAGAGTCGCCGGGGATCCCGGTGCAGGCCCGCTTCGGGTTCTTCGTGCCCACCGCTGGCGAAACCAGCATCACGATCCGCCAGCCCATGCCGCTCGGAATCGAAAATCCGGTGGTCATGGTGCCGGAGAATGCTCACCTCAAACTGGCGGCGCCCGGTCTGCAGACCATGGCTCCCCAGACGGATGATCGAGGAGCGCGAGTCCAGACCTTCCAGCTCGCCAGCGTGCCTCGCAACGGTGTCCTCACCATCACCGTGTCCGGCCTGCCCGCGCGTGGAAGCCTGGGCAGGACGATCGCGACGGCTCTGGTCACTGCGCTGATTCTCGCGACCCTGCTGGGCCTGCGCCGGCCCAGGGTCGAGAGACACCCCAAAGAGCACGTCAGAACCAACAGTCGACGCGACCAGCTTTTTGCTGAGCTGGTCGAAGTGGAACGCGCGCGGCGGGCCGCGCGAGCCGACCAGGCGCCCATGGTAGAGCGACGGGCTGAGTTGGTGGCCGCGATCGAGGCCGCAGATGCGGCGAGCCCTGCCGGCAAGTCGGGGTGAACCCATGAGCGACCGTGTGCTGCGCCTGGTGAACGTCGGCAAGATCTTCGGCCGGCATCGGGCGCTGGCCGACGTGTCGTTGGCCTTTGTCCCTGGTCGGGTGGCAGCGCTTCTGGGCCCGAACGGTGCCGGCAAGTCCACCTTGCTCGGCCTGCTTTCGACTCTGTCGCAACCGTCGCAGGGCCGCATCACCCTGGGCGATGAAGATCTGTCGCGCCACAGCCCCTTGCGCGCCAGAATCGGCTACGTGGGCCACGAGCCGGGTGTGTACGGAGATCTCTCCGCCCGGCAGAACCTGCGCCTGTTTGCCTCACTCTACGGGCTTGCCAGCGCCGAGCGCCGCATCGACGAGATGTTGGCACGCGTGGGCCTGGATGGCGTCCGGCGTGAAGCGGCGGCACGGACCTTTTCGCGCGGGATGTTGCAGCGCCTGGCGCTGGCGCGTGCCCTGCTGCACGAGCCGGAAATCCTGCTTTTCGACGAGCCCGGCGCCGCGCTCGACCCCGCAGGCGCGGCGTGGCTGGCAGGCGAGTTGCAGCGCGAGCGTGAGGCCGGCCGCCTGGTGGTGTTGGTTACCCACGATCTCGTGGCGGCCGCCGCCATCGCCACGCATCTGGTGGTGCTCCGGCGTGGCCGCGTGACACTCGACGAGACGCGCGCGAGTTTCTCCGCCGACGAGATTCGCCCGATCTACGAGGAGGCGACTCGTGGCAAGGTGTAGCTGGATTTCCCAAGCCGCGCGCATCGCGTGGAAGGATTTGCACATCGAGGGACGCAGCCGCGAGGTGCTCTACACCATGGGCTTTTTGGCCGCGCTGGTGGTGTTGGTGTTTTCCTTCGCCTTCATCTCCGGGCAGGAAGGCACGGTTGGCCCCGACGCGGTCGCCGGCATCCTGTGGGTCGCGGTGCTGTTCTCGGGCACGGTGGCCCTGTCGCGCACCTTTGACCGCGAACGGGAAAGCGAGGCCATCTGCTCGCTGCTGCTGTCCCCGGTTCCACGCTCGGCGATCTATGCAGGCAAACTGGCGGCCACCGCGGCCGTTATGCTGTTGGTGGAATTGCTGCTGGTTCCTCTGCTCGCGGCTCTCTTTTCCGCCGCCATCTGGCCGCACGCGCTTTGGCTGGGCCTGCTGCTTCTGCTGGGAACCCTCGGCCTCTGTTCGGTGGGCGTGATCTTCTCTGCGGCGCTTCTGCGCGCGCGCAGCCGCGACGCGCTGCTGGGCGCCCTGCTCTTCCCCATCGTGATCCCGGTGCTGTTGGCGGCCAGCCGTGCGACGGCGTATTTGCTCGACCCTGCGGCCCCGGATCTCGATCCCGCGCTCTTCTGGACGCGTTTCCTGGCCGCCATCGATGTCGTGTTCGTGGTGGTGGGAGTGTGGACCTTCGAGCCCGTGGTCACGGGAGAGTGAGCTATGCTTTCGCCCATGCCCACGGCCCGCAAGTCCCAAGCCCGTTTCCTGGTGGGCCTCCTTCTGACCATGCACGGGTTCTTCGTCGTGCCCTGGCTGGTGGCGAACGCGCCGCTGGAGAAGACCATGGGCATCGTGCAAAAGATCTTCTACTTCCACGTGCCTTGCGCTTGGCTGCTCATGCTGTCCACCTTCGTGTGCGCCGGTGGCAGCCTGGCGTACCTTTTCCGCGGATCGGAGCGTGGGGATCGTCTGGCCCAATCTAGTGCCGAGTTGGGCGTCCTGTTTGGCCTGTGCGTGATGGTGACTGGTCCGCTTTGGGCGCGGGCCGCGTGGGGCGTGTTCTGGACCTGGGACGTGCGCCTGACCTCGTCGCTGCTGCTCTGGCTGATGTTGATCGCCTACGGACTTGCCCGACGCTATGGCGGGGCGGGCGGGCGCCGGCTGGCGGCAGCCATGGCCCTGTTTGCAGCCGCGGACGTGCCGCTCGTCTACCTCAGCGTCAACCTGTGGCGCGGTCTGCACCCAACTACCAAAACCGTGTCTTCATTGGCTCCTGGAATGCGCCTGCCTTTCTTCTTCTCACTGGCCATCTTCAGCGCCTTGTGGGGCGTACTCTTGGCCCTGCGCATGCGCGTCGAGCGTTCCCAGGCACGGCTCGTGGAACTTGAACTCGCCGTCGAGGATGCGGAAGGAAAGTCGCAATGACCTATGTTGCCCTGGCCTACGGTTTCATCTGGGGTGCGGTGTTCACTTACGTCGCGCTGGTTGGGCGGCGGGTGGCCAAGATCGATGCTGAGATCGAAGACCTGCGCCGGCGGGTGAAGCCCGGGGCGTAGAAAGCACAGCCCATCCACCCTTACAGGTGTCGAGCGCTACTCCAGCAACCGTCCGGGTGGCAGAAGCGGACTGGGTCTGCCGGTGACCAGCAGCCACAACTGATGCGCGGCCCGGGTCACCCCGATGTGGAATAAGTGGCGGGATTCGTCGTCGGTGCCGTAGCTGCTGGCGTTGGTGTCCAGCATTACGACATAGTCGAATTCCAGACCCTTGACCTGGCGTACGTCGGTTACGTCAATCCCCGGCCGGAAGGTGAACTCCTGGGCGCGCACGCGGCGCAAGGCCGGCACCTCGGCGCGGCGGAGTCCATCGAAAGTGCGATCCGCCTGCTCAGGGTAGCGGGCCAGCAGGGCCACCGTGGCGCGCGGCTCGCGGACCGCAAGGTCGCGCAGCGCCTCGGCCAGGAAGGCCACCGCCGCGCCCACGGCAGAGAAACGAAATGCCTCCACCGGAGCGCCCCGCCGTTTGGCCTCGGCTGGCACGTCGATGGGCAGTGGACCCATGGCAAAGCGAGCCAGTTCCAGAATCTCACAGGTTGACCGGTAGGCAATGCGCAGGGGCTCGATGGCCACGTGGTCGAGGCCCAGATGCGAAAGGACGGCTCGCCAGTCGCCGAATCCATTGTCCAGAAACAGCTTCTGCGCGGTGTCGCCCGCCAGGGTCACCGACGGGAGCCGGCGTCTGGAGCCGGAGCCGGTCTGGCCAATCAGCGCCGCCAGCTTCATGGGCGAGAGATCCTGGGCCTCGTCGACAAAGAGGTGGGCCAGGGCAGATTCCACCGGCCGTACCAGTTGATTGGCCCGCACCAGGATGGCCAGGTCGTCGGTGTCGAGCAGGGGTTGATCGTCCTCGGTACGCTGGCCGTCGATGCCAATCTCGCCGCGCACGTTCTCGTCGTCGTCCACCTCGTCACGCTCACTTTCGAAACGCCGCACGCCCTCGGGCAGATCCGCGTCCACGGTCTTGCCGCGAGGATTCTCGGCAAGTCCCATGGCTGCCCAAGCGCCGCGTGCCGTGAGATCTCCGGTTTCATCTTTGCTTCGCGATCGCCGTGGTGCGCGCTTCTTTTCGACGGGACGATCGCGCGGGTCCAGGCTGACAATCGCCTGCACGCGCGTCACCATGATCCGGTGGGCCTCCAGAATGTCGGCCTCGGATACCGGCATCTCGGGATCGTTGCGCAGCAGCGACAGCAGCAGGTCTCGATCCGTGAGCAAATCGGCCCACAGTTCCACCGCCGCGCGCGAGCCGCGCTTGCCTTTACGGGCTGCGGCCTTGCGCTCCAGCTCGTGCAGCAAGGCGGGATGGCTTTTCACCCGCGTGACCGCGGGGACCACGTCTTGCGTGAGGGTTGAGTGAATCCATGGAATCGCTTTGCGCAACTCGCGCTCGGCCCATTCGTCAAAGGTCACCACCCGCACCCCGGGCAGGCCCAGGGCCGGCAACACTTGGCCGATGTACGCGGCCAAGCCCACGCCTTGCGTGACCACCACCATCCGTTTGGCCGGGAAGCGATCAGGAAAGGCGAACCCGAGATAGGCCAGACGGTGCAATCCGATGGTGGTCTTGCCACTGCCGGCACCGCCCTGGATGATGACCACACCTGAATGCGGGGCCGTCATGATCTCGAACTGGCGCGGGTCGATGAGCGCCGCAATCTCGGGCAGGTGCCGGTCCAGCCGCTGCTCGTCCTCGCGGGCAGCACCCAGCACCCCGCGACGGGGGATGGGCCGGGTGGCGGTTTGCTCCCCGCCCGCCAGCTCGCGCAGAGGCACTTCTGTGCGCCACCAGACTGTGGTGGACCGGGCCCGGCCTGGTAGCTGGCGCTTGACCCAAATCCCCTGCGGGCAAGCAATGCGCAGAAGCGTCCCGTCCTGAATGGTGACTGTGCGCCGGACCAGGATGTCGCCCTCCACCTCGCGCTCGCCGAAGGATTCTTCGTAGTCGCTGCCTTCTGAATAGCGGTAGTAGAGCTGGCTAACCGGGGCGTTGCGCCAGTCCACAATGGCAATGCGCGTGCGCGGATCGGTGAACGTGGCGCGGCCGATGAATACGTCTCGCTCCACCTCGCCCCGGCCGGCCACGCGTTCGCGCAAGCGCAGGTGCCCGAAGTACGGCGATCGTGGATCCACCAGCATGGTTTGCAGGTCCGCCCGGGTCAGCGAAACCTCCTGCAGGCGCTCCATCTGGGCGATGAGGGCAGGCACATCTTCCAGGCGCGCCTCGCCGATCTCGTCACGCAGGGCCATCAACTCGGAATCGTAGCCGCGGGAGCGCCCCGCCGCCTCGCCGCCGCCCGGTTTCTGCGCCGCAGCCGCGGCCAAACTCTGCGCGACCCGGGCAAAGAGTCGCTCTTCCTCGGCGGGAATATTGTCCGGCAGGCTGTGCGAATCCTCGTCCATGTGGAAGCTGAACCCTACCGTATGGATACCTCCTGGCCTACAACATCGACTCCCCTGCCTCCGGAGGTGCGATTCGACAGCTACAGCTCCGCCGAGTTCTCCTGGCTCGATCCTCCTGACTCTGTTCCTCCCTTCCACTCGTTTACCCATGTCGCGCCGGAATCCGACCGGCAGTCGATAACCGTCGACAGCCCTGCCCTGACAGGCCGGGCGGCCGTGGTCGCCCAGACCTTCAACCGACGGTTGGGATCCGCCCGGTCATGCGTCGGCTTCACCTCATGCGCGGCATGGCCGAGCGACATGATCGGCCCCGTGTTCATCGAAGTCATCCCGTAGGCCAGCGACAGGCACCGCACCGGCGCATGGTCCCGGCCAGATCTTATCCCTGGGCCGCGCGTTCAAGGTCCTAAGTCCCCCGATCCGCCACCCCGGGGGAAGGAGGCCCGCCATGCGACGCGCGCACCCGTCCGGAAAAGCCGTGCTCTGCCTTGCCACGTTCCTCTGCGCAGAAGGACCAATTGCTGTCCGCCACGCTCACGCCGACCGCGCGACTGGAGTACGGTCGACAGGTCTGATCAGCGACCGCCAGCAAGTCCCATCCGACCCCCTGGCCGGCCTGCCAGAAGAGGACCCCGACCCAAGGCGACGCGAGCGAGACAAGAACGGACAGGGAGCCCGTGGCCGCGATGCGGGAGGAAAGGCGATCTGCAGGCTTGAGGCCAAACCTGAGAGCGACCGCGAGGTGGGCGATCTGCGCGCCGCTGTCGCAGTCATTCAACGCGGCCCCAGAACCGGGCCATGCACAGCCGCGCAGATCGCCAATCCCCTGCGCCTGCGCCTTTCGATCGACGGCGGCGGAAGGATTACCGCCGTCGAACGCCTCTCCGGCGACGAGAAACTGAGCGACTTCCTTGGGCGCAAGCTTCTGGGCCAAGTCTCCCTGTCAAAGGTCACCTCCGCCACCACGGGCATCGCCCAGATTCGTTTCCGACGGACAGCGCGGTCATGAAGTTGGCTATCTCACACAGAGAGCACCGCGGACGTAGAGATCGGATGATGAGGTCCGAACCGTGCAGAACCCTTCCCCCAGCCGATTCGCCCCGAGAACGCGCTGCAATTGCGTCGGCCCGTGCCGCGGCTGCGCGAAGCCATTCAGATCTTTCCGCTCGGTCGCGCGTTCCCATGCAGTATGGCCCCACTCACTTTCAACCCGGGGCAGGAGGTTCAACACATGCGTTGCGTGAAAACTCTGAGACTGGTTGATGTTCTGTCCCTAGGTTGCCTGCTGGCCTGCCTGCCCGCGGGCCGTGCGGCCGGTGAATCAGGCGATCGGCCGGGCAATGCCATCGCCAAGAGCCCGGCCGCCGTACTCAAAGGCCTGCACAACACCGGCGGCGTCGGCTTTGCCTATGCCCAGAGCGATCGGGCTGACCAAGCCGACGATCGCACGCTGGCGCCGTACTTCTACGTGGCGGGTGGCAATCCGGAAACCGAGCGCCTACCGCTCAAGGAGACGCGCGCCGAGGTGGACATTGCGGGGGTCATCGCGGCGGTCAGGGTGCATCAGGTTTTCGAGAACCAGGCCGGCAAGCCCATCGAGGCGGTGTACGTGTTCCCCGCCTCGACCCGAGCCGCGGTACACGCCATGCGCATGAAGATTGGCGCGCGCACCATCGAGGCGCACATCGCGCGCAAGCAGGAGGCGCGCGCCGAGTACGAGGCGGCCAAGGCCGCCGGACAGCGGGCCTCGCTTCTCGAACAAGAGCGGCCCAATGTCTTCACCACCAGCGTCGCCAACATCATGCCCGGCGACCGCATCGAGGTGGAACTCGACTACAGCGAGATGATCTTGCCGGAGAATGCCACCTATGAGTTCGTCTACCCGACGGTGGTGGGTCCGCGCTACGCAGGCGGGGCCAACCCCAAGACCGACCAATGGATGGCCAATCCCCACCTATCCGAGGGCGAGAAGGAACCCTACGCCTTTGACATCAAGGTTCACATGCAGACCGGCATCGCACTCAAGGAAGTATCGTCGCCCTCGCACAAGGTCGCGGTCAGCTACGCCGGAACCTCCACCGCCGACGTCCGACTTGACCAAACCGGCGGCGGCAACAAGGACTTCGTGCTCCGCTACCGCCTCGCGGGCGACAAGATCGAGACCGGCCTGCTGCTTTATCAAGAACCGTCAGCGGGACAGGAACGCCCGAGCGAAAAGTTTTTCGCCCTCTTGGTCGAACCCCCGCGCCGACCCAGTGAGGCGGACATTCCGCCGCGCGAGTACATCTTCCTGCTCGACGTGTCTGGCTCCATGCACGGCTTCCCGCTCGACACGGCCAAGGCGCTGATGCGCGAGCTGCTGTCGCGGCTGCGCCCCACCGACCACTTCAACCTGGCGCTCTTCTCGGGCGCGAACTACGTGTGGAGCCCGTCGGGTTCCAAGCCGGCCAACGAAAAAAACATCCGCGACGGACTGGACGTGATCTTGCGCCAGAGCGGCGGTGGCGGCACCGAGTTGATGGGCGGTTTGCAGGCGGCGTATGCGATTCCATCCCTGGGCCGCGGGACCTCGCGCACCGTGGTCGTGGTTACCGATGGCTACGTCGGGGTGGAGGCGCAGGCCTTCCGCTTCATCCGCGAACGGCTGGACCAGGCCAACCTGTTTGCCTTCGGCATCGGCTCGTCGGTAAACCGCGGGCTCATCGAGGGTATGGCGCGTGCCGGTCTGGGCGAGCCGTTCGTCGTGTCACGTCCGGAAAAGGCCGCGGCCGAGGCGGAAAAGCTGCGCCACATGATCGAGCGCCCGGTGCTGACCGATATTGAGGTGCGCATGCAGGGTTTTGACGCCTACGACGTCGCGCCCGAGAAGGTGCCTGACCTGCTGGCCGAACGGCCGCTCCTGCTCTTCGGCAAGTACAAAGGAGACCGGCCGGGCAAGATCGAAATCACGGGCCGCAGCGGTCGAGGGAAGTTTGGACACAGCATCGACCTGCGCCCAGCCGATGCGCGCCGGGAGAACGCTGCCCTGCGTGTTCTGTGGGCGCGAAAATGGGTCGAGATCCTGGAAGACGAGCTGCACATGGGTGGCGGCCAGGATGTCGAGGACGTGATCACTGGCTTGGGCCTGGCGTACAGCCTGCTGACCCCGTTTACCTCGTTCGTGGCGGTTGATTCGCAGGTCGTGAATCGCGGCGGCAATGTGGAGACCGTGCGCCAGCCGCTTCCCATGCCGGAGGGCGTGTCGAATCTCGCGATCGGGTCGAGTGGGGCCGGGCAAGCCTTGGGTATGGCGTACTCGCAAGCCGCGGGTGCGCCGACCCTCGCGCGGCAACACGCAATGAAAAGAGCCGAGGCGCAACCGATGCACGCGGCGGTGCCCGCTGCAGCCGCACCCACCTCTATTCTCAAGCAACCTGCTTCCGAAGCGCGAGCGGCCGGAAAGGGCGGAAGAGCGCAGGCTTCTGCTGACAAGAACGACGAAAGCGAAAACAAGGCTGCCAAGGACAGGACGGGGCAGGCATGCTCGGTCAAGGTGACTTCCGGCAAGAGTCAGAGTCTGGGCGACAGCAAGGCCCTGCTGGCTGTCATTCGCCGCGTGGCCGAGCAACAGGGCTGCCCGCAGGCCAAGCCTGGCAGCACGCTTCGCCTGCGCATCACGGTGGACGGCGCAGGAAAGATCACCAAGGTCGAGCGCCTGACCGGTGACGAAGCTGTGGCCACCGCAATTGCCAACAAGCTAACCGGCGAATCCTCGGCGACCACGTCCAAAGCGGCACCCGAGGGAACCCTGGAGGTGACCATCAAGTTCTGACCCCGTGACCCGAAGACCAGGGCCCGACAACCGCACGGACCCTGGTCTTCGGCTTGTCAGGAGATCCCCAGCGCAGGTTGGCCAGCGCGCGGCTGAACAGTCGAACATCGCCGAACGGAGTTCTCGCCGCCGCCATGGGCGCCGAGCGTCAGACAACCCTGCCTGCCACGGTCGCGCTTGGGGATCGCGTTGGCGCACCGACGGACCACTGGTGGACAGAAACGATGGGAAGGTTGCTGTCGCGCGCCTGCGGCAATCCAGGACGCCGTCGGCCACGGATTTCCAGCCCGTTCGTTCCAGCTTGTTCTCCTTGACTGCCGGCCACCCGAAATATGAAGCTGCAGCGAAGGCGGGGCTACCCTCAGCCGCGTCCTCCTGCGGGAGGGGAAACGGGCTCGGCTGTACGAACGACCTTTGCTTCAGCAACCCTGGCCGGAGTCGTCCTTTATGTGTCACCACGCCCACCCGTCGCACGAGCAGGCCATCTCGGCCATGGACCAGGCGAGCCTCTTGCCGCTGCTCGTGATCCTGATCGAGGCGAACCCGCGGGCATTGCAGACGCGAAACTGACTTCCCCGTCCGAGTCGTCCCTTGGTGATCTGGCCGTTGACCATTCTCGCGACCCTTGCTGGACCGGAGTCCGGCGAGACGACGGTGTCCACACGGGTCGATCCCGTGCGCGAATGGTCAGGCGAGCTGTCGCTCATGGAGGAGTATCGGGTGCGAACCGCCAACTCTGGACCGGCCATCTCGTCTGGCGCGACTGGGGCGCCGACCGTAGAAACCCCAAAGCCTGACCAGGATCTCCGGCTGACTCTTGATGCGCAAGGCAGAGGCTATCACGATCGGCTGCGGGGCCAGATCTCGGCCGCGTTGTGGCTGGACGTCGACGGGCGCGTGCCTAGCGGCCAGCCCGACGTGTTTGGGGAGACTTCCGACTATCGCCAGCCCCTGATCCTGGTCTACTCGCTTCAGGCTGAATGGCGGCGCAGTCTTTCACTGGAGTACCTGCGCCTCGGCCGGCAAGCGAGCGAGCATGGACTGCCGCTGACCTTCGACGGCGGATCGTTGGAACTTCGCCTGTGGGAACGTAGGCTGTCGCTCTTTGGCTACGCGGGGCGGACGGTCCACTTCTTCGAGTCACAGCCGGGACTGTTCGAGAACTGGGTGACTTGCGCGGGCGCGGGTTATCGTCCCACCCAAGACGTTCGTCTGGAGTTCGACTCGCGCTTTGAGCACGACAGCATTGTTGCCCAAGACGGGCAGGAGCGGCGCTGGGTCTATGCCCATTCCTACGGCCTGACCATGTCGACGCGTTTCGAGGAAAGCTGGGCCAAGCTCTTCGTGCGTGGTCTCAATCGAAGCGCGTCCCACGCCGGGGGCGCCCTGCGCCTTTCCTTTCCCTCCATCGCCCTTGGCATCGATGCTCAGGCGAGCGCGCAGCTCCGGACTCTGGGCGAGATCAGCGAGAACGAGAACCCGTTCTACTCGCTCCTCGGCCCCAGCCTGCCCAATCTGCGCACTCGTTTGGAGGTCTGGAAGGAGATCGGGTTGGGCCAGACCACCACACTGAACCTGCGAGCTGGTTGGCGGGTACGCCAGCTTCTGCGTGGTGCGGAGCGCACCTTCAACCGCAATTTCGGCGGCGTCTATTTCGAGACCGAGGTCGACCACCTGGCAGTCAAAGGTCTCTTCGCCACCGGAATCCTAGAATGGAACTACATACCCTGGTCACTGACCAAAGACTCGTTCCTGGCTCTCGGGGGTGGGGCGGGCTACTCCACCCGCAAAGTCAAAGTCGAAGCAGGCACCTACTACCAACGCTGGAAGGTCAACTACTACCGTGACGTACAGGAGCTGCAGAATGCCCGCACCATCTACGGAAGCGCCGGGTTCCGCGCCCTGCCCTGGCTGGAGGTGCGCGTCCGTTACAACCTGGAGATCGTCGACCGCACCATCCACTCAGCGTTCCTCACGATTCGGGAGGATCTGTGATGGACCGTCTCACTCGGGTTCCAGCCGGGATCCTGCTGCTTTGCGGATTGGGCTGTCAGCGCAGCCCTCTCGGCGATGGTCTCCCGGCCAAGATGAACTGCTACTCGTGCCACGGCAGCAAGGAGAATGCGGCTCCCCCGCGCGCGGTCGACGGAGCTACCAGCACGACTGACATCGGCGTGGGCGCCCATCAGGCACACATGAAGGAAGGATCTATTGCCGGACCAGTCGCCTGCGAGGAATGCCATCCGGTGCCCACCGTCATGAACGGTGATGACCACCCGGATCCACTCTCCCGTCCAACCCTGATGTCATTCGGCCCGCTTGCGCAAACCGGAGGGGCTGCTCCCGCCTGGAACCGCACGACCGGGACCTGCACGAATACCTATTGTCATGGCGCCACCCTGGCAGGCACTTTCCACCCAACGCCTTCTCGCTGGACCAAGGTCGACGGCTCGCAAATCAAGTGCGATTCGTGCCACGGCAGTTCACCGGCGGATCTGGGCCCCTCGCACCCGTTGCACGCGGCATTCACCTGCGACACCTGCCACGCCCATGTGGCTACTGCCGGCTTGACCATTGTCGACCCCTATCTTCACGTAGACGGTCTGGTCGACGTCAGCATGGCCGCCGGCACCTGGGATCCGGCAAGCAAGACCTGCGCGAATACCCCCAACGGGTGTCATGGGAGTCTTCCATGGTGACCCCGCGTGGGCCTTCTTCCCCACCTCCCGCGGATCGCAATGGGCACCCCCAACCCCGCCCCTTGCCAGACGACAAACAAGCCGGCCGTGCGGCGGCTGCCGCCGATCGCGGGGATTCCGGCTTCGACCGTCAACTGGGCAGACTGTTCGGCGACAGCCTGTTCGGGCCGTGGCTCGATCCTGGGCAGTACCTGGCCGCAACCCGTACAACGCGACGCCACGGCACCCCGTTTCGCCGACTGGCTATTGTGGCGCTTGTTCTTTCCATCGGGGCTGCGGCTGGCTGGATTGTGCGCGCAGGCCTTGGACGCCGGGCGGTCGAGGAACGGGCACATGTGGCGCGCAGTCTGGCTGCATTTCTCGGGGAGGGTGAGCTCGACCGGGCGGCACAGTTCCTCACACTGCTGCGCGGTCCGAATGCCGCGCTCCACGCACACGATCCTCACCTCGATCTCATCATCCGCTGCGAGGCGGCTCTGTACCGGTACCAAGACGCTGACCCCGCGCGCCTGGCCCGCATCAAGCCGTATCTGTCATTTGCAGCGACCGGGCTCGCATCCGCGCAACGAATCCTGGCCAGCCTGGCCGTGGCGTCACGGCAAGAGCGAGCCGCGCGGCTGGATGAGCTGGAGTCGATCCGCGCGGCCTGCGATCGAGATCCCGAGTTCCACTATCTGCTGGCCACGGCCCTGCAGCACAAGGGCGACGTGAAGGCGGCACAGCAGGCTTGGGATCGTTCCTTCGAACTCGGCCCGTTGTGGCTGGCTCACCGGTACGAACAGGCCTGGTTCGAGTTTCGCCAAGACAAGCAGGAAGCCGTCAGCAAGCTGGTCGGCAGTCTCGTGCGCGTCGCGCCGGATTCAGCCTGGGCGCGCTTGGCATCGGAACGGTTTGGCGACGCACGGCTACGTGAGTCCGGCATATCCCCGGCGACTTCTTCGACGACCGCAGCCCCCGCGGTTGCGCTCTTTCATCGACACTTCGCCCTCGCGTTGGTACAAGCACGCGCCGGCGATCCGGTGACGGCCCGGCGCAGTCTTGGCCAGGCCGTCGCGGCGGTGAGTGGCCAGGCGCCCTTCGTGTTCGACGCATTCGACTGGCTGCTTGCCGACAAGGCCACTGGGCTGGCGCGCGACCTGACGGCGTTCGAGGCTTGGCCGCGACATTCCCAACTGGCCGCCGCGCGACTCGACCGACTGGCCGAGCCCGAACGCCGCCCGGACGAGAATCCGCCCGCCGCATCGGAGTCAAAGGCGAAGCCCAAGCAGCAGGTCAAGAAGCCCGGCCGAGGCAGGTCAAAGGCAAAGGCGCGACATAGGAAATGAAGCCTCTGTCAACCACAAGAACGCGCCTCATTGGCCTTGGCTGCTCGCTCTTGGCGAGTCTGCTTGTCGCGCCATTTGTGATCGCGCAGCAGTCTTTCTTCCGTGTCGCCCCCGGGCCGCTCAACGAAAGTCACGCCGCGTTCGACAACTCGGATGGCTGTCAACAGTGCCACGAGGCCAATCACGGTGTAACAGACGCCAAGTGCCTGGACTGCCACGACCACAAGGCGCTCAAGGACGAGTTGGCCAAGCACCGCGGTCTGCACGCGACGTTCACCGGGCCATGCCTGCGCTGCCATCCTGAGCACAAGGGGCGAGAGTTCAACATCATCGACTGGAAGCACGTGGGCGGGCACGAGACCTTCGAGCACTCCAAGACTGGGGTCTCTTTGCTGAACGACCACGCCAAGGTCGCCTGCACCTCATGCCACACCCGGCGAATGAAATCGGGTCGCATCACGTATCTCGGCCTCTCGAAGGATTGCCAGAGTTGCCACAAGCGCGTTCATGGGTTCACCGAGACCGAACTCACACAGAAGTGCGACACCTGCCATCCCCCTGGTCACGTCCTGCGAGGCATGCTTCTCTCCGCCTGGCTGGAGCCGCACAGCCGTTACTCGGGGATCCCTTTTGATGGGAAACACCTCGAACAGCCTTGTACCAAGTGTCACCCCAAGGCCCAGATGGCGGGCCGTACCCCGCATCGCAACTGCACCGACTGCCACCGTCCATTCCACCCGGTGATTGCCGACACCGCCAAGTGTACGACCTGCCACTTTGCGGGGCGTCCGTGGAAGGAAGCCACCGTCGACCACCGTCGTTTCGGCTTTGCCCTGTTCGGCAAGCACCAGACCCTGGACTGCCGCAAGTGCCACGGGAAGGGCACGCAACTCACATATACCCAAGGTGGCTGCGCCAACTGTCACCAGCACCGGGGGGTACACAAGGGGCAGTTCGCTGACAAACCCTGCGCTGGTTGCCACGTGGAAGGCGGCACGCGCACACGGGCCTTCACCCACAACAAGGACACGCGCTTTCCGCTCATCGGCTTCCACGCCGAGCCCAAGGTGCGCACCAAGTGTGCGAACTGTCACCAAGACGGAGTGTACCGCACCAACAAACTCGCCTGTGTCGACTGTCACAGAGACAAAGACAAACACAAGGGACAGCTCGGCAACGACTGCGCCAAGTGTCACGCGCCGACCCAGTCCTTCAAGGACCTGCGGCTCGTCTGGAAGCACAGCAAGCGGTTCCCGCTGGAAGGTCTGCACAAGACCGCCAAGTGCGAATCCTGCCACGTCAACGGTCGCTACAAGCTGGGAGAAGTCCAGTGCGTGACCTGCCACGAAAAGACTGAGCCGCACCGCGGCCAACTCGGGCGGGACTGCGGCAAGTGCCACCGTCCGGAAAAGGGAGCGCCCAAGTTCAAGCACGACACGATGACGACTTTCGTTCGCGACGGCGCGCATCGCGATCTGGCTTGCTCGTACTGCCATCGGCCGCGGCCCGCTTCACTTCCCGCTGTTGGTTGGACGAAGAAAGAAGTGGCGCCGCCGCTCGATCGCAAGTTCCCGGTCATGGGCAAGCGCTGCGTTGACTGCCACGAGGATCCGCATCGCGGGTCAGCCGGGCCCGACTGCGGCGATTGTCACTCCACCACCGATTTCCGGGGCCTGATGGCAGGGGGGAGAACCCTCAAGCCGCTCGATCACAACCAATTCTGGGGGCGCTCGCACGCGAATCTGCCCTGGGATGAAGACGAGGCTGGGGCGCAAGGACGCTCGTGCTCCCGCTGCCACGCCTCGCCCACCTGCACGAATTGCCATCGCACGCATCCGCCCAAGAGCCACACTGCACTGTGGCGGTTGCGCGGGCACGGACCAGCCGCAGCCTTCGATCCAGAGACGTGCCGGGTGTGTCACCAGCCGGGTGCGTGCATTCAGTGTCACAGGACGACAGCGCCCCTCAACCACCGCGGCGCCTGGAAGACATTGCATGGTTTTGCGGCGGGGAGTTTTGCCAACGACAACTGCTACGTCTGCCACCGGCGTGCCGATTGCTTGCTTTGCCACCACGCGCCCCGATAGCAGAGATGACTCGTGTCATACTAGGAGACAATGACCATGGCATATGAAGCAAGCCACTCGGTCACGGTTGATGCCCTTCGCTCGCTAGCGGTTTTCGCCGACCTGCCCAACCCAGCGCTCGATCAGCTCCTGCGCGAAAGCCAGGTGCGCCATCTTGAAAATCGCCAGCGTCTATCCTCGCTGGATCGGAGCCAAGGCGAAAGCTACTGCTTTGTGCTTTCAGGCGTCGTCTCCATCGCGATGGACCGCGAGGGCACGGCCCTACCCGCGACCTTGCGCGACGATCGCCCGTTCGAGCACATTGGTTTCTTCGCAACGGGTGACCTCTTCTCCGACGGCTTCCTCGATTGCCCGCCCGGTGCGGGAGAGCCGGTGCTCGACTGCATGGCCTCCACGCCGGCCACCCTGCTGGCCGCCGGCCGCCCGGCCCTGGCCGAGATCATGTCGCGCAATGCGGCCTGGTCCGCCCGGCTCAGACAGAAGGTGGCAGCTTCCCGCAATTATTTTCTCAGCCAGCAGGAACCTACCCGGGCTCTGGTGCAGGACTTCTTCCTGCGAAATGGGTTTGCATCCAGCTCGCTGGTTCGGGTGAGCCAGCTCGATCGCTGCCTCGACTGCAACAAGTGCCAAGAGGCATGTGCCAAACGCCATGGCTCCCCCCGTGGGCTGCGCGCCGAGCTGCGCCTCGGGCGTCTGGCCATCCAGAGGGTGTGCCGGCAGTGCGTGGACAAGCCGTGCTTGGCATCCTGCAAGGTCGAGGCCCTGGCCCTCGACCAGCAGGGCGAAATTCGCATCAACGAACGTTGCACCGGCTGCGGCACTTGCGCACACATGTGTCCCCACGGCGCCATCTTCACGATACCCTACACGGCTTCGGGCCGGAAGCGCCAGCGGGCGATCAAGTGCGATCACTGCGCCGGACTTTCAAATCGCGCATGCTTCAACGCCTGCCCAACCGGCGCCCTGCTGGAGCTTTCGCCACAAGACCTGTTCACCGAGGCGGGGTCTGGGTCGAGCGGGAACGCTCGGAACTTCTCCGGGGTCGCATTTCTTGAAGGCGTCGCCGAACATCGCGCCCGGCAGACGCACCGCACTGCCCGCGCGGTAGTGGCCACACTGCTTTTCCTCGCCCTGGCGGCCGTGGGCCTTGAGGCCTTCCTGCGCCGCACTCTGCCCGAGCACAGCTTGCAAGCCGCCCTTGTGCAGTGGCTCGGACGGGTCGAACCGATCTCGTTCAACTCGGGCAAGGGATTCGGCCACTGGCTTGGGTACATCGGCACGTCATTCATGTTGCTGACCTTCCTCTACCCGCTGCATACCCGCCTGGGCCTGCTGAAGAACCTTGGCGCCCAGTCCACCTGGCTCACTGTCCACTTGTGGGTGGGGATCATCGGTTCGACACTTGTCACGTATCACGCGGCCTTCAAGCTGGACCGTTGGGTCGGACTCTCCTGTATCTCGATGTGGATCGTCGTAGCGTCGGGAGCCATCGGCCGCTACCTCTACGGAAAGGTACACTCGGGCATCGGCCTGGCGGATTTCGAGACGGAATCCCTGACGCGCAGCGCTGCTTCGTTCATCGGACACCGCAAGCACTCGCACGCAATGCGCGTTCTGACTCCCGAGTACGAGGGAGGGGGCAAGTCGCACGGGCTGCTCGCCGTCATGCTGTGGCATGAGCTACGCGATTCCGCTGTGCTGTTCTGGATGCGCTTCGCCGGCCTGGGCAGCGTTCCCGATCGCAAGACCCGTCGACAGATCCTGCGGTTCCTGTCCGACCGGGCGGCACAGCGACGCACGCGCTCCTATCTGGAAAGCGCCAAAAAGATGCTGCGCCACTGGAACTGGGTCCACATCATACTGACCATCACCATGTTCGCCCTGGCCGGCGTGCACATCGCCTACGGGTTCATGTACAAGGCGGTGTGAAGTCGCGCCCCAGCCCAGGCTATTCGCAACGCAAGGATTCCGTGTGCATGAAAGTGTGCCTGACAGATGCGGTTCGGAGATACATACATAGAGGGGTTTCGATGAACCGTGTTCTTCGCAATTTCGGACTTGGTTTGTTGCTCTCAGTTGCGCTGCTCAGCCACGCTTGCGTCGGGGATCCTGGCGCTGCTGGCCCATTGATCGTCGGCGGCAAGGGTAGTTTGGACGCCTCTCCCATCTCGGGGGGATCGACCGATTCTGCTGGCAAAGGCGGATCTGGTGGGTCGGCTGGAAACACCGGCCAACCCGGTTCCGGCGGCTCCAGCGTCTCGGGTGGCTCGACCAGCGCCGGCGGTTCCACCGTCTCGGGTGGCTCGACCAACGCCGGTGGCTCGACCAACGCCGGTGGCTCGACGCGCTCCGGTGGCGCAACCCGCGCCGGCGGCTCCAGCGTCTCCGGTGGCTCGACCAACGCCGGTGGCTCCAGCGCCTCGGGTGGTTCGACCAGCGCTGGCGGCTCCAGCGCCTCGGGTGGTTCGACCAGCGCCGGCGGCTCCACCGCCTCGGGTGGTTCGACAGGCTCGGGTCGAGACGCTGGGGCGCCGGAGGTCAACCAGCCTGATGCGTTACCTGCGGACACGTCTACGCCAGACACGGGCGGCAGCACCACCTGTACTCCGGCCGCTACCAGCATAATTGGAGCGAAGCACTACGCCGGACAGATCTGCATGAACTGCCACAACGCCGGTGGCGACTCCCCCAGAATCTATGCGGCAGGAACTATCTACAGCACGGCCGCTGGCGGTGCGGCGGTGGGCGGCGCCACGGTCAAGATCGGCAGCGTCACCATGGTCACGGACCGAGGCGGCACCTTCTATTCAACGAAAGCGGTCACCCTCAGTCCTCCGACTGTGAGCAAGTGCCCTGACGCCGACAAGACCATGTCGACCACGCCAACCAACCCCGACTGCAACGGCTGCCACAAATCCGGTAGCCGGATTCACCTGCCGTGAGCAACCCGCCAAACTACGCCCTCTGCAATTGTGATCCCGGTCAGCAACGTGATGAACGGTGGCAACCTCATTCCCGGGTGCATGAGCTGGTGATCACTCCGGCCACGGCCAAGACCACGTTTACGACCACAACCACCCTTCAATGCCCGGCCGGGTGAGCGACTTCGCCTTGGGCTACATCCTTCTGCCGGGCGCCCCTGGGGCAGCTCCGGACCACTTTGCCGCCTTCTGGGAAAGGGCGTACAGTACCTCTAGGCCATGAAGGAACAGGACGTCCGCCAGCGTATCGAAAGCTTCCTCAAGCGAACGGCACGCGAAATGGTCGTGCCGGCGTCGATGGGCCTGGGTCTGGCGCTCTGCGGGTGCGACCGCACCGGGATGAAGGTCTCCGCCGACGCGGCGGCTGAAACATCCCGCACGGCCAGACCCGACGGAATCGTCGCGGACGCGACGCTTGGCAGGGAGAGCGCCGACAACCGCCCGGACGCGGCCAATCAGCCGGACCTGCGCCTGCCAGACGACATCAGGTCTGCTCCTGACGCGCGCCAAGCGGACCTGCCGGCCCTCATTGCTCCGTACATGGCCTATGTGCAGCCGGACGCGGGCGCGGATGCGGGCGCCTTGGACGCGGACGCGGACGCGGATCTTCGTGTCGCGGACGCTCGTCCCGACGCGCGCCAGACCGACCTGCCCGCGATCGCGCCGCCCTACCTTGGGGCGCCCCGGCCCGATGCTGGGCAGGACGCACCGACGGACACTTCCCTGTACCCGCCGCCGCCGCCACCGCCCTACATGGCACCAGCCTTCGGCCCCCCTCCGCCGCCGCTGGATCCGCCACCGTCTCCACCTCCCGATCCGCCGCCACCACCACCCCTGCCACCGCCACCGGCGCCGCCCTACCTGGCTCCCCTGTTCGCCCCGCGGCCGGCGCCGGCGATGGTGCCGCCCGCGAAGACACCGAAATAGGCTGCAATCCGTGGCGGCGGCACGACATCGGAGCAAGCGGTGCTGGAAGTTCTGAGGCGAGCCGGGATCGCCCCGCGCGCCTGCGCTTGGGAACTGACCTTGGCGTGCAACCTGCGCTGCCGGCACTGCGGCTCAGCCGCAGGTCCCCGGCGCTCCGACGAATTGACTCTGGAGGAATGCCTGCGCGTGGCCGACGAATTGGGAACCCTGGGATGCCAGCGCGCCACCCTGACCGGGGGCGAGCCCACGCTTCACCCTGATTGGGACGTGGTGGGCAGGCGGCTGGCGCAACACATTCCCGAGGTCAGCCTGATCTCCAACGGCTGGGCGTGGACCGCCGGCCACGCCCAGCAGGCTAAACAGGCCGGCCTGCGCGGTGTTGCGTTCAGCCTGGACGGGCTGGAGAAGGAGCACGACTGCTTCCGCGCCCCGGGTTCGTTCCGGCGCGTGGTCGAGGCGGTGGGGCACACCTTGGCAGCGGGCCTGCCCGCGGGCATCAGCACGACGATTCACCGTCTGAACAGCCGCCAGCTTCCCCAGTTGCGCCAGTTCCTCATCGACATCGGCGTGCGCACCTGGCAATTGCAGTTCGCCATTGCCACCGGCTACATGACTGAAAATCGCGACCTGGTCGCACCGCCCGAGGAGCGACTGTGGCTGATTCCGCAAATCGCGGAGCTTTGCCGCACAAGCGACAAGCGCATCAAAGTCTACGCCAGCGACCACGTGGGCTACTTCGGCAAGCCCGAGCGCGACCTGCGCACCACCGACGCGTCCATGCCATTCTGGTTGGGTTGCCGCGCGGGTTGCCAGGTCATCGGCATCGAGAGCAATGGCAACGTAAAGGGTTGTCTCTCGCTGCCCTCGCATGTCCAGGGTGAAGACCGCTTCGTCGAGGGCAACCTGCGCCACACCAGCCTGCGCGAGATCTGGAACCGCAAGGGCGCCTTTGCCTACAACCGTGACTTCCGGGTGGAGCAGCTGGGCGGCTTCTGCGCCGTGTGCCGCTTCCGCGACATCTGCCGGGGCGGCTGCACCTGGACCATGTACGCCGAATCACCCACGCTGGCCTCGGGAAACCCTCATTGCTTCTACCACCAGGCGGTCAAGCACGGCCGTAGCGATCTGCTGGACGAGGAGCCCACCGCGAAGGAGAAGGCGCACTTCGGCTAGCCATGTTTGCCTCACGAGTGGGATTGCTGCTGTTCGCGTCCGGGCTTTGCGCCCTGGTCTACCAGGTGGCATGGCTGCGGGAGTTTCGTTTGGTGTTCGGCGCCAGTACCGCAGCGACCGCGGCCGTGCTGGCCGTGTTCATCGGGGGACTCGGCGCAGGAGGATTGCTGCTCGGCCCGCGCGCCGACCGATCACCCCGGCCACTCGGTCTGTACGGGGCGCTGGAACTGGGCGCCGCGCTGCTGGCGGCCCTGTCGCCCCTGCTGCTGTGGCTGGTGCGCGCTGTGTACGTGGAAATCGGAGGCAGCGCGCATCTGGGACTCTTCGCAAGCACTTTGCTTCGCATCGTGCTCGGCGCTTTGGTGCTGGGCGGACCCACCCTGCTCATGGGAGGGGCCATGCCCGCCGCGGTGGCCGCAGTCGAGGTGGACGAGGACGTGGGCCGCCGCCGGCTGGCCGTGCTCTACGGGCTGAACACGCTGGGCGCTGTGGTGGGCTGCTTGCTCGCAGATTTCATTCTGCTCGAGGCTTTCGGCACGCGGAAGACGTTGTGGAGTGCAACCGCGCTCGGCGCCTGCGTGGCGCTCTACGCCTTGGGCTGGTCGCGAAAGCTCCCGGCCATCCATCCCGATCGGCCGGCCGGCGAGAGCGTGGAAGCGCGCGCCCGCGCTGCACCGGGATTCATCCTTTTCGCTGCCGGCGTCGTGGGCTTCGCATTCTTCCTCATGGAGCTGGTGTGGTACCGCATGCTGGGCCCACTCCTGGGCGGAACAGTGTTTAGTTTCGGAATCATTCTGGCGCTGGCCTTGCTTGGCATTGGTCTCGGCAGTTCCTTGCACGGCGCTCTCGCATCCCGCGGCCGCTCGCCAGCGACCTTGCTGGGCTTCGCCGCAATTTGCCTGGCCGAGGCTGCGGCCATCGCGCTTCCCTTCGCAATCGGCGATGGGATAGCTTTGCTCGCGCTTTTCCTGCGCCCCCTCGGGGCCGCCTTCGGCTTCTGGGGCCACGCCGCGGTTTGGGTCGTGGTGTCCGGCCTGGTGGTCTTGCCCGCCGCGGTTGCTTCGGGCATTCAATTCCCCTTGCTCATTGCTCTGCTCGGGCGCGGCCGCGCCGGAGTGGGACGCCAGACCGGGCTGGTCTATGCAGCGAATACCCTCGGGGCCATTGCCGGATCCTTGGCGGGTGGGTTCGGCTTCATCCCGCTGCTGACCGCACCTGGCTGTTGGCAGCTCGTCGCCGGCGTGCTGGTGCTGCTCGGCCTGCTCTCATGTCTGCTCGGGTTTCGGCGGACCGAACCTGGTGCGACCTTGCGAAGAACGCTGCCCTGGCTGGTCGCAACCGCCGCCATCGCGCTCTTGCTTTGCGCGCAGGGACCCACCGCAGTCTGGCGGCACAGCCCCATCGCGGTAGGCCGCATCGATCCTGAAGCGCTGGCCAGCCCAACCGCGCGGCGAGACTGGGAGAACAGAGTGCGCCGCTCCATCGCCTGGGAGGAAGATGGCGTGGAGAGCAGCGTTGCCCTCGAACACGCGACCGGGTACGCCTTCATTCTCAACGGCAAGACCGATGGACACGCCCGCATGGACGCGGGAACGCAGGTGATGGGGGGCCTCTTCGGGGCGTTTCTGCACGGACATCCACGACGTGGCTTCGTCATCGGACTCGGCACCGGCAGTACCTCCGGCTGGCTCGCCGCCGTCCCCTCCATCGAGCGGGTGGACACGGTCGAGCTCGAGCCGGCCATTTTGCAAATTGCGCGCGCCTGCGCCGATGTCAACCACCACGCCATGGAGAATCCGAAACATCGGGTGATCGTCGGCGACGCGCGCGAGATCTTGCTCGGGCGGGGCGACGCCTACGACATCATCGCCTCCGAGCCGTCGAATCCGTACCGCGCGGGAATTGCCAGCTTGTTCACGCGCGAGTACTACCAAGCGGTCGAGCGCCGCCTGGAAAAGGGGGGCATCTTCTTGCAGTGGGTACAGGCCTACGCCATCGACGGGCAAACCCTGCGCACGATCATGGCTACCCTGGGCCAGGTTTTTCCCTACCTTGAGACATGGCTCATGTCTCCGGCGGACCTGCTCCTCTTGGCCACGCGTGAGCCGCTGGTTCATGACATGGGCCTCTTGCGGGCGCGCGCGGCCGAGGAACCCTTTCGCAGCGCCCTGCTCGGGGCATGGAGTACGACCAGCTTGGAGGGTGTGCTCGCCCACCACGTGGCGCGGCCGTCCTTCGCACGCCGCATAGCTGAGCGGGAGGGATCCCGCATCAACACCGACGACCGCGCTTTGGTCGAGTTCGGATTTGCACGTGCCCTGACCGGCACGCGTGCCCTGCACGCACGGGATGTGGAGGCCCTGGCGCACGCACGCGATGAACATCGCCCTCTGCTCACCGGGGGCGAAATAGACAGTGCCCAGATCGCCGACGAGAGGGTGGCGTTCGATGTGTCCCTGGGTTTGACTCCCTCTATCCCGGCCGACAGCATGAACGATCAACGCGCGCGCTACGCAGCGCTGGGCGAGTGGATGGCCGGTCGCTACCGGGACGCTTTGGCCAGTTGGCGCCGTCAGACCTCGGCGCCCCGCAATCCCGTCGAGATGATGGTGGTGGGCGACGGCCTCGCCGAGACCGTGGATGAAGAGGCGTTGCGCGTGGCGGAGACTCTGCGCCCGCTCTGGCCTGCAGTCGCGGACGGGATCCGGGCGCGCTACTTCTATCGCCAGGGCAATCTCGAAGAGGCGAATCGCTTCTTCGAGGCCAGTCTTCTCGCGTACCGCGCCGATCCCTGGCCGCCTCCCAACTTCATGCTGAGAACCCTCAACTTGGCCGCGGACGCGGCTTCGCGACAAGGGCAGGCCATCCATCGCCTGTTTGGCGTGCTCTCCGTGCCATTTTCCGTGCACATGATGGACGAGTCGCGGGCGCTTGCCCTGGTCTCCCTGGCCCGCGCGTTGCCGCCAGGGCCGGAATGTGCGCAAGCGTTGTCCCTCTTCGAACCAGATGTTCCCTGGGAATCCGACTTCCTCTCCTTTCGTCTGGGTTGCTACCAAGCCCTTGGCATGGGTCTGGCGGTCGATGCGCGCGCAGACCTGCGCTGCTTCATGAAACAAAACCCGCCTCACTTCTCCTTTCCCCCGAGCGATGGTCGTTCCCAGAAGTGAGCACGCTAGCCAGAGTCTGTCGGGAAATTGCGGGCCGCCCGCAGGGCCGGCCCGCGGCTCGCGGCCCGCGGGCCGCGAGAGCGTGGGATCGGGTAGCCCGGGGCAGTTGCCCACCCCAGGCCCCCACCGGAACCGGACGAGGAGATTGCCACCATCCGGCTCTTCCGCCGAGACGGCTTACGTGAGCTTTGCCCAGAGCTGCA
>Ga0182021_10001544_pt1 | contig 26600 bp, 25 predicted proteins | sample 612E3MmetaG_FD_120493 | JGI IMG/M metagenome (GOLD analysis project Ga0182021, IMG submission 120493) | Permafrost microbial communities from Stordalen Mire, Sweden - 612E3M metaG (Illumina Assembly) | ecosystem: Environmental > Terrestrial > Soil > Wetlands > Permafrost | place: Sweden...
AGGTTGACGTGGTTCTTGCCGGTGGCGAAGTTGACGTCGTCGTGGCAGGATCCGCAAGCCGCGCGGCTCGGGTTGGTCAGCCAGTTGTTGGCCTGTGTGGCGCCAGTTACCTTGGTATCTTCGTGGCAGAATGCGCAGCGCCGCGGGTCGGACGGCAGAACCACCGTCGACCAGTCGGATACCGCCTGGTTGAAACCGATGATCTGATAGGGGGTGCCGGCGATGACGCTGGGGAGCTGGCTGCCCATGTGGAGCTTGTGGACGAACACCTTCATGTCCACCGTGTTCCCGGTGTCGGGATCGATGGTCTGCGGCTGATGGCACATGATGCAGAGATCCATGCCGATGCGCGAGCCGCCGTGGAAGGCCAGCGAATCGTGGCACTTGTTGCAACTGGCCGTGCGGACCACGTCGCGGGTGTTGGTGGGCGCGCCGCCGGCCGGTACCCAGGTCAGCGTGTTGGAGGCGTAGTTCGTGCCCAGGTCGAACTCGGTCAGGTTACGCGAACCGTAGATGCCGACGCGATGGGTTGCCGCCGGATCCCATGCGGTGCCGTTGGCGGCGGCGGCCTTGGTCTTGAAGGTGTAGACAAACTCGCCGTCGGCCACTTGTTTGGTGGTCCCGCCCGAATCCGCGCCCGCCTGATTCGCCGTCACCTTGGTGATGGGGCTGGTCTGCGCGCGCGTGGCATAGGAGTAAAACTGCGTCTGGCCTTTGGGGATGTACGCACAGAGGAAACTCACCGAGACGGCGCCCGGTGTGGTGATGCCCGCTGGATCCAGGGGCAGTCCCTTGGGATCGGTAATTTTGTAATCGACGCTGATCGTTCCGTCCTGCGCGATGTTGGCCGAAACGACGGTCAGCGTGAGACCGGGACGGACGAAATTCACGGTCGCTTCCGAGGCGTAATAGGCCTTGTCGTGAGGCGTGAATGCAGTCTTTTGTGGCGCGCTCATCAAGACCACGGAACCCGTGATCGCAACCAGCGCCAACGCGTATCGACCAACCGCGAACACCGAAGAAGGAATCCGCATACTGCCCTCCAATCAACTATCGTGATCTTCCCTGCCCACCGAATCTGGCTGGGAGCGCTGCCCCAACCCATGCGCAGCCAAGCTGAAGCCGCCGCGCGGCAGTATTACAGCATTCGCCCCACCAAACCACTAATGCCGAAATCTCACAGGGAAGCCTTTTGTTATGTGCGTGATGGAAAATCCAGCACGACAATGATGGCTTTTCAGACTGTCAAAAATGGGTCAACTAGACCAGGGCTCCTGGGTGAAATCCCACTAGTGCGATTTCGTACTCTTAGAAGCTAGTGAGTTTCGGATCGGGTATACACCTGACCTGACCTTCCAGCGACGCCCGAAGCCGGCGAAAGCCCGCCGGAGCGGTGATGGCGATGGCCGGCGAGGTGCGGCCCGTCACATGTTTGTTAGGGCAAGCCTATCTGAAAGACTTTTTCGTCTTGCTTTTGGATATTCTAAAGCGTAATCTTAATCCGTTCGGTAAGAAGTTTCTGTATTCCTTTAGGGATAACCCGATGGAGCGATTGACCGCCGCGAAACATCGAGCAAGTGGCCCCAATCGACGCGTGGTGAAGCCAACGGACGAAGTCCGGCGCCGCGCCCTGGCGCGTATGTACGTCCGGAGATCGGCCTTGCGCGATTTGATCGGCGCCTTGGAACGGTACCAACTGGAGCAGGGCCGGCAAAGAGCCAAGTGCGAGGGCTTCACTGGTGAGGAGACGTCGTCGTAAGGTTGCGCTCGATGGCAAACTTGACCAGCCCGACCAGATCGTGAACGTTTAGTTTGCGCATCAGGCTGGCGCGGTAGGTGTCCACCGTTTTGGGACTGATCTCCAGCAGATCGGCGATATCCTTGGCGCGAAGCCCGTTCACCAGATAAGAAAAGACCTCCATTTCCCGAGGACTGAGCGCGGCCAGCGGGTCCGTGGGACGGCCCTTTTCCTCTTTGGCGAAGAGCGCGGCGCCGCGCAGCAGCGGCGACACATAGACGCCCCCGTCGCGCACGAAGTTGATGGCGTCCATCAAATGACGTCCAGGACCGTCCTTGAGGAGGTAGGCGTCGGCGCCGGCGCGCAAGGCTTCCAGCACCGTGCCTTCTTCGCGGCTGATGGAGAGGATGATGAGCTTCGCGGTGCAGCCCGCGGCGCGCAGCCTGCGGACCGCTTCAATCCCGGTAACCCCCGGCAAGTTCAGGTCGAGAATGGCGAAATCCGGATTCAGCGCGGTGATCATTTCGGCGGCGGCGGCGCCATCGGCGACCTGGCCCAGGACGCGCAGACCATGGGATGCGCAGAGGGCCGCGATGCCTTCCCTCACAATGACGTGGTCGTCCGCCAATACCACGGTTGTCGCCGCCGGTTGTTGCATGTCTCTCCTTCAATTCCGGACTTTCCGGCAAACTCCTTCAGCCGGGTGCGATGCCCGCTTGCCGGATCGTGAGGATGCTACGATTCGGCCGGGAATGGGGCTACCGACACAACTAGTCTAGTGCCATCCGCGCCACTTCTCACTTCCAAAGTTCCGCCCAGCTCTTGGGCGGTTTCGCGGATCGAGCGCAAACCGATGGCGGAAGCCACGCTGGCCGGAGCGGAAAGCGCCTCCTGTGCATCGAACCCCACGCCGTTATCGCCGACGCTCAGCACGAGGTGGCCGCCAGAGGCTTCCAGGACCACGGCGACACGCGTGGCCTGCGAGTGCCGCACCAAATTGGAGAGTGCTTCCTGCAATCCACGGTAGATCAGAACCTTGGCTTCCAGGGCGGGTTCCCAGGGCAAGGGATGGATCTCAAGAGACGCCTCGAAGCGTTGCGGAACACCGCTTATTTCCCACAACTGGCGGATGGCGGATTCCAGGGTCAGCCTTTGCCACTCCGGTGGATGCAGCCGCCTGGAGATGTCGCGGACCAACGCCAGGGAGTCCGCCGTGAGGGTGGAGATGCTGGCGAGCGCCTGCTCGACGCCGGCTGGGGGCGATGGTAGTTCGGCGGAGATCACTTCGAGCTGCAGGTGGATGGCGGCCAGCATCTGGCCGACCCCGGTATGCAGTTCGCGCCCCAATCGCTGGCGTTCCATCTCGATCTGGCGTACGGCGTTGCGCCCGCGGCGCCGCTGCGAGCTGGCGAACAGGCGCCGCTGCAACCCCAGCAGCCGGAGAAAATGACCAATGAGCCGCCTCCGGAAGGCCAAGAGATCCCTGGTTTCGTTGGGTTCGCCTTCCGAGGGCAGGGCTCCGATCAGCATGTTGTTTGGCGACTCCCGGACCCGCCACAAGCGCAGGTGTGCAACCTCGACGATCTCATGCGTGGAACGGGCAAAATGGGTATGCGATCCTTCCCCTTGCGCATGGATGCGGCGTCCATGCAATTGTTCAACCGGAGGTGTCCTAGAGTTGAGGATCTTTCCTAGCTGCCAGCATCTCAGCAGATGAAAGTACTCGCAAGTATGGTACGTACTGAGTACTTTCGCTACCAAACTTGGGGGGACTTGCAGTCCGCTAATGATCGTATCATCAGTGCATCGCCCATGTCACGGGTTTTCAATAATGTAAAACGGGTTTCACCGCTCGGGATACCGGCTCTTTGGAGCTACCGGGTGGAGGTTTTTCCTATTAGAAATCAGGATTCCCTGATTTGCTTTTGTGGCGTAACGTACTATTCTCAGGAGTGGCAAGCTATGGACCTCTCCAAAGTACTAGAACAGCTACGTCGGGAGTTGGTGCATCTGGACGCCGCCATCGCCAGCCTGGAACGGTTGCAGGCAAAGGCAGTGCGGCGCGGGCGCCCGCCGAGGATGCTGGTGGAACTCCGTAAGACCCATGCCGCGCCGGAGCCTGCCGGGGCACGCAGGGCACGCCGGGTTTCCCCGATCAACTAGGTCTGTGACCGTGTAAAAAGGTTCCGTTGCGGTGGACCACTCCTGATGGTCGTGGCTCCGATCGTCACAACATCACACGGTCGGAGATCTAGAATGGAACGTCGTCGTCGGTGATGCCTTGTTGGAAATCCTCGGCCGGTTGCGCGGAGGGTGCAGTTGGCGGACGCTGCGCGGAACGGGGCATCGATACGGGCCGCTCATAATCGCCGGCGCCCTCCGGGGGAGCGTCGCCGCGGCCAGCGCCGCCACCCAGCAAGATCAGGTTCTGGGCTTCGCAGACCACTTCGGTGGTGTACTTCTTGTGCCCTTCCTTGTCGTCGTAACTGCGAGTTTGCAGGCGGCCTTCCACGTAAATCTGTTTGCCCTTGAGCAGGTAGTTCGCGAGGTTTTCGGCGCGCCACATCACGCAATTGTGCCAGTCGGTTTCTTCCTTCCACTCACCGGATTGCTGGTCCTTCCAGCGCCGGCTGGTGGCCAGCGTAAACGTGGTACGGGCAACGCCGCTGGGTGTGAATTTGGTCTCGGCGTCCTTGCCGAGATTGCCAAGCAGAGTGACTTTATTGACGCTTTTAGATGCCATATTATCCTGAACTGTATCACACCCAGGGCGTGGCGGCGGGCGCAAATTCGGGGTTGGCCGCGACAGCCCTAACCGTGGCGGATCACCAGGACGTCGCCGTCCTTGACGATGTATTCCTTGCCCTCCAAACGGAGTTGGCCCTTGTCGCGGGCGCCGGGATAGCCGCCGAGATCGATCAGCGTTTTCCAGTTCACCACTTCGGCGCGAATAAACTTCTTTTCGAAATCGGAGTGAATGGCGCCGGCCGCCTTGACAGCGGTGCTGTGCATGGGGATGGTCCAGGCGCGGCACTCGTCCTCTCCGGCGGTGAGGAAGCTCATCAGGCCCAATAGGGAATAGGTGGCGGAGATGAGGCGTTCGAGCCCGGATTCACTCAAGCCGTAGCTGGCCAGATACTCGAGCTGCTCGCCAGTAGGGAGTTCGGCGAGTTCGGCTTCGATTTTGCCGCAAACGGCGGTGACGGCGGTGTGGGCACGGCCGGCCAGGGGGCCGTTGCGGTACTCCTCTTCGCGTTCATGCAGGCGGTCGGCTTCCTCCTCGCCGATGTTGAGCACGTACAGCATGGGCTTGCGGGAGAGAAACTGGAAGCCGCGGATGCGCTTTTCGTCCTCGGCGTCGAGCTCGAGCTCGCGCAGCGGCTGGTTGGCTTCGATGGTGGCCTGGCACTTGACCAGCAGGTCGTATTCGCGATCCAGCTCGGGGTTCTTGATTTTCTTGCGGTCCTTATCGAGGCGCTCCAGGCGCTTTTCGAGCACCGCGAAATCGTTGAGGATGAGCTCGGTCTCCAGGTCTTCCATGTCGCGCATGGGGTCGACGGAGCCCTTCTCGTGGGGAATGGTGTCGCTGGCGAAGAGGCGCAGGACGTGGGCGAAGGCATCGACATTGCGCAGGCTGGCGATACTGCCGGCGTCGCGCAGGGTCTCCTTGGAGATGGAGGGCATGTCCACGTATTCCACGGTGGCGTGGGTGACCTTGGGTGGCGCGAACAGCTCGCCCAAGGCCTCGACGCGGAGGTCGGGGACGCGGGCGATACCGGTGCGCGCGGAGGTGGAGCCGATGCGGGTCTCCTGATGCACCCCGGTGAGGATGGTGAAGAGCGAAGTCTTGCCTGTCATGGGCAGGCCGATGATGGCTGTTTTCATAAGGAGGGACGATTTCTACAGAGGTACTTCCACCTGGCTGAGAATCTCTTCGATGATGCGCTCGCCCGTGTCGGCGCGGCGCTGCACCAGGGTGGTGCGGGTATTGATGACGACGCGGTGGGCGAACAGGGGAACGGCCAGACGCTTGACGTCGTCGGGGATGGCGTAGTCGCGGCCCTCGATGAGAGCCACGGCTTGCACCGCGCGATAGAGCGCCTGGCTGCCGCGAGGGCTGACGCCGAGAGTGAGCGATTCGTGGGAGCGCGTGCGCTCCACAATGGCGAGCATGTAATCGATCAGCGAATCGTCCACGGTGACGCGGTGGACGGCGTCCTGGAGGCACAGGATATCGTCCTGGAGCAGGCCGGAGGCGGCCGGCTGCTCGGGTTCACGGGGAATATTACGCAGGATGCGGCGTTCGCTGGCGGTATCGGGATAGCCGATGCGCAGGCGCATGAGGAAGCGGTCGAGCTGGGACTCGGGGAGGGGGTAGGTGCCGTGATGCTCGACGGGGTTCTGGGTGGCGATCACCATAAAGGGACGCGGCAGGAAATGCGAGCGGCCGTCGATGGTCACCTGGCTTTCGTTCATGGCTTCGAGCAGGGCGGACTGGGTCTTGGGAGTGGTGCGGTTGATTTCGTCGGCCAGCAGGAAGTTGCTGAAGATGGGGCCGGGCTTGAACTCGAAGGCTTCGGCGTGAGCGTTGTAGATGGTGACGCCGAGGACATCACTGGGCAGCATGTCGCTGGTGAACTGCAGGCGATGGAAGCGGCAGGAAACGGCGCGGGCGAGGGCTTGGGCGAGGGTGGTCTTGCCCACGCCGGGCACGTCCTCGATGAGGAGATGACCGCGCGCCAACAGGCACACGAGCGACAGGCGCACGACCTCGGGCTTGCCGTGAATCGCCGCGCCGACGGCCGTCTCCAGTTCCGAGAGCTTACGGAGGATATCGGGCGAGAATCCAACCGGCGGGGCCACTTCTGATTCCCGCTGGGACATTACAAATTCATGATACTAGAGTTGCCGGAGGGCATGGCGTGGAGATGGGGCGGCGGGGGCGCGCGACTGGGAAGCGATTCCGTTGGCGGGGCCGGCCCGGGCGGCGACGGCGAGGCGAGCTGGATGGACATGTGCAGCACATGATTGTATGCTGAGAGCATGTCGAAGATGATTCAAGTGAGGGACGTCCCGGAACACGTGCATGGCACTCTGAAGTCGCGAGCGGCTCGCGAAGGCATGAACCTTTCCGACTTCCTCAAGAAGGAATTGGCACGGGTGGCGGAGCGGCCAACGATGCAGGAGTGGTTGGAGCGCGCACAACAGGCGAAGCCCATTCGGGCCAAGAGGAGCCCCGCGCAGGTAATACGCGAACTGCGAGACTCGCGATGATCGTTCTGGACGCCTCCGTGGTTGTCGAACTCCTCACGAACGGCGCCCTGGCGGACTCCATTAGAAGCGACCTGTCCAGGCGTGACGAGTCTTTCATTGTTCCGCACCTGATCGATGTCGAAGCGATGAGTGCGATTCGAAGGCTGTTTGCGGGTCAACGAATAGGGCCGGATCGCAGCGGCCGATTCCTCGCGGGACTCGCGGCGCTGCCGGCGGAGCGTTATTCGCACACGCCATTGATTGGCCGTATTTGGGAACTGCGGCACAACTTCACCGCCTACGATGCTACATACATAGCGTTAGCTGAAGCCATGAACGCCGTTCTCTACACCTGCGACGAGAAACTGGGAAAAGGCCACCGGGCCCGGGTCGTGCTGTTCACCCGCTGATGCCAGACCGGCGCCTCCCGGCCCGCCAAGTCCGCGGAATGGGCGTTAGACGTTACCCATGCCCCAGATCGTACCATGCAGCTTACAGGGCGCCTGCCATGCGATAATCGTAGTTCCCATGAAAGCACGCGTATTCGTAACTCCAAAATCCACCGTCCTCGACCCGCAGGGCCAGGCGGTCCGCGCGGCGCTCCACGGCCTCGGGTTCGCTGCGATCGCCGAAGTCCGCCAGGGCAAGTTCTTCGAGATCGCGCTCGCTAGCGGTGTCACGCGCGAGCAGGCGCAGACCGACATCGAAACCATCGCGCACGAAGTGCTGGCCAACCCGGTGATTGAAGAGTACCGCGTCGAGATTCTGGATTGAAGCGGCCGCGCGCGCTGGGGGCAAACCCTGGGACAGACAGCCAGTTTCCGGCAAACTGCGCCGGAAACTTGGTGTCAGTCCCGGGTTTGCGGGCTCCCGTGTAGCAGCCCGTATAATAAAAAGATCATGTGTGGAATTGTAGGCTACATCGGTACCCATCGCGCCGTTCCGATTATTCTGGAAGGCTTGAAGCGCCTGGAATATCGGGGATACGATTCGGCGGGGATCGCGGTTTATTGCGATGACGGGCAACTCGCCATCCGCCGCGCCTCGGGCAAGCTGCGCAACCTGGAAGAATCCATCCGCATGAACCCCGTCGATGGGTCATACGGCATCGGCCACACGCGCTGGGCCACCCACGGCCGCCCCACCGAGGAAAACGCCCACCCGCACCGCGACTGCAAAGGCGACATCGTCGTGGTGCACAACGGCATCGTCGAAAACTACCTGGCCCTCAAGCAGCAGCTCCAGCACGAAGGCCACGTCTTCAAGACCGAGACCGACACCGAAATCATCGCCCACCTGGTGGAGAAGCATTTCGACGGCAACCTGGAAACAGCCGTGCGCGCCGCCGTCAAGGAGCTCACGGGCGTCTTTGCCCTGGCCGTGATTGCGCGCTCCGATCCCTACAAGATTGTCGCCGCGCGTTTCGGCCCGCCCGTCGTCATCGGCATCGGCGACGACGAGTACTTCGTCGCCAGCGACGTGCCCGCCATCCTTACCCACACCCAGGACATGTTCTTCCTGGCCGATGGCGATATGGCGATCCTCACGCCGGATGGCGTAACGCTATGCGATTTCGACGGACGCAGCGTGCAGCGCCAGGTCGCCCACATCCTGTGGAACCCCATCGAGGCGGAGAAGGGCGGCTACCAGCACTTCATGCTCAAGGAGATCTTCGAGCAGCCCCGCGCCGTCCGCGATACCACGCTGGGCCGCGTGGGTCAGGAGACCGGCCGCATCTTTCTCGATGAGATGGAGATCACTCCCGCCGAGTTTGCCGGCTTCAAGCAGGTGAAGATTATCGCCTGCGGCACCAGTTGGCACGCCGCCCTGTCGGGGAAGTTCATGATCGAGAAGCTGGCGCGCATCCCGTGCGAAGTGGATTATGGCAGCGAGTTCCGCTACCGCGACCCCATCGTGGTTCCCGATACGCTGACCATCGTGATCTCACAGTCCGGCGAGACCGCCGACACGCTGGCGGCCCAGCGCGAAGCCAAGAGCAAAGGATCGCGCACGCTCGCCATCTGCAACGTGGTTGGCTCCATGGTTACCCGCGAGGCTGCCGGCACTATCTACACCCACGCCGGTCCCGAGATCGGCGTCGCCTCCACCAAGGCCTTCACCTGCCAGTTGACCGCGCTGTTCATCCTCGCCATGTACCTTGGCCAGGCTAATGGAAGCCTGGGCGAGGAAGCGTCGCGCGCGCTGGTGCAGGAACTCGTGCACCTGCCCGGAAAACTCGAAATCGTGCTCTCCCACGATAATCTGTACGAAGCTCTCGGCAAGGAACTGCACCGCTCCACGGATTTTCTTTTCCTCGGGCGCGGTGTGAACTTTCCCATCGCGCTTGAAGGCGCCCTCAAGCTGAAGGAAATTTCCTACATCCACGCCGAAGGCTATCCCGCCGGCGAGATGAAGCACGGTCCCAACGCGCTGATCGATGAGAGCCTGCCGGTGGTGGTGCTGGCCACCCACGATTCCAGCAGCGCGGAGAGCTGCCTCCTCTACGACAAGACGCTATCCAACATCCAGGAAGTGAAGGCGCGCGACGGCATCGTGCTGGCCATCGTCACCGAGGGAGACGGCGCGGTACGCAAGGTTGCCGACTACGTCATCGAGATTCCGCCGTCGTCGGAGTTGTTGACGCCGATCCTCGCCATCGTGCCCTTGCAGTTGCTGGCCTATCACATCGCCGTGCGCCGCGGCTGCGACGTGGATCAGCCGCGCAATCTCGCCAAGAGCGTCACCGTGGAATAGGCCTACTTCTTCCCCGGCAGCACGAACACTTGCGTCCCGCCAGTATTGGTGTCCGACATCCCGACCGTGAATTTCGAGTTCGCCGCAGGCTCACCCTTGGGCGCGGCCGCCCCCCGCTGCGCGGCGATCGCCTTCTTCAGATCGTCCTCGGAGATCGCCAGCGAGAGCTTAATGGTGCCGTCCTTCACCTGCACGTCGAACTTCGGGGCCGCCGGCTGTTGGGCGCTCATCATCGCCTGCAGCATCGCCACCGATGCCGCCAGCTTCTCGGCATCCTTCGGCGAGCGCGCGTGTATCTCGGCGGCGAGCGCGAGCCCGTTGCTGACGCGCACCCCGAATTCGAAACGGTCGATCGAATCGAGGTCCTCGCGTTTGCCGGTAGGCGCGACGAAGCCCTCGGGCCGCTCGCCCGTGCCCCATATGTCGAAGCGCCCGGCCAGCGCTTGCACACGCGCCGCCAGTTTTGCATCCAGCGGTGCGCCGTGGCCGCGCCGGTCGATGGCGGCACGAACCGCTGCCGGCTCGCCGGCCACCGCGGTGGTGGCATCCAACAAGGCCAGGACGCTCTTGCCGCCGGCGCCCTCGCCCACTAACGCGATGCCCTTGTAGCGCTTGGCTCCGGCGCCCATCCGCTCCAGATTGAACCTGCCGCGCACCGCCATGAGGGCGGCGGCCTTCTCACTGTCGGCGGAGGAGAAGATCAAAACTTCATCGATGTCGTGGAGCGGGTCGAACCCAGTGATTGCCACCAGCTTCATCCACTCCGCGCCCAAGTTCTGGGCGTCCGTGCCCGCGTCCTTGAACAGCGCGGACTCCCGGATCGCGGAGACTCGAATGCCGATCACGACCTTCGTATCCGCGGGGAGGAAGTTCAGCGCGGAGTCTCCCGCCGCTACCAGCCGCGCCACCACCAGAGCCATCAGGACCAGCCTCAATCGACACCTCCGCACCCCAGTATAATCCCGCGTCGCCGCTTCTCACATACAAAAAGGTTATCTATGCCCTATCCCGCGGGAACTATTAAGTTTTTAGTTGACATGCCGGAGGACTGGCCGTACGATCTAACTATTAATTCCTTAATGGATTGGAGCGAATGCTTTGGCCAGACAGAAATCCGCCGGTCTTACCGACGCCGAACTGCGTTTGATGGAGATGCTGTGGGCGCGCGGCTCCGCCACCGTTTCCGACGTGGCCGAGGGCCTTCCCAAGCGCACGCCCCTCGCCTACTCCACCGTGCTCACAACCCTGCGCATTCTTGAGGTGAAGGGCTACCTGACCCACACCAAGGAAGGGCGAGCATTCGTCTATCGTCCCGCCATCGGCCGCGATCAGGTCCGTGAGAAGGCGGTCACGCACCTGCTCCGGCGATTCTTCGAGGGCTCGCCGGAACTCCTGATGCTCAACCTGGTGGAGGGGCGCAAGCTTCCGGCGGCGGAGTTGCAGCGCATCCGCCGGCGGATTGCGGAGGAGGAGGAATCATGAACACCGCTGCCGCCTTGGCGAACGGCGCGTTGGAAGGCGCGCTGCTGACGGCAATCGTGTGGCTCGCCCTCCGCGCAGTGCCGCGCCGCGCTCTAAATGCCGCCACGCGCTACGCACTTTGGTGGGCCACGCTCGCCGTGGTCCTCACCTTGCCCGCGCTCCATATGCCGCTCCCGCGGTGGTCGCGGGGGACTTCGGTTTCCGCCGATGCCGCGCCCTGGCTGGCACCGTCTGTTGGGATGGGCCTCCAGCCCGCGAAGTCCCATGAAGAATCGTGGGGCAGGCGCTTTCGCGTGTCAGCTCCCGATCCCGGCCCGAGCGGTTGGCAGGCGAAAGCGCCTGCCCCACCAACTGTGCCACCGCCGATGATGCCCGCGGCCGCGCGCTGGACTCCAATCGAGATCGAGGGCGGAGCGTGGCAGCGATGGGTCTTGGCGATTTGGGCGCTGGCAGCCGGGTTGCTGCTGGTTCGGCTGGCGGTAAGTTATGTGCTGCTGGCCCGGCGCAGCGCGCGCGCCATCGATGCGCCCGCTTCGTTGCGCACCCAGGCAAAGAAGTGGCTCGCACTATGCGGCGCAACCCGGGGCGGCATACGCGTGGCAGCCTCGGCGGAGATCTCCGTCCCGGTCGCGGTGGGTCCGCTCCGCCCTTCGATCCTGATACCCGCCCGCCTGCTGGCGGAGCTGGATGACGCCGATCTGAACCAGATCGGCCTCCACGAAACCGCACATCTGGCTCGCCGCGACGATTATGCCTTGATGCTTCAGCGCGTGTTGGAAGCGCTCTTCGCGCTGCACCCCGTGGTGCGTTGGATCGCGCGACGCATCGACCTGGAGCGTGAAATGGCCTGCGACGATCTGGTGGTGCGCGCTACCGGGCATCCCCGCGCCTATGCATCGTGCCTCACGCGGATCGTGGAACTCCGTGGCGGCGTAGAGGCCTTTCTGGCCGGCGCCACCGCCGCCGGTGATGCCTCGCACCTGGCGCGTCGCGTCGATATGCTGCTCGACAAAACCCGTAACTCCGCGACCCACCTGCTCAAGGTACGGCTCACCGTCGTGATCGCCCTGCTGGCGGTCCTGGTCTGGCTCGCCGGGCGCGCGCCAGGCCTCGTCGCCTTCGCCACGCCGCTGGTGCAGGATGTCCTTGCCGCCGATCCCGCGCCCCCCGCCGCGGCGCCCGCGATGGATGCCGCGCCGCAAGCCGGTGAGCCCGCGCCGGATTTCGAGGGCCGCGTGGTGGAAGATTCGTCCAACAGCCCCCTGGCATCCGCCGAACTGCGCGTCCACAGAGCCGGCCTGCGCGAGCTTGCCGCCGACCTCGATACCGATCGCGAGGGCCGTTTCCGCGCGCCCGGCCTTCCGCCCGGCGAGTACACTATCGATGTCTCCAAGCCCAACTACGTGACGGCCAACTTCCGCATCCGCATCCCCGCCGCCGTCAACGTGCGCCTGGTGCGTTATGGCGCGATCGCCGGACAGGCGGTGGACGGCCAGGGCCAGCCGCTCCAGGGACGCGTGCTCGAACCCGGCGGACGCACCGCCGGCAGCGCGCGCATCGTGGTGCTGGTGAGGCCCCCTGGCGGCGAGGGACTCCGCGAGTTCCGGCAGACCCCGCTGGAAGAGGGCGGCCGCTTCCGTATCTACGATCTGCCTCCCGGCGAGTACGCCATCGGCCTCTGGTATGCCGGCCTGAGCGCCGGCTCCGGCATGCAACTCTACCCCGATACCGCGCATCCCCGGTTCTTCACCATCGCGGGCGGCGAAGAGTATCGCGACATCAATTTCAGCGTGTTCTCCGGGTCCGCCTATCAGGTAAGCGGCAAAGTGGTTCTGCCGAAAACCGGCGACAGCTTCCAGTTGGCGCTCGGCCTGCCCGAGCAGCCCGCATTGCCTATCGCCCAGACCCTCACCGAACGCGACGGCAGTTTCCGATTCGACAAGATTCCCTCCGGCAGCTACGATCTCTTTGCCGCCGGCCCCACCCGTGGTTACACCGCATTCGAATCCACGCTCGTGCCCGAGCCGCTCTTCGCCCGGATGCGCGTGCAGGTTGCCGCACAGAACATAGATGGGTTGACCATCGCGGTGGCGCCGGCTCGTTCACTGTCTATGGTATTGCGGGCGCAGGGTTCGGGCACGCGCGCCGAAGGTTGCCCCGAGAGCGCGTCGGTGACCCTGACGGCGCTGGAACCCTGGGGCTCCCTCCTCTTTGCGACCGCGCAGGTCACCTTCGGAAAGGAACAGACGGTACGCAACCTGGCGCCCGGCCGTTACCGTGTGACCGCCGCCGGACTGGGTGCGGCCTGCTACCAGGTCAACGCGCCGGTGGCCGATCTCAGCGGCGACGCGGTTGGAACGCTTGCCGTGGAAGTGGCCGCCGCCGGCTCCATCCGCGGCCAGCTTCGCGCTGGCGCCGCGAAGGCCGCGGATTTCGCCGTGGTGCTGCTCGATGCCGCCTCCACCGATGGCGCGCAGGTTCAGATTGCGTATCCCGATTCCTCGGGCCGCTTCACCTTCGATGCTCTGCGTCCCGGCCGTTATCGCATCGGGGCGCGGGGCGCCGCCGAAGCGTCGCGGGCCCGCTGGGTCGCCGACTTCGACCAGATGACGGAGATCGATGTTCCGGGCGGCGCACACACCGATTTGGAACTGCCCGTCCCCGTGCAGAAAGGAGACCGTTGATGATTGCCAGCATAGGTCCGCGCCCGCAAGCGGGCGTTGGCAAGCTAAAGCATGCCCCACCATTGTTGGTGGCGCAGGCGCTTTCGCCTGCGAACCAGATTTTTTCTCAGCTTTTGACGGTCGCGGCACTGGCGATCATTACCGTCTCGCCGACGAACCCGATCCTCGCCCAAACCCCGCCCCAGAACTTCGCCGTCAGTGGCGTTGTGAAGGACACCACCGGACAGCCGCTGGCCAATTACAGCGTCTCCACCGAAGTCAACGCGACCTGGGTCAATGACACCATCGTCCAGTCGCGCGACACCAGAAGCGTGCAATCCACCACCGATGCGCAGGGCCGCTATCGCCTGAGCGATCTGCCGGCCGGCGAGTACCGCATCATGGCGCGCAGCGGAGAGCGCTTCGGCTCCATGTTGACCAAGCGTGTCACGGTCGCCGGGCGCGACCTCGATGGCATCGATTTCCGCATCGCCGTGGACGGCGTCATCTCCGGCAAAGTCGTGGATGAGAACAAAGAACCCGTCCCCGGCCTGACGGTCTTTCTTGTCTCCCGCGAGTATTACCTCGGCACCCTCCGCTATTTCTTCCGGGACACCGGGCGCACCGACGATCGCGGCCAGTACAGGCTCAACCGCGTCACCGCCGGACACCCGTATCTGATCATGGCCGACAAGAGCGAGCGCCGCCTGCCGGCGCACTCCGAAGCCCCGCTCGATCCCAAACTCCGCCGCCGCGCGCCCGTCCGCACATGGTATCCGAACTCGCCGGCCAAGGAAGGCGCAATGGCCGTCGTGGTAGGCTCCGGCGAGCGCCGCGAGGGCGTCGATATCGAACTGAAGAAGGCCCTGGCGTACTGTGCCGAGGGTATCGCGGAAGGTCCGCTCGGCCCCGGCGCCCTCGGGTTTCTCATCGAAGCGCAATCGCCTTCCAGCGGCACCTCGAGCGGCATGGGCATGTACATGGCTGCCCCTGGAGGCACTACCGGAGCCGACGGCAAGTTCCGCATCTGCGACCTGGTTCCGGGAACTTACCGCATCACCGTGATACAGCGGGCGCCAGTTCAAAATCAACAGCCGTCCAACTACGCCACTGAGAACATCGTTGTGGTGGACCGCGACCTGCGGAATCTGAAGCTGACCGCCGCCCCGGCGCTGCCGCTTGCGGGGGAAGTGGTTTGGGACGGTCCGCCGCCCGCTACCCCGGTCACCAACAAGGTCTCCGTTTCCTTGAACCCGCTTCTCCGTGCCAACATGGGCGACAATAACGGCGTCCGCGCCGAAATTCCGGGGACATTCTCGTTTCCCGGAGTGCTGATGGACGACTACACCGTGCGGGCCTTCCTCAACGCGCCGGGCCTCTATGTGAAGGACGTCACCTACAACGGCCGCAGCGTGCTCCACGACTCGCTGCGCGTGGGCAGCGCCATGGGCGATGCTTCATTGCGCGTCGTCGTCGCAAGCGATGGAGCTACCATCAACGCCGCGGTGGCCGATAAGGATGGCAATCCGGTAGGCGACATGACGGTGGTCGCGATAGCGGCCGATGTGAGTTCCGAAGCAATGCTCGCCGCACAATTGGTTTCCGGCAAAACCGATCAGGCCGGCCAGTACACGCGGCAGTCGCTTCCTCCCGGCAAATACTACGTGATGGCCAGCCGCGACAGCTTCGATGTCACTCCCGAAAGCATCGGCAAGCTGTGGCGCGCCCGCAACCGCTTCACCGAAGTGGAACTGCCGCCCTCCGGCACCGTCCAGGTATCCCTGAAGCCGATCGGGTTCGACTAACCCGCTGTCTGAGAAGCCGGGAAAGAACCCGCCCGCAAGCGGGCGTTGACAGGCTGAAGCCTGTCCCACCTTTGAAATCGGATATGCTGGAGTCCGAGTATGTCCTCCCTACGTCTGCTCTCCGCGCTTCTCTGCCTGAGCGTCTTCCCGGCGCTCTGCGCCGATCTGGACCTGATCCAGAATGCCCCCGCCCGCCAAGGTGTCAGCCTCAACGGGCCGTGGCACGCCATTGTCGATCCTTACGAATCGGGTTATTACGACTATCGCTACCAGCCGCAGGCCGACGGCGGATACGGCGCCAACACGAAGCCGCAGTCCAAGAGCGACCTCATCGAATACGATTTCGCCACCGCCGGCCTTCTTCAGGTCCCCGGCGATTGGAACACGCAACGCCCCGAACTCATGCTCTACGAAGGCACGGTCTGGTACCAACGCGATTTCGATATCACGATACCACCGGGACACCGCGTCTTCGTCTGGTTCGGCGCGGCCAACTATCGCGCCATGGTCTTCCTCAACGGCGTCAAGGTGGGCGAGCACGAAGGCGGTTTCACGCCCTTTCAGTTCGAAATCACCGGCAAGGTCCGTGAGAAGGGCAACGTCCTCATCGTCAAGGTGGACGACCAGCGCAAGCAGGAATTCATTCCCACCGTGATGACCGATTGGTGGAACTACGGCGGGCTCACGCGCGCCGTCCGCCTTATCGACGTGCCCGGCACCTTCGTGCAGGACTACAGCATCCAGTTGGAGAAGGGCTCGCAGACGCGCGTGGCCGGTTGGGTCCGGCTGAATGGCGCCGAACTCGGTCAGAAGGTCATTATCCGTATCCCCGAAGCCGGCATCGCGCGGACCTTCACGCCCGATGCCACAGGTCTCGCCCGCGTGGCTTTCGAGGCGCGCCTCGACCTGTGGTCGCCCGAGCGCCCCAAGCTTTACGACGTCACCGTGGAAGCCGGCGTCGATCGAGTCACCGACCGCATCGGCTTCCGCAGCATCGAGGCCAAGGGCCGCGACCTCCTGCTCAACGGCAAGCCGGTGTTCCTGCGCGGCGTCTCCATCCACGCCGAAGCGCCGTTCCGCGCCGGCCGCGTCTATTCCGAGGCCGACGCGCGCACCCTGTTTCAGTGGGCCAAGGAAGTGGACTGCAATTTCGTGCGCCTGCCGCACTATCCGCACGATGAGGTCATGACGCGCCTGGCCGACGAGCTGGGCCTGCTGGTCTGGTCGGAGATTCCGGTCTACTGGACCATCTCCTGGGAGAACCCGGAAACGCTGCGCAAGGCCGAACAGCAGTTGGCGGAAATGATCTCGCGCGACAAGAACCGCGCGTCGGTGATTCTGTGGAGCGTCGCCAACGAGACCCCGCGCGGCGATGCGCGCCTCAAGTTCCTCACCACCCTGGCGGAGCGCGCCCGCGCGCTCGATTCCACTCGGCTCATCACGGCCGCGCTGGAGACGCACTACGCCGACCCGAAGACCATCGTGGTGGAAGATCCGCTCGGCCAGTTCCTCGACGTGGTCTCCTGCAATGAATACATCGGCTGGTACGACGGGCTGCCCGAGAAGATCGATACCATCGCCTGGCAGACTCCTTATGAGAAGCCGTTCGTGCTTAGCGAATTCGGCGCCGACGCGCAGGCCGGCCGCCACGGCGACGATATGACGCGCTTCACCGAGGAGTATCAGGCCAACGTTTACCGCGGCCAGGTGGCCATGTTCAAGAGAATTCCGTTCCTCAATGGGACCATCCCCTGGGTGCTGGTGGACTTCCGCTCGCCGCGCCGGCCGCTGGCCGGCATACAGGACTTCTACAACCGCAAGGGCCTGTTTTCCGATCGCGGAGAGCGCAAGGCGGCATTCTATATCATGCGCGACTACTATAAATCCATGGAGTCTAAGTGAGTTCTGAGTTCCTGATTGCGGGCCTCGTGTGGTACGTGGTGTTTCTGCTTTCCACCACGTGCCATGAGGCCGCCCATGCGTGGGCCGCGAAGCTTGGCGGCGACCTGACCGCCTTCCACGGCGGGCAGGTCTCGCTCGATCCCATTCCCCATATCCGGCGCGAGCCCTTCGGCATGGTGATCTTCCCCCTGCTGACATACGCCACGGGCGGTTGGATGATGGGGTGGGCCAGCGCGCCGTACGACCCTTCGTGGTCGGAACGATATCCGCGCCGGGCGAGTTGGATGTCGCTGGCGGGTCCGGGGGCGAATTTCACGCTCGCCATCCTGGCGGGCATTGTGATCCATATCGGCATGTTGGCTGGTTTCTTCCGCTACCCGGAATCGGCCAGCTTCATGCACGTGGTGGAGCCGGCGGCCGCGGGTGTGGCGGCGGGAGCGGCCACTTTTGTGAGCCTGATGTTCTCGCTCAACCTGCTGTTGGGCACATTTAATTTGATCCCGGTGCCACCTCTCGATGGCTTCGGCGTCCTGGGCTTGTTCGTCTCCGAAGACATGGCGCGCCGCGTCCAGCATTTCGGCCGCTCGCTGGGCGGCCTGAGCATCATCGGCCTGCTGCTGGCGTGGCAGGTGTTCGGGCCGCTCTTCCAGCCCGTCTTCTCTTTCGCCCTGCGGGCGCTGTACCCCAGCCTGGGGTATGGCGGTTGAGGAGGACACAAGTGGGACAGACGGGACAGACGATCTTTTTTTGTCGTCTGTCAATTCTCCAGTCTAGCGAGGCACGACAGACCACCAACGGCGATGGTCTGTCCCACCCTGTGAACCCATGCGGATAATCTCTCACCGCCTACAGGTCGCCACCCGCGGCAAAGGGCTGTACGAAATCACCGGCCAGATCGCCGCCTGGCTGGAGAGCGCCGTGGTGCGCGCCGGACTGCTCACGGTCTTCGTGCCGCACACCTCCGCCTCGCTCACCATTCAGGAGAACGCCGATCCGGACGTGGTGTACGACCTGAACGCCTTCTTCAACCGCCTGGCGCCCGAGGACAGCCGGCTTTACCGCCACACCACGGAAGGAGCGGATGACATGCCGGCCCACATACGCGCGGCGCTCACCCTCACCCAGCTTTCCATTCCGGTGGAGCAGGGCCGGATGGCGCTGGGCACGTGGCAGGGAGTGTACCTGTTCGAGCACCGTGCCGCGCCGCATCGCAGAAGCGTGCTGCTGCACTTGATGGGCGAAGAATGATGAGTCTTTGGGGCGTGGGGCTACCACTTCGAATTCGCGCCGACGAAAACCGCGCCCAGGATGAGGATCACGGAGCCCCACCAGATGCCGGCGCGCAACTCGGCCAGGACCACCGGTTTGGCCGGCGGGACGAACAGTTCCCACATCCCTTGCCCCATAATCAGGGCTCCATAGGCAATCAATAGAAGGCCGATGAAGATCCAGATCGAAATCATCTGTTTTCCATCCCGCTGCATGTTCACTCACTTCCCTTCGTCCGCGCCACGCGGGAAACCGCGTTGACCAGCTTACGGTAGGGAATCTCGCGGTAGCTGTCGAAACTCAGCCATTCGCCCTCGCGCCACGTCGAGTAGAACCAGCGCGCCAACAGCGCGAGATACTCCTGGCGTTCGCGCACGGTGAGTTTCAGGGGTATGACGCGGGCGATGGTGCCGCGCAACTGCTGGTCGAGCGAGACGGGTTTGCCCTCGTGGATCTCAAAGCCGAAGCGTTGGGGAGCGCACCACGCGCCGTCGCGAACGAACCACATCTCGACGGCATCGTGGGCGAGGGAAGGCGTGATCGCGACGCCGTTGAGCCGGCCCACATCGCGCGCCAGCTCGTCGCGCAGTTTCAGGACGTCCTGCACTTTCTCGAAGCGCTTGTGCTGCCGGGCGGCGTCCTCGAAGAGCATCTCCTGGCTGAGGCGATCGCGCGAGTGTCCGATGGATTCCAGCAGCGAGCGCCCATCGGTGCGCAGGAATTCGGCGACACGCGCGATTTCGCCGGCATACTCCGCCGCACTCACCACCTGTTGGCAGGGGCGCAGGCACATCGCCATCTCGCCATAGATGCAGCCGGGGTGCGCGGGCGAGGGCACGAGGTCTTCCTGGCAGCGGCGCATCTGGAAGAGGTCCAGGAACTGCGCCTCGAAACGCTCGGCGGAAACGCGGGAGCGGAACGGCCCGTAATACAGGCCCGCGGCGCGTGTGAGATGGGTGGTGATATGGCTGCGCGGGAACTCGTTGCTGAGTAGCAGCTTGACGTAGGGCGGCATGCGCAGCTTCATCAGGCGCAAGTAGGTATCGGGAAAATGACGGCGCGCCTGTTCGTAGAAGAGGATGGAAGATTCGAAGACCGACCCGGTCAGCCGGTATTCGATGCGCGCCGCGGAGTGCCGCAGGTTGAGCCATCGCGAGGGCCGTTCGCGTTCGCTGAGCAGGCGCCGCAGCCGCCGCCGCAGCACGCCGGTGCGGGAGAGGTAGGGTTCGCCTGTGTTAGCCCAGACCAAAAAGACCGCCGGTTGATCGGGCAGCGCATCGATGGCGGCGTCGAGCTGCGCCAGATCCTCGCCGATTTCAATTGCGGTCAGCATTGGTACAGACGGGGGTACAGGCGGGCGCCGATGGAGCGCGCCCTATTCGCTTACGGCTTTGGAATCGATCAGCGCGCGAATCTCGGCCAGGAAGGCGGCCATCGTTTTCGCCCCCTGGTCGCCGTGCTTGCGGTTGCGGACGGCAACCATGCCATTCTCCTGCTCGCGGTCGCCCACTACCAGCATGTACGGGATCTTCTGCAATTGGGCTTCGCGGATCTTGAGGTTCACCTTCTCATTGCGATCGTCCACCGTGGCGCGAATGCCGGCGTCGTCGAGCTGCTTCCGGACGTCGCGCGCGTATGCCGCCTGTCGATCCGTGATGGGCAGCACGATGGCCTGAATGGGTGCGAGCCACACCGGGAACGCGCCGGCGTAGTGCTCGATCAGGATGCCGAAGAAGCGCTCGATGGAACCGTACAGGGCGCGGTGCACCATCAAGGGCTGGTGCGCCTTGCCGTCCTCGGCGATGTACTCCAGGCCGAAGCGGCGGGGCAGGGTGAAATCGAATTGGACGGTGGAAAGCTGCCACTTGCGGCCGATGGCGTCCACCAGCTTGACGTCGATCTTGGGCCCGTAGAAGGCGGCTTCATCGGGGATGGTCTTGGCGGCGACCTTCAGCTTGTCGCAGGCGCGTTGCAGGGCGCCTTCGGCCATGGCCCACTGCTCGGGCGTGCCATCGTACTTGCCGCTGGTGCCGCCGTCCCAGGTGGAAAGCTCCGCGTCGTACTTATCGAAGCCGTATGCGGCCAGGGTATCGATGGCGAACTGGAGGCAGTCCACCACTTCGTTCTCAATCTGGTCCGGGGTGCAGAAGATGTGGGCGTCGTCCTGGGTGAAGCCGCGGACGCGGAAGAGCCCGTTGAGCACGCCGGAGCGCTCGTAGCGGTAGACGGTGCCGAGCTCGCCGAGCCGCACCGGCAGGTCGCGATAGCTGCGCTGGCGGTCGGCATAGATCAGGATGTGGAACGGGCAGTTCATCGGCTTGAGCTGGTAGTCGGCATCGTCCAGCTTGATGGGCGTGAACATGTTCTGCGCGTAGAAATTGGCGTGGCCGGAAGTCTTCCAAAGGTCGATGCGCGCCACGTGGGGGGTGTAGACCAGCGAGTAGCCGCGCTTCAGGTACTGATCGCGCATCCAGTCTTCTAGCTGCTTGCGGATGATGCCGCCCTTGGGATGGAAGAAGATGAGCCCGGGGCCGGCGAGTTCCTGGATGCTGAAGAGGTCAAGCTCCTTGCCGAGCTTGCGGTGGTCGCGCTTTTTGGCCTCTTCCACCTGTTTGAGGTAGGCGTCGAGATCCCTGGCGGAGAAGAAAGCGGTGCCATAGATGCGCTGGAGTTGCTTGTTGTGCTCGTCGCCCTTCCAGTACGCGCCTGCGATGGAGAGCAGCTTGAAGGCCTTGATCTTCGAGGTGTCGGGCACGTGGGGGCCGCGGCAGAAATCGATGAAGCGGGGCCCGAGAGTGTACTCGGTGAAGACCTCGCCGGCCTTCTCCTCGATGAGCTGGCACTTCATCCAGGCTTCGGAGTATTTCTTGAGGCCTTCCTCTTTGGGGGTGAGGACGCGTTCGTAGGGGACGGCGCGCGCCTGGATCTCCCACATCTTCTTCTCGATCTTTTCGAGGTCGTCGGGGGTGAACGGGGCGGGGCGGTCGAAATCGTAGTAGAAGCCGTTTTCGATGGGCGGGCCGATGCCGAGTTGGGTTTCGGGATAGAGTTCGAGCACGGCGGCGGCGAGCAGGTGGGCGGCGGAGTGGCGGTAGACCTCGAGCGACTCGGGATCCCGAGCGGTGAGGATCTGGATGGTGGCGTCCTGCTCAATGGGGCGGGTGAGATCGAACATCTCGCCGTTGACCTTGGCCGCTAGCGCGGCGTCCGCCAGGCGGGGGCTGATGTCTCTGGCGATATCGATGGGACGTGTCCCGGCCGCGACGGACCGCTTACTGCCGTCGGGCAGAGTAATTTCGATGTGACTCATAGGGAATTTTCAGCGTAGCACGCGGGGCCATCGGCGCGCCCGGCTGGTGGGTTATCATGAAGAAGGCAAAGGTCCGACATGGCAGTCTCCAGCTTGGCAGAAATCGACGAGTCCGCCCTGGTTGTGCAGGCGCGCGAAGGCGATACCGAGGCCTTCGGCGAACTGGTGCGCCGCTACGAGGGACGGATCTTCCGTCTGGCGCAGCACGTCACGCAGAACCGCGAGGATGCGGAAGACGTGCTGCAGGAAACGTTCATGAAGGCCTATGAGCACCTGGACCAGTTCAAGGGCGATTCCAAATTCTATACCTGGATCGTGCGGATCGCGGTCAACCAGGCGCTGATGAAGTTGCGCCGGCGGAAGACCGACAAATCGGTCTCGCTGGATGAGACCATCGATACCGGCGAAGACATGGTGGTACGCGAGATTGCGGCGTGGGGCGAGGATCCCGAGCAGCAACTTTCGCGGGAGGAACTGGGCGGCATTCTGGATACGGCGATCCAGAGTCTGGAACCGCTTTATCGAAGCGTTTTCGTCTTGCGCGACATCGAAGAGCTGTCGACGGAAGAAACGGCCGAAGTGCTTGGACTCTCGGTTCCGGCGGTGAAGAGCAGATTGTTGAGGGCCAGACTGCAACTGCGGGAGAAGCTGACACGCTTCTTCAAGCGTAAGGGAGACGACGCTTTTGCTTACATGTAAAGATTTTCTGAGCGAGCTGAGCGACTATCTCGACGAGACCATCGACGCCGGGTCGCGAACGAAGTTGGAGCGTCATATCACGGAGTGTCCCAATTGCTGGGTGATTGCCGACACCACCAGGAAGACGATTCAGATCTACAAGGGCATGGAGCCCTACCCGATTCCGGCCGATGTGGAGAGCCGCCTGATGCAGGCGCTCGAAAAGAAGATGGCGGCGAAGCAGAAGTAGCCCGCCTCGCCGCTCGGATTTACTGAACGGCCAGCGTCACGCCCAACTGGCTGGCCCTGGCACTAGGGGACGGCCCGATATAAATAATCAGAGGGATGGCCGCACCAGTAGGTGCGGTGGGGGGCACAATCGCATTGATCTGAGTGAGGCCTGCGACCGAACCAGCGGATGTTCCGGCATAGCTGGTGACTGCGGCCTGCCCATTGATTTCCACCCGATAGGTAGTGTCCCTCACGTAGACGGCGCCCAGCGCCACAATTCCATCGGGCATCGTAAGGTAGAACTCAGCGGTGGGGACCCCGGTCAGAACCCCCGCGGACGACATCGTCATCCCGAGAGGCAGCCCGGTGGCGGTCCACGTATATGGCGGGGTTCCGCCAGCCGCTTGCATCGCGACCGCCGGATAGTAGGTGACATACTGCGAACCCCAGGGCAGTGACGGCGGGGTAGTGACGGGCAGCAGTGACGCCGGGTCGGTGATGGGCGGCACTGGCATTGGGGGAATGAGGGTCAATGGAACGGCCGGAGCGGCAATATCGATGGTATAGGCGAAGGTCGCTTTTGGAATCGGGCTGGTGCTGTCGTACACGTCGATGCTGATGCTAAAGGCGCCGGGCGGCGCCGTCGGAGTGCCGCTCAAGACGCCGGCAGTGCTCAGGGCGAGGCCGGCGGGCAACGCGGACGATGCCGGATCGAGATTCCAGGTGATAGGTGCGATTCCGCCCTGTTGCCGGAGGGTGGTCGAGACGTACGGCACATTGACGACCCCGTTGGGCAGTGACTGGGTGGTGATGGTCACGCTGAGCGGGAGAAGAACGTTCAGAGTGATTGTGAGAGGCGCGGAGGCCACCCCGGAGCTGTCTGTCGCGACGACGGCCGGTGTGTAGGCGCCGGCGGCCGCGGGCTTGCCGCTCAGGATTCCACCGGCGCTCAAGTTCAATCCCGCCGGCAGACCGGTGCAAGACCACGTGTAGGGCGCTTTTCCTCCAGTGGCCGCAAGCGTAGCAGAGGGATAAGCCACGTCCTGCACACCCGGAACAAGCCCGCTGGCGCTGGTGGTGACAGTCACGATGGGAGCGGTGACGGTGACGGCATAGGTGGCCGACGCCACGAGTGGAGTCAGGGTGCTATCGGTGACGCTGATCATCAGAGAGAAGGATCCGGCGACGGTGGGTGTGCCGCTCAACAGGCCGGAAGAACTCAGGGCCATGCCCTTGGGCATCCCGGAGATGACGCTCCAGGTGTACGGCGGTGTTCCGCCGACGGCCTGCAGCGGGGCTATGGAATAGGCATATTGCCCAGCGGCGATGGTCTCAGCCGTAAGAGAGAAACCGGCCTCGCCGGTGGGGTCCGGAGGGGGATAGATAATAAGCTGAAATCTCTGTGTGACGGTTTGCGCCGGTGTGGAACTGTCGGTGACGGTTACGGTGGAACTATCGACCAGGTCGCCCAATCCGGTGGCATACAAGCTGACGGTGGATCCTTTCGGCGCGGGGTTCTTGGCGGAATTGATGGAGTAGCCCGCCGTGGCGTCGTAGTTGAGCACGGCCGCCTGCCCCAATCCGAGGCCGCCAAAGGTAAAGACACCGGGCACCTCGGAGACAAAAGTCACCGGAAACCAGTCGGTGGTGACCGGAGCACTGCTGGCCGTGGTTTCCACTACCTGCACCCACGCGTTGGGCAAAAGGGCGCCTGGGGGGGTGGGAGGGAGGGTAGGGAGCGGGTCGGGAACCGGCACGACCGCATTGATCTGGTTGCTCGAAACCATGATGATCGGAGCCGCCTTGGCTGGTGGCCCGTGGCAAGGAACGACGGGCGGGGATGTGGTTGTTCCGTCGCAAAACGCGAACATCACCTGATACATGGTGCCGCTGGAGGTGGTAGGTGGGCTCACGGCTACGGAAGGAAAGGTGACCTGCGTCAGGAAGGTGGGGGGGAAAGTGGTGGATGCTTGCGCCGGAGACACCGCGGCAGGTCCGATACTCTGGCCAAAAATCGCGATGATCTCGCGGGGGGAGACGGCCGAACCGCCGGCCAGCACGGGATCCAACCCCGGGGTTCCCTTCCAGGTCGCCGATTTCAGATTGCTGGCCGCGTTGAGAATGCCGCTGATCTGTGGAACGGTTCCGTCGGTGACGGTGAAAGGCCTGGAGTCCGTCTGCGGCTTTGGGTTGGTGAGCGTGCTCGGGTTGGCCACGGTAAGCGTGAAGGTGGCAGGCGTGGTGAGATTGATGGGGTTGAGCGTGACTTGCAGAACCTGGCGGCTGAGCAACGTTGGCGCCAAGGCAGGCAGTGGCGCTGCCCCATCCTGCGCGAATTGCACCGACGAGTTACTGAAGAAATTATCGCCGTAGATGGTGATCACGGGTTTCACGCGGCCGGTGGCCGGGGCTGCCGTCACGCTGCTGGGGAAGATGTAATTAACAGTCGGGGCTCCGGCGGACACATTCAGACTCACGCTGATTACCGCGGCGACGGCGCCGCTCGCGATGTTGGTGAAAGTGATGGTCCCGGAATATGGCCCGACGTTGAGCGTAGTCAAGGCGTTGCTGTCGATCGTTACGGAGATGGGCACGTAGTTGCCGGAGAGCGTGACACCGCTGGTTGAAAGCTGCCCGTTGATTCTGAGCCAGGCGGCGGTTTTGCTGCCGGAGACGGCCGCCACGCTGAAGGGAATGGTGCCGCCGCCGTTGGAGGCTACGTCGAGTTCCGTGGTGAGTGGAGTCACCCCGTTTTGCCCGGTGGTGTAGTTATAGGCCAGCACCGGATTGGCCCCGGAGACACCGGGGGTGTAGTTGGCCGGGCAGGAGGTAGGGCACCCGGCCGGGCTCACCGTGATCGAGGAGGGAGGATTGGAAATCGAGAGCGTGACCGGAACCAGGGTGGTGCTGGTGGGGGGTGTGGTGCCCAAAGCGACGAAGCCCGTGTAGCTTCCCGGGCTCAGGCCGGTAGGATTCACGGTTACGGTGAGCGCCAGGGGCGAGGCGCCACTGCGCGGCGTGACCGTCAACCAGCCCTCGGGCGGGGACACGTTTGCCGTCGACGCCGCCAGGGTATAGCCGGTGGCCGCCGATTTCGACAAGGTGGCCGTCAGTTTGCCCGCGGCTGGGAGTGCCGTGCTACCCACCTGGTAGGTGAAACTGAACGACGTCGGGCTGGCTGTCGGCTGTGCTTGCAACGTTTCGACGCCCAGGAGAACCAGAGATGCCAAGGCCACCGATTTCAATCCGTCCGTCTTCATACGTGCTTCTTATCGGCAGTTGTGCGGGAGGACTTTAGAGCGGCGGCGGACTGGGAGGGAAGGGAAGACCGGGGAGTGGGCCGGCATTAGACGATCTGCACTGGCTGGGAAGCGGACCCCGCGGACCCTGCCCGACGGATTGACGTGAAGATCGGCAGAGGGGAAAGCAGACGACTGAAGTGACAGAAAAGGCAAGATTCGCGCCCGGCAACAACACCCGAAACAACGCCCGAAACAACGCCCGGATGGCGAACG
>Ga0182021_10001545_pt1 | contig 26599 bp, 26 predicted proteins | sample 612E3MmetaG_FD_120493 | JGI IMG/M metagenome (GOLD analysis project Ga0182021, IMG submission 120493) | Permafrost microbial communities from Stordalen Mire, Sweden - 612E3M metaG (Illumina Assembly) | ecosystem: Environmental > Terrestrial > Soil > Wetlands > Permafrost | place: Sweden...
CTTCATGAATGAATTATCGGTACTGTCAGATGAAAAACCTGATTTTGTTTTTAATCTTGTGGAATCGATTAATAATAAAGGAGAGCTGAATTACTTTATACCGGCTCTTCTGAATTTATATTCTATCCCCTATTCCGGCAATCCTCTTGAAGCAATATTTATAACAAGTAATAAAATACTTGCAAGTAGGGTCATGAAAAATGCCGGCATTAAAAATCCATCGTTATTTCTTCCTTCACAATATAAGCTTCTGAATCCCGGGAATAAATATATTGTTAAACCGGTATGGGAAGACGGATCTCTTGGAATTACCGAGGAATCGGTTTTTGAATGCAAAACCGGATGCGGAGAAAGGCTTAAAAGTCTTGATGACTCCCATTGGTTTATAGAAGATTTTATCGAAGGCAGAGAGTTTAATATCAGTGTTCTGGCAGGAAAAGAAGGGCCGGAAGTTTTGCCGGCTGCTGAGATGGTTTTTGTGAATTATGGTGAAACTAAACCACGGATCATTGATTTCAAGGCAAAATGGGAAACCGACAGCTTTGAATATATTAATACTGTCAGGGAATTTCCGGGAAATAAGCTGAGCGACCGTCTTGAGAAAAATCTTATGGATTCGGCACTCGCATGCTGGCAGCTTTTTGGGTTAAAGGGATATGCCAGGGTGGATGTGCGGGTTGACAGCAATGAAAACGTTTTTGTTCTTGAAATAAATGCCAATCCCTGCATATCTCCCGACAGCGGGTTCGTGGCAGCAACCATAAAAGCAGGATATACTTTTACTGATGTCATTCAGAGAATTATAAATGATTTAAACAGGTAAAAGTATTAATCTTTCTGATTCTCGCAGTTTATTTTATTTTTAAAAAGTGAGTTCTATTTAATCTGACTGAATCTCATTTGATATCAATACCTCTCTACTTCATGAACTCACCCCCTCCTTCGCTTCGCTCAGGATTCCCCCTCTCTACTCCGTAAAGAGGGGGATATCACAGAATATAAGATCTTTATAGCCCCCTCTTTGCATAGCAGAGAGGGGGTTGGGGGTGAGTTCGTGGGATAAGAGGTAGAAGCCGGACAATTGCCCCTCCAGGAGGGGATCCAAACGGCTGAAACCGGGAGTGAATTCTATTTAATCAGATTAGAATTAAAATACTCGGGTTTGCCGGTAACTTCATCTCCAAGCCATTCCGGCTTCTCAAATTGCTCATCCTCTGACGAAAGTTCAATTTCTGCAATTATAAGACCTTTATTTTTGTCATGAAAAACATCAACTTCAAATGTGTGATTTCCTGACGGTACCAGATATCTTGTTTTAACTATTTTGCCAGGAAGGCAAAGATTCATAATTTCAGTAGCAGCTGAAAGACTTATCTGAAATTCCCATTCGTTTTTTGTAATTAACCCGGTTTTGCTTCTGCTTTTTATGGTCAGAAATCCTTTATTGTCAGCAATTCTTAATCTGATGGTTTTATCCTGATCCCTGGAAAGATAGGCTTGAATGATACTTATTTCCCTGACAGCCAGGTGCCTGAAATCTCCTTTTACAAGAAATTTGCGTTCGGTTTCAGTTGCCATTGATTATCAGATTTAACTTATTTTGTTACTTTAGCACTGCAAATATATAAAACAGAGTTGACTGAAAATCATATGGACGTTAAAATTGAAAAAACCTGGAAATCAAAACTGAATCCTGAATTTGAAAAAGAGTATTTTATCAGACTTTCAGAATTCATCAGGCAGGAATATAAGAAAAATACTGTTTATCCTCCGGGAAGCCTTATTTTCAACGCATTTAATCTTTGTCCTTTCGACAATGTGAAGGCTGTTATCATAGGTCAGGATCCTTATCACGGACCCGGGCAGGCGCACGGATTATGTTTTTCAGTAAGGGATGGAGTTGATTTTCCGCCCAGTCTGATCAACATATTCAAAGAAATTGAACTGGATATGGGGTTAAATAGACCTGCTTCGGGAAACCTTGAAAGATGGGCTGCCCAGGGTGTGTTACTTTTAAATGCCACCCTTACAGTCCGGGCACATCAGGCAGGATCGCACCAGAAAAAAGGATGGGAAGAGTTTACTGACAGTGTGATCAGCATAATAAATCATGAAAAACGTAACGTCGTTTTTTTTCTCTGGGGCGCCTATGCACAGAAAAAAGGAGAATCAATTGACAGGTCAAAACACCTGGTCCTGGAATCTGTTCACCCCTCTCCTCTTTCGGCTTCCAGAGGATTCTTTGGAAATAAACACTTCAGCAGATGCAATAACTATCTGATAGATAATGGCATTGAACCCATAATCTGGTTGTAAAAACCTCTCAGGTCTATAAGGTTTCCAAAGCCTTTACTATTGTGGCCTCAAGTTCACTGTAATTTTCAAAACCGACTGACAATCTTATCATTCCGGGTTCAGGGTACTTAACACCCCACACTGCTTCCACCGGCATTAGTATTGTATCAGGATCGCCCAATGTCGGGATGAGTTTTATTTTTTCGGAAACAAGCCTTATGAATTTATCTCTGCGGCTTCTCTTTTCATTTCCGTCACGCCCGTCAAAATCAAAGGTGATCATTGCTCCATAACCTTTTGTCCCAAACAGTTTTTCTGCAATTGTATGAGTGATATGGTTTTTTAGTCCGGGAAACCAGACCTTCTTAATAACAGGCATATTGCAAAGTTGTTCCGCAAGCCTTGAGGCGTTATCGCACTGACGCCGGAACCTCAGTTCCAGTGACAGAATTTGTGTCTGCAACCTGTAGGCATCATCAGCTGAGAGCATATGGCCCACAAATTTTCTGTACTCGATGGCAGATTTCATTATCTCTTTATCATTTCCACACAATACACCTGCAGTAAGATTTCCATGACCTGAAAAATACTTTGTTGCACTGTGAATCACAATGTCAGCGCCATTGTCAAGAGGTTTAAAAAGCAATGGTGTGGCAAAAGTATTGTCAACAATAACTTTTGATCCGTATTTCTTTGATATTCGGGTTATTTCTGAAATATCAGAAATTATCAGCATCGGATTTGAAATCGATTCGATATATACAATTTCAGGTTTTATCCGGGATAATAATTTCTCGAATTCTTCGAGGTCATATTTTTCTGAATCAGGATTAAAATAGTGTATATCAAGGCCTCTGCGCTTCTTCAGTACTGACTCAATAAATGAAATGGTTCCGCCATAGATCTCCGTAAAGAACAGCCATGGCCTGGTTACTTTACCGGTCTGGAAAACTGACAGTGCAACATCTATAGCTGACATTCCCGATTGTGTAAGAAGAGCCCAGGAACAACCTTCAAGCCTTATAATCTCCTCTTCTGCAGAAACAACCGTAGGATTGCGATACCTCGAATAAATATATTTTTCCGGTTCCCTGGAATGATCAGTTTCCTCTCTGAAGGCATCAGCAGTTGTAAGGGCATCATAGAGTTCAAAACCGGAATCTCTGTAAATGGGTGTCCGGGCACTGTTAACCTCTTTTCTTTTCATTTCATTCTGAGTTTAAACTGATTTTCCTAACTGTAATATTATCAGACTCAAATTAAATTAAGAGCGCTGGCAGGAATCCACCCGGTATTCCCGTCAGAAAGCCTAATATCATACCATTCCCCAACTTCATCCTCAACAGTTACTTTGGTTCCCTCATGTAAAACAAACAAATCGGTACCGCTTTTGTCCGGTGAGCTTTTTCCACTCACCTGTGGTGAAAAGATTATTGCTTTATGGCTGTCGTATACCAGAGATTTATTTCTTGAAGTAAATGCAAATGATGAAAGTGATATGGTAAAAAACAATATCGCTGACCAGAATCCGATTACCTTCTGACGATGCTTTGATGAATAGATATAAAGTGAGAGGAATAACAGAAATAAAATAAATGAAAAAATACTTATTGTAGCCCAGCCGTTGGTTGTAATGACCAGCGAAACGAAATTATACCACTTTATAAAAAAGAGCTCCGGGATCTCCTGAAACCTGTCAACAATCAGTGTTCTGGAAATCTGCAGGTTATAATTAATATTTTCATCGGCAGGATTTAGCAGGTATGCACGTTCGTAAAAAAGAATCGCATCGGGGATGTCGTTCAGTTTAAAATATGCATTTCCGATATTGTAGTTCAGGTTTGCAGACCGGTATCCGGTATTGTAGATATCTGTCCATTCCTGCAAAGCCTTTTTATAATTTCCAGCTGTAAAGTATGTAACTCCCTGCTTAAATTTTTCCGTACCTGTTTCCTGGGATACAGCTTCAAGTGAAATGGAAAAAATAAAAAGAAAAAAAACAATATTTCGTAGCGTTGAGTTCATTTTTTAGCCTATTGTATTTTCAACTGACTTTATAAATTGGGATGCTCCTTCATAAATTGTCTCAGCTTCTGTTTCCGACGCTGAAGGGGCGAATCTTGCATATTCACATGTATCGAGAATGTGGTTAAGATTTGTTATTTTTTCCTCATCAATTCCCTCTTCAATCAGAGAAGTCACAGCATTATTTCTGGTGAGGTCTGATACTGGAATATTCAATTTGTCGCTGAGATAACCCCATATTGCTTTGAGGATCTCTTCATAGAATTCATCAATCTCCTCATTTTTCAGACAAATTGAGGCGGCCTGTAACCTTTTGACAGCAATTTTTGCAGCTTTTCTGTTTCTTACGAGTGACTTGTCTGCATTACGCCGTATATGTTCTCTTCTCAGGAACAGGGTCAGCAGAAATACGAAAAGGGCAAGTGCGTAAACGGTGTAAAATGATTGTTTATTCAGAATTATATTTGTTGCTCTGGTGAGATTTCCTGAACTTGATTTTATGAATCGTATATCTTTCCCCATATATTTTACATCCTCTTTTGAGATACCACCATATACGGTTATTCCCGTGTTCTGGTCGCCTCCTTTCCTGGCATGCAAATGAAATTCCTGGGTTCTCAGTTGTTCATACTTTCCGGTGGAAATGTTAAAGAATGAATAGGTTATTGAAGGGATCGTATAATCTCCGTTATGTCTCGGAATAAGCAGGAAATCAAAGGTTTTCTGTCCGGTTGTTCCGTTAAGCCCATTTTTTAAATCATCCGATATTTTTGGATCATAGACTTCAATATCAGGAGATAACTTAAGTACAGGAGTTGCAGCAACTTTTAGGTTGCCGCTTCCTGAAACAGTTATTTTGAGATTTACTGCATCATTCACATTAACAGAGTCTTTGCTTAATGCAGCCTTAATATCAAGTTTACCCGCAATTCCGGAAAAATCGGATGGCTGAGTTCCGGGCAACGGTTTTACTTTAACTTTGACAATCTGGCTGGCAACAGTTCTCGGAACTGTCTGATAACTTGAAAAGAAATCGCCAAAAACAGGATCTGACCGGCCGGATTTCTGTTGAATTAGAACTGAAATCTGAACAGGGTCTATGTTAATATCGCCGGTAACCTGCGGATAAAGCAAAAACTGTTGCACAACACCTGTTCCATAAATTGTGCCATTAATATTTTCCTGTCTCAGTGAACTGAGAGGAGGCGTTTCAATGTCAGATTTCAAAAAACTGTTAAAAGGAGGAAACTTGACTTCATTGATGCCTGCAATATTAACTCTGGTAAAGAGTTTTACAGAAGCAACAACCGGTTCACCCAGGTAAACTTCTTTCCTGTTAACGGACAAATTCACGAATATATCGTTACCCGAAGATTCCACAGTCTCCTGATCGCTTCCGGAATTACCGCCCTGAGTGACATTTTGTTTCTGGGCAGAGCCTGTAACCTCAATATGCATTGAATCGGATGAGTAGGTTTTGTTTTTCAGTGTGAATACTGCAGGTGCAATTACAAACTTACCCGCATTGACAGCCTGCAGATAATAAACATAGGAATATGAAGTCGAAGTTGACATTTTCCCGTTAATTATCTGTGTGCTTGAACTGTATGATGTCTCAGGGCCCATAACCTTATAAAATCCGCTGAAGGCCGGAGCTGAAAACTCCCCACCACCTGCATTAACAGTCCACATTACTGTAAATTGCTGCCCGGTATTTACTACTGCCGGATACTCAGCTTTTACATAAACGTCCTGTCCTGCTGCTGACAGTGACATTAAAAAAAGTACCTGATAGAATAGTGTTTTTTTCATTTTAATTTCGTTCAGATTACCAGTTTTTTACGGTTCTGACTTTTTCTTTTGCAGCTTTGGCAAGTTTAACCTTTTCCTGAACATTTTTTTCATCATTAGCCAGTGCATTCAGCAACCTTTGAGCATCATCCTTCGACATACCCTGTTGCTGCTCCTGCTGTTTCTGCTGCTGGTCCTTATCCTGGTTATTGTTCTTATCTTTTTGCTGGTCTTTATCCTTATTCTGGTCTTTATTCTGATTATCCTTTTTATTGTCTTTTTTCTGGTCCTGTTTGTCCTTATCCTGCTGCTTTTTCTGCTGCTCTTCCTGTTTTTTCAGGAGATCCTGCGCATATGCAAGATTGTATTTGGCTTCCCTGCTTTCAGGACGAAGTTTGAGGGAACCTTTGTATGCTTCGATACTCTCTTTTACCTTATTTGCCTTAAGCAGTGAATTTCCAAGATTATATAATCCTTCGGATTTCTTTTTTTTGTCTGCACTCTGAGAAATATTTTCGGCGAATTGTTTTCCGGCATCTTCAAATTTCTTCTGTTTATAAAGTGCGTCACCGACATTAAAAACAGCATCCGGCGACTGCTTATTTTTATCTATCGCCTTGCGGTAAGATATCTCAGAATCAGCAAAATCATTCTTTTCGTATTCCCTGTTGCCTTTTCTGATATATTTTTTATCTGATTGTGCATTCAGGGCAACAGAAAAAAATATAAATGTACAGATTAACAGAATATTTACGGATCTGCTGTTTGTACTATTTTTTTCTCTGAATATCATCTTTAGAAACTTAAAATTATTACAAATATCAAACAATAATACTTTTCAACAATTAAACCTTAAACTTAAATAACCTGATATCAACCAGTTTCCTGTTTTTTCTTTCCATGATAATGAAATCAACCATCAATAGAAACAAAGTCATGGCGGCGAAAAACTGAAACTGGTCGTTATATTCGGTGTACATTGTACTTTCCAACTCCTGTTTTTTCATTTTTTTGATATCATCGTAAATCTGGTCAAGGCCGATATTTGAATTGCTTGCCCTGACGTAATTTCCATTACCGCTAATCGCGATTTTCTTCAGAATATCCTCATCAAGTTTGCTGATTACAGTATTGCCATCTTTATCTTTAAGGTAGTCTCTTTTCCCGTTCGTAATTACCGGAATTGGTACTCCTTCTGTTGATCCTATCCCGATTGTATGAATTATGATCCCTGCCTTAGCAGCGTCATCAGCTATCGCAACAGGATTGTCTTCGTGGTTTTCTCCATCTGTAATTATAATCATTGCTTTACTTTTTCCTTCACCCGGGCTGAATGATTTCATGCCAAGGCTGATAGCGGCACCAATTGCTGTACCCTGTTTAGGCACCATATCAGGACTGATGGTTGAAAGAAACATTTTTGCCGAAACATAATCTGTTGTCAGAGGGATTTGAGTATAAGCGTCACCGGCAAAAACGATTAAACCTATTTTGTCTTTATCAAGGTCATCAACAAGACGGGAAATTGCCTGTTTTGCCCTTGTAAGCCTGTCCGGTTGAATATCTTCCGCCAGCATCGAGTTGCTTACATCAAGTGCGATTATTACCTCTACACCCTGTTTTTTTACATCTTCAATTTTTGATCCGAATTGTGGTCTTGCAAGCATAATAATTGCCATCGAAAATGCAATCAGTTGCAGAATGAATTTAACTACCTGCCTTGTCCCTGACATCTCAGGAACCAGCTGCCCGACGAGTTTAACATCGCCAAGTCGCTGAAAAGCTTTCCTTCTTCTGAGTGAATTAAGAATATACAGCAATATAAATACCGGAAGCAGAAGCAACGAGTATAAAAAATCGGGATTTGCAAATCTGAACAGCTGCATGTTCTCTTCTACGTTTATGTAAGGTTTCGGAATATAGTATTTCTCACAATTATTTCAAGAATAACCAGGCAAAAAGCAATTATTGCCGGAAGCAGATATTTTTCTTCTTTTCTGCTGAACTGTTTTACATCTATTTTAGATTTCTCAAGCTTATCAATCTCCTTGTAAACCAAAACAAGTTTGTTATTATCTGTAGCTCTGAAGTATTTGCCTCCGGTGTTTTGAGCTATCTCTTTAAGAATAGCTTCATCAATTTCAACAGGCAAATTCTGATACTGAATTCCATAAGGAGTCTGTACCGGATATGGCGCCATCCCCTGAGTTCCGACACCAATTGTATAAACCCTTATGCCATAGGTTTTTGCAATACCAGCGGCAGTTGCCGGAGCAATTTCCCCCCTGTTATTAACACCATCTGTCAACAGGATTATTACCTTGCTTTTCGCTTCCGAATCCTTTATCCTGTTAACAGCAGTGGCAAGTCCCATTCCAATTGCAGTTCCATCTTCAATCATTCCGCTTTGCACCTCCCTCATCAGATTGATCAGCACGGCATGATCGGTAGTAAGCGGACACTGTGTGAAACTTTCCCCGCTGAAAACCACAAGCCCGATTCGGTCATAGGGTCTTCCCGAGATAAATTCTGTTGCTACATCCTTCGAAGCTTCGAGCCTGTCTGGTTTGAAATCGCGAGCTAGCATGCTCCCGGAGATATCCAGAGTCAATATTATGTCAATTCCTTCTGTTGACACATCCTGGAATTTATCTGTCAGCTGAGGACGTGCAAGAACAAAAATAAGTAGTGTAACTGCAACGGCTCTGAAACCAAAAAGTATATGTCTGAGGTAGTACCGGAATGTTTTCGCTGCACCCGAAAAAGGCTGAAGTCCGGGCATTCTTAACGAGGCTGTTGTCTTGTGTTGCTTAAGAACATAGAATGCAACCATTGCAGGTACAAGTACAAGAAGATAAAGAAAGAGTGGTTCAGCGAATTTTATTCCGTTCATAGACTTTCCTCCTTCGATGTGACTTTTTCATCAATTTCACTGTCCTCAACTTCCTCCTCTTTTGTTGCAAGGACAAAATCCCACGATTGTTGAAACTGAAGATCATTTTCAGATGGTTCAGGGATATATTTTGCAAATTTTACGAGATCGGCGCCTGTAAGAATTGATTTTAACTGATTATATGAAGCATCTTTTCTGAAGCCTGTCTTAACGAGTTCACCAAGGGTCTCTGTTGTTGTCAGTTCAAGGGAGTATACCCTGTATCTGTTTTCAAGGTACTGACGTAGTATTTCTGTCAGCCTTGTATAGTATTTCTTCAATTCGCCCTTCTGCCAAAGCTTTTCTTCCTTTAGTTTTTCCAGTTCATGAAACGCAATAATATGAGCAGGATCAGGGTCTACCAAAATTTCGACCCCTTCACGGGAATTTTTAAGCTTTCTTAAATATCTTATTGCTGCCCAGACGATAATAGCGATCAGCAGTGTAAAAAGCAGCCATGGAAATATTTCTCCTAATGTTAATGGCGCTCTGTACGGTTTAATTATATCAAAAATTTTAGCGGTAGTATCCTGTGGGGCAGTTTTAACCCTGATCACTTCAAGGACTGAATATTCGGAATTGAATCGCTTAAGACCACTTGCACTTTTCATTTCGGCATAAACAGGAGGAACCATGTAAAACCCTGAATCAAAAGATGTAACGACGTATTTCTGAACTATTTTAACCCTACCGGATGCTGTCAGGCTGTCAACGAATGGACCTGAAACGACCTCAATATTCTTCCAGATCGTATCCTTAAAGTGCTGAATATTAAGATTAAGTCCTGAAGGTTTATCGACTGTTACTGTAAATTTCAACTGATCACCGATAAATATTCTTGAGGAATCAAATGATGCAGTTACCTTTACTTCCTGAGAGAAAGAATAAGAAATAACTGAAATAAATATAAAACAAGAAATAATCAGCTTCTTCATATAAATCATCTGCTCTTAAACAATTTCATCAGCGGATTAACATAATCAAGATCAGTTCTTAACTCAGCCGAATCCACGCCGCATCTTTTGAATATATTCTTTATCATATTGATGTGATTGATCCACCACTGTTCATAAGCATCCCTCGTTGCCACCGATGAAGTATCTATCCATTCTTCAGAGCCTGTTTCAGCGTCGAGGACTTTAATAAGTCCCACGTTCGGAATTGCCTTTTCAAGAGGATCAAGCACTTTTAGTGCAACAATATCATGTTTGCTGGATGCAATCCTCATAGCTTCCTCAAAATCAGGAACAAAGAAATCAGAGATAATGAAAGCCGTGCATCTTTTTTTAATGGCATTAGTCAGGAAACGTAATGGCTCATCCAGGTTTGTCTTTTGACTCTGTGATTTAAAGTCAAGAAGCTCCCTGATTATCCTGAGTATATGTCTGCTTCCTTTCAGCGGAGTAATGAATTTTTCAACTTTATCAGAAAAGAAAATTACACCGATCTTATCATTATTAAAGATTGCAGAAAACGAAAGAACAGCTGCCACTTCTGTCATTAAATCTCTTTTGAAACTTCCGGTCGAACCGAAATTTCCCGAACCGCTTACGTCAATAAGCAACATCACGGTAAGCTCTCTCTCCTCTTCAAAGATCTTGACATAAGGATGGTTGAAGCGTGCAGTAACGTTCCAGTCAATACTTCTGATATCATCTCCGTACTGATATTCCCTTACCTCGCTGAAAGCAATCCCCCGGCCTTTAAATGCGCTGTGATATTCACCCGCAAATATATGTTTGCTCAGGCCTCTGGTCTTGATCTCAATTCTCCGGACTTTTTTTAATAATTCGGTTGCTTCCACTTTTACAACAAATTATTTATCTCTTTCAATAGTAATAACAAAAGACCATTTTTCGTCTTTTATCTCAACCACGTAATCCTTATTTCCATGCCTGTCGATCCAACGGTTTTCACCGCCTTGCTGATAAAGTGAATTGAATTCCTTTATTTTTTCTGTTTTTAAACCATTATCACAAATAAGTCTTTCACTTTTGCAAACCGAATCCTGGGTTAAAAAGAACAGCAAGGTCTGGCTGTCAGAACTATCCGTGTATTTCAGATAATTAAATTTATTATTTGTAACGTTGTTAAAGCTCATATCCCTGCAATTCTCATTCATATATTTTCTGATATCCCTGTAACTGTAACCAATGAGGTTTTGTCCGTAAGCCCAGATTCCTGATATAAAAAGCGCTGTGATCAGTGTTAAAGCCTTCATTCCGTATTGGCTAAGGAACTTCAACAACATTCAGAATTTCGGAAATAATATGATCCTGATTTACGTTTTCTGCCTCAGCTTCATAGGTAAGACCGATCCGGTGACGCATAACATCGGGGCATATTGTTCTTACATCCTCAGGAATAACATATCCCCTTCTTTTAATAAAAGCAAAAGCTTTTGCTGCCAGGGAGAGGTTTATCGAAGCTCTTGGTGATGCTCCGTATGATATCATGTTGGTAAACTGTGGTAAGCCATATTTTGCCGGATTGCGGCTTGCAAAGACAATATTCAGAATATAATTCTCGATTTTTTCATCCATGTAAACCTCCCTGACAACATTCCTTGCCCTGAGAATATCTTCTGTCTTCAGAACAGAATTTGTCTTTGGAAAATCTTTTGCAAGATTTTCTCTGATGATCATTTTCTCCTCGTCCATTGTCGGATAGCCGATCAGTACTTTCATCATGAATCTGTCTATCTGCGCTTCGGGAAGAGGATATGTACCTTCCTGTTCTATAGGGTTTTGTGTTGCAAGAACCAGAAATGGCTCGCCGAGCTTAAAAGTAGATTCACCTATTGTGATCTGCCTCTCCTGCATTGCCTCCAGTAATGCGCTCTGCACTTTTGCCGGTGACCTGTTTATCTCGTCAGCAAGAATGAAGTTAGCGAACACAGGACCTTTTTTGACAATAAACTCTTCCTTTTTCTGACTATAGATCATAGTTCCAATCAGGTCTGCAGGAAGAAGATCCGGAGTAAACTGTATCCTGCTGAACTTTGCATCTATTATTGCTGCCAGTGATTTTATTGCTAATGTTTTTGCAAGTCCGGGAACCCCTTCAAGGAGGATATGCCCATTTGCAAGAAGGCCTATCATAAGACTATCTGTAAGATGCTTCTGTCCTATGATAACCTTATTCATCTCCATTCTTATCATGTCGACGAAGGCGCTTTCCTTTTCAATTTTTTCATTTAAAACCCTGATGTCAGCAGTTTGCTCCATAGCTTATAAATTTAAGTCGCAAAGATAATAAAAGGTATATTAATAAACGTAACTGAATCATTCTTGATAATCAGTACACAAAAGAAGCCTTTGATTCTCTAAAGTGGTGTTAAGGTTTGTTAAAATTTTGTTAAATGAAAACCCTGTAGAACATGGGATGATGCGCTTAGAGATTCATTTTAGCTTAATAGGGTTCCAGTCAAAACCTGCTCTGACTGAACTCCTGATCAGAAGGATAATAACTAACGGCAGGAATGCAATGTTGAATTCCTGTGGCAGAATAAAATGGACAGCAAGAAAAACTGCTGAAGTAAAAAACAGAATCCTGAACCAGATGATTCCCGGCTTATTCAACAGGATGAATGTGAGGCAGAATAAAATGACAGGATTAAGCCAGAGTATGTTGAGATTCAGTTTCATCTGCTGGTGATCGGTGAAAAAATTGAAAAAGATCATCAGTATGGCAAGAACAGAAAACACTGAATAAATAACAATATCAGCTATCTTATTTATCCGTTTTTGTTTTATCAGACCGGACAGAATTATCAACACGATTAATAAAAATGTGAAAATAAATACAGGAGTTGTCAGAAAATGCCGTATGACTACCGGCGGATCATAATTGAGAATAATATCAGGATTCCGGAGTGATGGAATCATCTTTCCTTCTCTGTTTATCACACTCTCGGAAAGTTCCGTCTGCATGTCAAGGGGAAGGAACATCCTGTCTCTGAAATAAGCTTTCTTATCTCCCGGAGAGCCCATAATTAAATCTATTCCAAAATTTAACCAGGGGAAAGGATTCTGGTATTTGCCTACCATTTGTCTGAATGTGGGAACATTACCTTTCTCGGCCGGAGGATAAAGCAACTTTTTGCCTATCGATTTTTCAAGGATATCCCTGATCCTTGTTGAGCAGTCGTCGTAAAAGAAATCATAGCGGTATTTAACATTTTCAGGTTTCAGGTTTTCAGCTATTAATCCAAGCAGCTTTGCGACTTCATCTGAGTCAAGATTAATTTTCTGAGAAATTACATATCTCTTTTCATAGACATAACTTTCCAGAAACTGCTGAAAAGGCTCAACATCAAGCCAATAATCAAGACGCCCCTTGGCAAATTTCCAGGTAAAATTCGGAGTCTCGAAGTCAAATACTCCCCAGTTGTAAATCAGATCGCTGTTTTTCTCAGGAATAACAACTCTCAGCGCGGTATGTCCATATACTGAATAAGTTTCGGTTCCCGGACCGCAGGTAATAAGATAAACAGATGTGCCTGCATTTGTCTGGGAATATGATCGGGAAAGGTTTGCAATGGTTAAAAACAAGCTTATAAATAAGATCCTTTTCATTTTTTTCTCTTTTTGTAAACGTAAGAGATTTTTAGCAGAAATGAAAGTCAGAAGAAGAGTGATTCGTTAAAAGGATATTATAGAAATGATAACTATCTCCGCACAAAATTTTTAACTATTTTAGTACAATAAGTTAACGGACAGACTCGATGTTTAAGGAACTTTATTTATGCCTTACATTCTTATTGCTCTCTTTGGACTCTTTTCCACAAGATATTAAATTAATAATTAATGATATACATATCACCGGTAACAAGAAAACAAAAAAGAATATTATACTTCGTGAACTGACTTTTAGTAAGGGGGATACAATTTCAGGTGATGAACTTGAAATACAGATGATCCGGTCGAGGGAAAATATTTTAAACACTTCCCTTTTTAACTATGTCACAATTAATAAAACCATTATTAATTCTGAAAAATCAGACATAAATGTTATAGTTGAAGAACGCTGGTACACCTGGCCTTCGGTAATTCTGAACTACGATGACCGTAATTTCAGTGCCTGGTTAAAAGCAAAAGATTTATCGAGATCAAAATATGGTTTTTCTGTCGAGAAGTATAATTGTTTCGGCCGAAGGGAAAGTCTTAAGATCTCCCTGTTGTTCGGTTTTGCAAAACAATTTTCAGTTTCATACAGGAATATCGCGCTGGATAAGAACAGAAAACACTTTATCGGGGGAGATATTGAAATTTCACATCCTGATGAGATCATTTTCAAGACAGAATACAATGAACCATTAATTTACAAAAATGGTTTCCATTCAGTTTTTGAAAGAAAAAAATACACCTTAAATTACCTTTACCGTCCATATATTAACAATTTCCATAATTTTTACCTGAATTATTTTGAATACAATGTCTCGGATACGGTAGTCAGATTGAATCCGGACTTTCTGCTAAAGGATAAAAACTCTATGAAATGTTTTACTCTGGATTATGTTTATACTATTGATAAACGGGATATCAAGGCATACCCTCTCCAGGGTTCCTGTTTTGAAATTCTTATCGGACAGACTGTCTCAGTGCCTTTCTCAAAAACATTGTTTTCATCCACTGTCATTATTCCAAGCTTTTATAAATATTATGTGATCAGTAAGAATGTATATTTTGCCACGGGAATCAATCTGAAATTATCCTATAGCAATCAATATTCATACTTTTATTCCAGGAGTCTTGGTTATATTTATAATTTGCATGGTTTTGAATACAATACAATTGAGGGTCAGCATTTTATTGTTTTTAAAAACCTGCTCAAAATTGCTGTTCTACAGCCAAAAATCACTGAAATCAGCTTTATTCCTTTCACGAAATTCAACAAAATACATTACGCATTATATTTCAATATTTTTTCTGATTGCGGATATGTTACTGACAAATATAAAACCCCCGATAACAGCTATGTAAACAGATTTCTTATAAGCGGTGGCGCAGGATTTGATCTTGTTACTTATTATGACAGAACCATAAGAGCCGAATATTCGGTAAATGGCTTTGGCAAATCCGGATTCTACCTGCACTTAACAGCACCTCTGAATAAAATAGACTGAAAATTATTTCAACCCGGTTTTGCCGATGATTTGCTTTTTGTTAGTTTTATGCCCGTTATCAGAAGGTTTTTTTGCAGCCCTCTCTTCAGACAAACCGGATTTAAACTTAATATTATCACCAATGAAACGAGTCATAACAATAATTTTAGCGATACTGGCATTCTCATCATTCGGCTGCCGTACTAAAAGTACATTTCCTATTACCGACCTGCATATTCATGTAAAGGGAGGCTTTACTATTGAAGATGCTGTTCTGAAATCCAAAAAGGAAAATATCAGATATGGTATCGTGACAAACTGCGGAATAGGATTTCCTGTTCATAGTGACAGTCAGATAGATTCTGTAATACTCTCATTTAAAGATTATCCCCAGTTTCTTTTAGGCTTGCAGGCTGAAGGAAGAGAATGGGTAAATACCTTCTCAAAAGAATCGATAAATAAATTTGACTATGTTTTCACTGACGGTATGACATTCACAGATGCAAAGGGAAGAAGGAACCGTATCTGGATGAAGGATGAAACATGGATCGATAATGAACAGGATTTTATGGACTATCTGGTAAATACGATTGTTAAAATACTAAATACGGAACCGATTAATATGTATGTCAATCCAACATTTCTGCCTGCACAGATGGCTAACCGGTACGATTCATTCTGGACGGAGGAAAGAATGGATAAGGTCATTAATGCTGCAAAAGCCAATAACATTGCAATTGAAATAAACAACAGATACAGGATTCCCTCGATTGCATTTATTGCAAGGGCAAAAAAAGCCGGAGTAAAATTCACGGTCGGGACAAATAATGCGAATAAAGAATTTTCAGGCGCCGAATATGCCCTTGAAGTAATAAAAAAATGCGGGCTGACACAGAATGATTTTTACCTGCCTGTTAATAAAAGACAGGATGGAAAACTTTGATCTGGCAAGAATCCTGAAATTTCTTCCCGGTATAATTATCGGATTAACTGTGCATGAGTTCTCTCATGCACTTGTTGCTCATATGTGTGGGGATTCCACATCTAAAGATCAGGGCAGAATTACTCTTAATCCGTTAAAACATATCGATCTGCTGGGTTTTATAATGCTGATATTTGCAGGATTCGGCTGGGCAAAACCAGTTCAGTTCAGCGAACAAAATTTACGAAATCCTAAACGCGACGTCATAAAAATTGCTCTGGCAGGACCTGTGTCAAACGCACTGATTGCTATGGTCCTCTCAGTTCTCTTCTCACTCCTTAATCATCTCATTCCAGGTTTTCATGGATCAGCAACGCAGATCCTGAGGGAGGTCTTTCTCTATGCTATTTACATAAACTGGGGGCTTTTTATTTTCAATCTCATTCCTCTTCCGCCGCTTGACGGTTCTCACGTGTTATTCTTTCAGCTGAAAAGGTTCCCCTCACTATACGAAGGGTTATATAAATATGGTTCTTTGCTCCTGTTCGGACTTATAATCGGTACCTACTTTACGAAAATTAATCTTCTTCCAATCTGGCCTGCAATACAGTTCCTGGGGGAAGGATTTCTTTCACTGGTTGGTTACAGGTAAGGGATCATGATCAGTTAAAAGTCATACAAAAATATTTGAAATAAGTCCGGGATTTATTACCTTGCAGGAAACAAGTGCATTGTGAGGCTGACAATTATTATCATAAGTTTAATAATTGCGAACTATTTCTTCATGCAGACTGATAAGTATGTTTCAGCTAGATACAATATGGTCAGGACACAGATCACAGACCGTGGTATCACCAATAATGCCGTAATAAAATCTTTGCAAAAAGTACCTCGTCATCTGTTTGTTCCTGAGGAGCATAAGGATGAGGCATATGGAGATTTTCCATTGCCGATAGGTTGTGGTCAGACCATTTCTCAACCCTATATAGTAGCGTACATGACCGAGGCAGTAAATCCGTCAAAAAAGAAAAAAGCGCTCGAAATAGGGACAGGATCAGGTTATCAGGCTGCAATTCTTTCTGAGATCCTGGATACTGTTTACACGATCGAAATTATTCCCGAACTTGGACGTGAAGCAGCTTTAAGATTTAAGCAGCTGGGGTACAATAATATTATTTCAAAAACGGGCGATGGATATAACGGGTGGCATGAGCATGCGCCGTTCGATATAATTATAGTCACTGCAGCAGCAGATGAAATTCCTAGGCCTCTGATTGACCAGCTTGCTGAAAACGGACGTCTGGTGATTCCGGTAGGTGAACCCGGATTGGTTCAGGAGCTAATTCTTATTGTGAAGAAGAATGGTCAGATACATAAATCCAATCTTACTTTTGTCAGATTTGTTCCCTTCCAGAGATCAAAAGAGTAAGGGGATAATCATATTATCACAGATTTCAATTTTACACAGTCAGATCATCTGTGTATCATCTGATTTGATTATAGAATATAAAAATTATATTTATCTTTGCACTCCAATAAAAAGAAGTGTTCATAATGGTAAAGATAACTTTTCCTGACGGATCTGAAAGAGAATTCAACAAAGGAACCAGTAGCCTGGATATAGCTGAACAGATCAGCCCCCGGCTGGCAAAAGAGGTATATTCTGCCACAGTTAACGGAGAAATATGGGATCTGAATAGGCCGATAGATAAAGATTCCACTGTTAAACTTCATAAGTGGGAAGATGAAGAAGGAAAGCATGCATTCTGGCACTCTTCAGCACACCTTATGGCTGAAGCGCTTGAATCGCTGTATCCTGGTATGAAATTTGGTATAGGTCCCGCTATTGAAAATGGATTTTATTATGATGTTGATCCGGGTGACGGAAAAGTTATAACCGAATCTGATCTCCTGACAATTGAGAACAGGATGAAAGAACTGGCCGCCAGGAATCTTATTTTTACAAGAAGGGATGTCAGCAAAAAAGAAGCTCTTGAGATTTTTTCAAAAAAGGGTGATGAATACAAAACCGAACTTATAAGTGAGCTAGAAGACGGGACCATAACTTTATACACTCAGGGTAATTTTACCGATCTCTGCAGGGGACCTCACCTTCCTTCAACCGAGCCATTAAAAGCCATAAAGCTCCTCAGCGTTGCCGGTGCATACTGGAGAGGTAATGAGAAGCATAAAATGCTGACCAGGATTTACGGCATAACATTCCCCAAACAAAAACTTCTTGATGAATATCTTAATTTTCTTGAGGAAGCAAAGAGAAGGGATCACCGGAGAATAGGTAAGGAACTGGAGCTTTTTACATTTTCAGCAAATGTAGGACTGGGTCTTCCATTATGGCTTCCAAAAGGGTCAGATATCAGGCAGAACCTGATCAATTTCCTGACAGGAGTTTTAAGGAAAAGAGGATACAAAATCGTCACTACACCTCATATCGGGAATATCAGTCTATATAAGACTTCCGGACACTTTGAAAAATATGGTGCCGATTCTTTTCAGCCGATTTCTACTCCCCAGGAGGGAGAACAGTTTATGCTCAAGCCGATGAATTGCCCTCATCATTGCGAGATATATAATGCAACACCGCATTCCTATAAAGATTTGCCACTCAGGATGGCGGAATTCGGAACAGTTTACCGGTACGAACAGAGCGGAGAACTACATGGACTTACAAGGGTGAGAAGCTTCACGCAGGATGATGCTCATATTTTTTGCAGACCCGATCAGCTCCGTGAAGAGTTCAAGAGCATAATTGACCTGATACTTTACATTTTAAAAATCCTGAATTTCAATGATTTTTCTGCACAGGTTTCCTTGCGGGATCCTGAAAACAAACAGAAGTACATCGGATCTGATGAAAACTGGGAAAGAGCCGAACGTGATATTATTGAAGTGGCAGCTGAGAAAAACCTTGATACTAAAGTAGTAACAGGTGAAGCGGCATTCTACGGACCAAAACTCGATTTCATGGTAAAAGATGCTATTGGCCGGAAATGGCAACTGGGTACTATTCAGGTTGATTATAACCTTCCTGACAGATTTGACCTGACATATAACGGGAGCGACAACCAGAAGCACAGGCCAGTTATGATCCACAGGACAATTTTTGGATCATTGGAACGGTTTGTCGCGGTATTGATTGAAAATACGTCAGGAAAATTTCCGCTATGGCTTGCACCGGAAAAGGCAGTCATTTTACCCATAAGTGAAAAATTCAATGATTATGCCGGAAAAGTTTTGGAAATTCTAAATAATTACGATATTTGCACACTGATCGACGAAAGAAGCGAAAAGATAGGTAAAAAGATAAGGGATAATGAATTAAAGAGGATTCCCTACCTTCTGATTATCGGGGAAAAGGAGGTTGAGAATGGAACTGTTGCCGTAAGAAAGCAGGGTGAGGGTGATAAAGGGAGCATGAAGATTGAAGAATTTGTCAGCTTTATTAATGCTGAGATTAAAAAAGAAATTGCTTTATAAGCACGATAGATAAATTTGAGTATTAACAAAAATTAGGAGGAAAGAGTTATAGCTTTACCAATAAAGCGAAGCCCGGCAAGGATTACCCAACCGGCTCACAAAATAAATCACAGGATCACGGCAAGAGTGGTCAGAGTAGTAGGTGAAGAAATAGAAGCAGAAGTGATGAGCATTCAGGATGCTTTGAAGCTGGCCGACACACTGGAACTTGATCTTGTTGAAATATCTCCCAATGCCGATCCCCCTGTTTGCAGAATTGTTGATTATCAGAAATTTCTCTATCAGCAGAAAAAAAAGCAGAAAGAGATTAAGGCTAAGACCTCAAAGGTTGTTGTTAAGGAGATAAGATTTGGTCCCAATACCGATGACCATGACTATAATTTTAAGCTCAAACATGCTATGAGATTCCTCGAAGAGGGAGCCAAAGTAAGAGCTTATGTGTTCTTTAAAGGACGATCAATATTATTCAAAGAACAGGGAGAAGTTCTGTTATTGCGGTTTGCAAACGATCTTGAGGAATATGGCAAGGTTGAACAACTTCCCCGGCTCGAAGGCAAAAGGATGATAGTATCCTTTTCACCTAAAAAGAAAAAATAGTTTTTAAATATATTTGATAGATAGAAATGCCAAAAATGAAGACGAATCCGGGTGCAAAGAAGAGATTTTCTCTGACCGGAACAGGAAAGATCAAGCGTAAACATGCATTTAAAAGCCACATTCTGACAAAGAAATCGACTAAACGTAAGAGAAATCTTACTTATGCCGGTCTGGTTCACAAGACAGACCTTAAAAATGTTAAGATGTTGCTAGCGATGAGATAATTGTTAAACGCTTAGAAAAAATTAATTATAGTACTAACAGATTGTTCAGCAAAAAAGAGTCTCTTATCAGACCGCTGACATTCAAAAAAATGAGTTATGCCAAGATCAGTAAATTCGGTTGCATCAAGAGCCAGAAGGAAAAAGGTTCTTAAGCAGACAAAAGGAAACTTCGGATCACGAAGGAATGTAATTACGGTTGCTAAGAATACCCTGGATAAAGGTTTAGGGTATGCATATCGCGACAGGAAGAAGAAAAAAGGTCTTTTCAGGGCTTTGTGGATTACAAGGATCAATGCAGGTGTGCGTCAGTATGATATGAGCTATTCAGAATTTATCGGAAAGCTTGACAAAAAAGGTATCACGCTTAACAGAAAAACTCTTGCCGATCTTGCAATGAACCACCCGGAAGCTTTTAAAGCTATCGTTGAGAAAGTGAAATAGAGAATCAATATTTCGTATGACAGCTGACCTGAAATAAGTCAGCTGTTTTTTTTATATAGCCAACCAGAGTCAATTATAATTGTCAAAAGTCCGAAGCCGGAAGTTCACCTCTCCCTAAATCCCTCTCCCGAAGGAGAGGGACTTAACTATCTGATTATAATTTTCTTACTCTCCTTCTCCCCCGGGAGAAGGGGTCGGGGGATGAGGTTTTTATTTCACCTTCATAAACATTCTTCCAAGTCTGATTCTCTTGATCCCGGCAGCTTCCTTGTCAAGCGACAACCAGATGAACTTTGGTTTTCCTACAATATGGTCCTCAGGTACAAATCCCCAATATCTCGAATCAGCCGAATTGTGACGGTTATCTCCCATCATCCAGTAATAATTCATTTTGAAGGTATAACTGGAAGCAGCTACATTATTGATATAGATTGTACTGCCATCAACCTTTAAATCGTTATTTTCATACACATCTATAATTCTCTCGTAAAGACACAGATTTGAGGTATCGAGTTTCACTGTTGCACCTTTAACAGGCATCCAGATCGGACCATAGTTATCTTCATTCCAGGCATATACAGGATTATAAGGGAATATATGTGCGGCATATTCCCCTTTTTTCGCATAAAGCGCTTTTACTTCAGTTACGTTTGAAAACTTTGATATTGCTTCAGCATTTCCTTTGGTCAGAGGCAGCAGGTAAGCTGCTCCTGAAATCATAGACTGGTCGGATCTGTTTATGCTCAGCCGCTCAAAGGCTTTGGGATTTATGGTCGTTCCATTTGTACCGATCACATACGTCGTCTGCTGGGTATTATTGTCAGGAACAAGTTTGCCATTTACATAAAGCATTCCTTCTTTGATAGTTACTGTATCTCCGGGAATACCAATACATCTTTTTACATAATTATCCCTTCTGTCAACCGGACGATAAATTACGGTATTTTTATCCCTCACATCTTTTCTTGCCATCTGAAGATAATAACTATCCGGTTTTGAAGCGCCACCACCGAAACTATCCCTATTTTTTAATTCTCTGGCAGCCCTTCTGACAATTTCATAATAGCTTGTGGTTTGTTCTTCAACGACAACAGTATCACCCGCAGGAAAATTAAACACAATCGGATCATTATTTTTTACCTTGCCGCCACCTGCCAGCCGTTTATAAGGCCATATAACCAGATTTGACCATGATCTGCTTTGTGTAAGTGGCAGGGTATGCTGCGTAAATGGAAATGCAATGGGTGTATTCGGCATTCTTGGTCCATATGCAAGTTTGCTGACAAAAAGATGATCCCCCACAAGTAAAGATTTTTCCATGGACGGAGTCGGAATACGGTAATTCTGAAAAAGAAAAATATTTATCAGACTAACTGCAATTACTGCGAATATCAACGCATCAAGCCATTCGATAAAAGCATTATTCTTACCATTCCGCTTTTTCCAGAAAGTCCAGTTGACCTTCCTGGTGATATATAAGTCAAAGATTATACCTAAACCTAAAAGAAACCAGTAATTACCTATCCATATAACTACCAGAATATAAATAATTGCTGCGACAGCAAACCTTATGTTATTTTTAGAGAAGATTTCATTCATGATTAATTTGTTTTTTGAAGCGGTAAAAGTAGAAATAATTATCAGAATCCCAATACATTGTTCATTGTGAATATACCTTCTTTCCGGTAAATATATTCCGCTGCCACTACTGCTCCCAGTGCCAGACCCTTCCTGTTTTTGGTTTCATGTTTCAGGCTGATAGTGTCTATTGATGAATCCCAGCTGACAATATGAGTTCCCGGAACTACTCCCTCCCGTACAGAACGTATTGGAATACAATGGTTTAATTTTTCATTTTCAAAACACCAGTTTTCATATGCCGGATGCTGACTGACTATTCCTTCAGCAAGTGTAATAGCAGTACCACTTGGCGCATCCAGCTTTTTAACATGATGAATTTCCTCTATTGAAACACTGTAGTCAGGGTACATTTTTATCTTCTTTGCTAACTCCAGGTTGAGCATGAAAAGAAGGTTAACGCCAATGCTGAAATTCGATGAATGTATAAAGGAGACTTTATTTTTTTTGCAGATATCTGCAGCTTTATCATAATCTTCGAGCCAGCCGGTCGTACCTGAAACCACCGATACCTTATTTGAGATACATTTAACGATATTGTTGAATGCAGACCCGGGTGAAGAAAACTCAATTGCGACATCTATTTCCTTAAGATTATCTTCATTGAGATCGCCCGAATTTTCCTGATCAACAATAAGCTTAACTTTATGATCCCTCTGAACAGCTATTGATTCAATTTCATGACCCATTCTGCCATAACCAATTATTGCTATATTCATAATCAATTGTTTTTGCGAAATTACCGGTTTTGATTTTGCAGGCATCATTTAATCAAAACAAAATTCTTAAAGGGAAGTTAAATTTTTTCTCATACATATATTTGTAACATTAAGATAAAGACCTTATTTAGAACATTCTTACTGAAAAGAATATTTCCGTTTATTTCCATATATTTCCAAATTGAAAAACTAATACTAATGAAGAATTTAATTGCCTTAATATCAATACTATCAATAATGATCAGCACCTCATGTACTCATATAGAGATTCCCGACCTGGTTATAATCAACGGGAAAGTTCTGACCATTGACAAAGACAATCCATTTGCCGAAGCCATAGCTATAAAGGGTGAAGCCATCATAGCAGTAGGATCCACCGGAAAAATATCAGACATGATTAAGGAGGGTTACACGAAAGTTATTAATGCCGGCGGAAGGCTGGTTATACCTGGTTTTAATGATGCTCATGTACACTTTGGTCCTCTTGATCCCGATTACATTGAACTGCGTTATACAACTGATCCTTCTGTTATTACCGAAAAGGTCAGATCACAGGTAGCAAAGTCTGAACCGGGAGAATTAATAAAAGGCGGACATTGGGAACATGAGATGTTCAAAGATAAAAAATGGCCTTCAAAAGAGCTCCTGGATAAAGTTTCACCAAATAATCCCGTAATGCTCAACAGGGCAGATGGCCATTCCGTCCTTGTAAACTCCTATATTCTGAAAGCATCGGGGATAACCCGTAATACTCCAGTTCCTTTCGGAGGAGAGATCCAGAAAGATCCTGTCACCGGTGAGCCGACAGGAATTTTAAAGGAAAATGCTGAAAGACTGATAATAACCGGAGAAGTTAAACCAAGGAGAACAGAAGAGGAAGAAACTTTGAGGCTGGCACAGGGATATCTTCTTGCATTGAAGGAAGCACGTGAGCTGGGGGTAACAAGCATACAGATTCCGGGTACTGCCGACTTCGCGGCCTATGAAAAACTTCAGTCTGACGGGAATCTTACAAGCAGGATTGATATTGGAGAATCACTTACTGCAGACACCCTTATCCTTAAAAAATATCTGGATCTTGCCAGAAAGTATCCACGGGAAAGCAACTGGATCAGATTTGGTTACCTGAAAGCATTCATGGATGGTACTATCGGATCGGGAACTGCATTAATGTTCGAACCTTTTTCCGATAATCCAAATTCATCGGGGCTGGAAATGATGCCGTACGACGAATTTGAGAATATGGTGATTACTGCAGATAAATATGGTTTTCAGATCGGTGTGCATGCAATTGGTGATAAAGGAAATAACTGGGTTCTCAATGCATATGAAAAGGCACAGCAGGTAAATGGAAAACGGGACAGCCGTCACAGGGATGAACATGCACAGACCCTTCAACCCTCAGATATTCCACGTTTTGCCCGGCTTGGTGTCATTGCCTCAATGCAACCCACTCATTGTATCTCCGACAAGAAATTCTGCATAAAACGTATCGGAGCAGAAAGAGCAAAAGGGGCTTATGCATGGAAAAGTCTGGCTGATGCCGGCGCTAATCTTGCTTTTGGCACAGATTACCAGGTAGAACCACTTAATCCCATGGACGGTCTCTATGCTGCAGTAACCAGGAAAGACCGGCTCGGCGAAGACGGTGACGGCTGGTATCCTGAACAAAAAATCAGTATGGAGGAAGCAATTAGATATTATACTTTAGGCTCAGCCTTCGCACAGTTCATGGATAACCGGAAAGGAATGATCAGAACGGGTTATCTTGCTGATATAGTTATTACCGATAAGGACCTGTTAAGTATTCCTGAAAATGAAATTATGAAAACCAGAGTTGACTATACGATTACCGGGGGGAAAATCGTATATGCTTCAGGAAAATAGAACATATCGTCTCGAAGCTCGAAGCTCGTAGCTCGTGGCTCGTGGTAAGAATTATTCCCGGTTTCTTGTTTGCTACCAGTTACCAGCTATCAGCTATCAGCTACCAGCCATCAGCTACCAGCTATCAGCCATCAGCTATCAGCTTCCAGCCAGGAGTTAACATTTTTCAGAGAGTGATAATAATATCAGCATTGCCTCTTCTCTGGTTGAGCCGCAAAACTCCGGATCTGGTTTGAAATCATCGCATACTTTTGGTTTGCCTGCATCAAAATAGATATCGCAGTGATAATCCTCAAGCAGATGGATACACCGCACACCTGAAGGTTTACCTCCATTCATTCCCGGTATGGGCGATGATATTGACAGAGCGACGCAGCAGGCGCCGCATTTTTCACGACATTCCATATTTATAAATCAACGAAGAACGATATCCTTAATTACTTCACTGCCGGCTTTTTCATTCAATTTTTCTTTCAAAGCCTGCTTCAGCATTAGAAGTTCATTTCTGACAACCGATGAATTCAGATGGACGAACAGGATATGATCTTTAATATATATTTTTGACGTTCTGGAGCTGATAGCTTTTCCTACAACTTCTTCCCAGGAATTGATCACCCCGACCTCACTGAGTTTGACATCGAGTTTCATCTCCTTCACATAATCTTTCAATGCCTCGGCAAGTGTTATTGTTTTGCTTCGTCTCATCCGGTTTCAATCGTATTTACCTCTTCCACAATATTATCGCTGATATTGAATAGTTTATAATCAGTCTTGTGGGAAGATAAAATTTCCTGCAGGCGGTTTTGATGCGTATCTGTAATAAAGATCTGTCCAAACCGGTGATTGCCAACAAGCCTGATAATCTGTTCAACGCGTTCAGCATCAAATTTATCAAATATATCATCAAGCAATAAAATCGGTGATAAACCTGCTTTCCTTTTTATGTAATCGAATTTTGCAAGTTTGAGGGCAACCAGATATGATTTCTGCTGTCCCTGCGAACCAAGAGCCTTTACAGGAAAATCATTCATTTCGAGAAGCAGATCATCTTTGTGAATTCCCACCGTGGTATATTCAAGGAATCTGTCTTTTATCAATGAATTCTGGAGATTCTCCTCAAAATTACCGACTGAAAGCTGTGAGCGGTATTTTAGTTTTACCAATTCCTTACCTGAAGATATCATCGAATAGTACTCCTGAAAAACCGGTATCAGTTCATTGACGAGATTCTCTCTCTCTCTGAAAACATAATTTCCGTATTTAACAAGTTCTGAATCATATATTGAAAGAAAATCCAGATCAATTTTCCCTGATGATCTGATATCTTTCAGCAGTTTGTTTCGTTGCTGTAGAGCCTTGTTGTATCTGAGAACCGAGTCGAGATATTCAGCATTGTACTGGCTGATTATTTTATTCAGGAACTTCCGGCGGTCTTCACTACACTCTGTGATCAAAGCGCTATCCGCAGGAGATATCATCACCACCGGGTATCTCCCGACATGATCGGACAGTCTTTGATACTCTTTC
>Ga0182021_10001546_pt1 | contig 26595 bp, 23 predicted proteins | sample 612E3MmetaG_FD_120493 | JGI IMG/M metagenome (GOLD analysis project Ga0182021, IMG submission 120493) | Permafrost microbial communities from Stordalen Mire, Sweden - 612E3M metaG (Illumina Assembly) | ecosystem: Environmental > Terrestrial > Soil > Wetlands > Permafrost | place: Sweden...
CAACATGCTGGCGGGCAAGGGCAGCCCCGCTGACATCGTCACTGCGGTGAAGACTGCTGCGGCCAAGGGTTAGTCACTAGGAGCCTCATGAGCGAATCAGCAGAAGCACTGGCCACACGCTCGGCGGGTTCTCAGGCGGCAAGGGACGGCGTCCTTCGGGCGCCGTCCCGGGCCGACCGGCCCGGACGACGCAAGGCCGACTGGCGCCAGCGCCTCGAGATCGCGCTCCTGTCGGGGCCGGCAATCATTGTCTTCCTGACCTTTGTCATCTTCCCCGTGTTCATGGCGGCCTATTACGGCTTCTTCAAGTGGAAGGGCTTCGGAGTTCCGACGAACTTCGTCGGGATCCAGAACTACCTCACGATCTTCACCGACCAGAGCTTCCTTGCCGCGCTGCAGCACAACGGCCTCATCGTGGTGGCGTCCCTTGTCATGCAGGGTCCGGCCGCTATCGCCTTCGCGCTGCTGCTCAACCAGAACATCCGCGGCCGATCGGTGATCAGGGTGATGATCTTCGTCCCGTACGTGATCAGCGAGGTCATCGTCGGCACCGGCTGGGGCCTGATGCTCCAGTACCAGGGAGCGGTCAACTCCCTGCTCACGAACATCGGTCTCGGGGCGTTCAAGGTCGACTGGATCGCCGACCCGAACATCGCCATCTGGACGTTGATGGTGATCATCTCCTGGAAGTACATCGGGTTCGCGGTCATCCTCATGCTGGCCGGGATCCAGAGCATCCCCACCGAGCTGTACGAGGCGGCCGCCATCGACGGCGCCTCGTACTGGCAGATCCAGCGCTGGATCACCCTGCCGCTGCTGGGTCCCACGATCAGGGTCTGGGCCTTCCTGTCGATCATCGGCTCCATGCAGCTCTTCGACCTCGTCTACATCATCTGGGGCCAGTACGTCGCCTCGACGGCAGGCACCTCGACGATGGCCACGTACATGGTGCGTGAGGGGCGACTTGCCGGGAACTACGGCTATGGGAACGCTGTCGGTGTGGCCATCTTCGTCATCTCGCTCGTGATCGCGCTGACCTATCAGCGGTTCGTGCTGCGCAGGGACACCGAAGGTGCCCTCACCGGTGACTCTGGAAGGAAGCGGAAGTAGATGTCACAGGTAGCACTCACCACTCGGGCAGCGACCGGGCGCCGCAAGCGCCACGCGAACAGCTCCGGGGCCACATGGGGCAGCCCGACCACGTACCTCCTGGCCACCATTCTGATCGCCGTGTGCATCGCTCCGGTGCTCTACATCATCATCGGGGGGTTCCGGACAAACTCCCAGATCACCGTCGACCCGGCCGGTTGGCCGACGCCGTGGGTGGTCACCAACTACCTGCAGGTCCTGGCGAGCCCCGTCTTCTGGCAGGAGTTCGGCAACTCGTCGATCTCGGCGGTGGCGACCACTGCCGGCGCGGTGGGGCTTGCCCTGATGGTGTCCTACGTCATCGCCCGGTACCGGTTCGCCGGACGCAACGCGATGTACTCGCTGTTCGCCGCCGGCCTGATGTTTCCGCTGACCGTGGCCATCACGCCGCTGTACCTGCTGATCAAGAACCTGGGCCTGACCAACAACCTCGTCGGCATCATCCTGCCCCAGATCGCCTTCGCGCTCCCGGCGACCGTGATCATCCTGGTGCCGTTCCTGGCCGCGATCCCCAAGGAGCTGGAGGAGGCGGCAGCCATCGATGGTGCTGGCCGAATCGCCTTCTTCTTCCGCATGGTGCTGCCGCTGTCTCTTCCGGGAGTGATCACGACGGGGATCCTGGCCTTCATCGGTGCCTGGAACGGCTACCTGTTGCCTCTCTTCATCCTCAACAACTCCGCGCAGTACACGCTGCCGCTGGGTGTCCAGGCGTTCTCGTCTGAGCACTCCGTGGACACTGCCGCAGTCTTGGCCTTCACGTCCCTCTCGATGATCCCGGCGCTGCTGTTCTTCAGCATCTTCGAGCGACGGATCGTCGGCGGTCTGTCCGGGGCTGTCAAGGGCTGACGGACCGTCCCTCACTTCCTACACGAAACCTACGATCCGAAGGAGCTGGACCCCGTGTCCACATCCACTCTTGCCCTACCTGCGCTGCCTGCGGTCTCCGATCGGGTTCAAGGTCTCGTCGCCCAGATGACTCTGGAGGAGAAGCTTGCCCAGATCGTGGGGTACTGGGTCGACCAGGGCGGGAACGTCGTGGCGCCGATGCAGGGCGAGATGACCGCGTCGTCCGGCGGGGCCTCGGCACTGGCGGAGGCCACCCGGCATGGCATTGGTCACTACACCCGCGTGTACGGGACCAGGCCGGTCGACGCCGCGGAGCGCGCGGCCTGGCTGTGGGCCGAGCAGCGCCGACTCCAGCGCGAAACCCGCCTCGGCATTCCCGCGCTCGTGCACGAGGAGTGCCTCACCGGGATCGCGGCGTGGAAGGCTGCCACCTTCCCCACTCCCCTTGCGTGGGGGGCGTCTTTCGACCCGTCCCTGGTACGCGAGGTCGGTGCTGCGGTCGGTTCGTCGATGCGCGCTCTCGGCATCCACCAAGGGCTTGCGCCTGTCCTGGACGTCATCCGCGATCCTCGCTGGGGTCGCGTCGACGAGTGCATCGGCGAGGACCCGTACCTGGTCGGCACCGTGGGGACCGCGTTCGTACAGGGGCTGCAGGGCGCGGGAGTCCACGCGACGCTCAAGCACTTCCTCGGGTACTCGGGATCCACCGCCGGTCGCAACCATGCTCCCGTGCACGTGGGTCCGCGCGAGATCGCAGACGTCTACCTGCCCCCCTTCGAGATGGCCATCGTCGAGGGGGGCGCTTGGTCGGTGATGAACTCGTACGTGGACCTCGACGGGGTGCCGGTCGCCTCGGACGCGGACCTCCTCACCGGCGTCCTGCGTGACCGCCTCGGGTTCACCGGTGTCGTCGTCGCCGACTACTTCGCCGTGGCTTTCCTCGAGGTGATGCACGCGGTGGCCGCGGATCGAGGCGATGCCGCCGTCCAGTCTTTGACCGCGGGGATCGACATCGAGCTGCCCGCAGGCGACGCGTACCTCGCGCCTCTGGCAGAGAAGATCCGCACAGGCGTCATCTCCGAGGCGTACGTGGACCGGGCTGTGCTCAGGGCCCTCGCCCAGAAGGAGGCCCTAGGTCTTCTCGAGCCCGACGCCTTCGCCGACGATGCCCCGACGGCCATCGACCTGGACCCACCGGAGCACCAGGCACTCGCCCGTCGCCTGGCCGAACGGTCCATGGTGCTGCTGTCCAACGACGGCATGCTTCCGCTGGGCCGCCCGGGCCAGGATCTGCGGCGGGTTGCGATCATCGGTCCCAACGCCGATCGCGCCGAGGCACTGCAGGGCTGCTACTCCTTCGCCAACCACGTGCTGGCCCACTACCCGGACCACGAGATCGGCATCGCCATCCCTACGGTCCGCGAGGCTCTCGGGGCCGCACTCGCTGCCCGCGAACCGGCGCCGGACGTCGTCGTGGTACAGGGGTGCGAGGTCGACAGCGACGACAGGTCAGGCTTCGCGGCAGCGGTCGCGGCCGCGGCCAGCGCCGATGTCGTGGTGATGGTGGTCGGCGACCAGGCCGGCCTGTTCGGCCGCGGCACCATGGGCGAGGGCAACGACTGCGAGTCGCTCGAGCTGCCAGGCGTACAGCGCCAGCTCGTCGAAGCCGTGGTCGCCGCAGGAACGCCAGTCGCCCTCGTGCTCCTCACCGGACGCCCGTACGCGATCGGCTGGGCCCTGGATGGTCCCCAACCCCGCCCCGCAGCGGTCCTTCAGGCGTTCTTTCCCGGAGAAGGCGGTGGACTAGCCATCGCCGACATCCTGACCGGTGCGGTCAACCCGTCGGGACGGCTACCGGTCTCGCTGCCGCGCTCAGCCGGGGCACAGCCGTACTCGTACCTCCAGCCGATCCTCGGCGGGCCATCGGAGGTCACCTCCACAGACCCCACACCCGTACGTCCCTTCGGCTTCGGCTTGTCGTACACCTCCTTCTGCTACGCCGGACTCAACGTCGACACGTCCGTGGAAGCGGGCGCCGTCTTCCGTGCCTCTGTCACCGTCACCAACTCGGGCGACATGTACGGCACCGAGGTTGTCCAGCTGTACGGGCGCGATCTGAAGGCGTCCGTCGTGCGCCCGGCCGTGACGCTGCTGGGCTACGTCCGCGTGGATCTCCGCGCTGGTGAGTCTCGCCAGGTCACGTTCCAGGTGCCCAGCACACGGTTCGCGTTCACCGATCGGCGCCTCGTACGGATCGTCGAGCCTGGGGACGTCGAGGTGTGGGTCGCCTCCCATGCATCCGCGTCGGTCAACGGTCTACCGAGCGTCGGCGCTACGAACGGCGCGATCTCCAACACAGGCCTCACCGTCGCCGAACCGGTACCGGGCCGAGCCACCGAACGCGCGATCCTTGCGATCACAGGCGACGTGTACGAGGTGGCGGTCACCGACCAGAAGCTGGTGGGAGCGACCGTTTCGTGAGCCTCGTCCGGAACCCGATCCTGCCTGGCTGCCATCCCGACCCGTCGATCTGCCGAGTGGGAGAGGACTACTTCCTCGTCACGTCCACCTTCGAGTACTTCCCGGGCCTGCCGGTGTTCCACAGTACGGACCTGGCTCACTGGGAGCTTGTGGGTCATGTGGTCGCCCGGGTCGGAGTGCTCGACTATGAAGGGATCGCCTCCTCGGGCGGCCTCTTCGCGCCGACCTTGCGCCACCACGACGGGCTGTTCTGGGTTGTCTGCACACTCGTCGATCCGAGCGACCCGCGTCGCGGTGGCAACTTCCTGATGACGGCCGCGGACCCTGCCGGGCCTTGGTCGGACCCTGTGTGGCTGGACGCGGACGGCATCGACCCGTCGGTGTTCTTCGACGATGACGGACGGGTCTGGATCCATGGCACACGGCTTGCTCGTGAGCGGGAGTGGCACGACCAGACGGAGGTCTGGTTGCGCGAGTACGACCCCGCCGGGAAGGTGCTTGTGGGGCCGGAGTACGTCCTGTGGAGCGGTGCGCTGCTCGGGGCGGTCTGGGCCGAGGGACCGCACATCTACAAGGTCGACGGGACCTACTACCTGCTCGCCGCCGAGGGTGGCACCGACTACGAGCATGCCGTCGTTGTTGCTCGCTCGAGCAGCGTGACGGGTCCGTACGAGGGTTCCCGGAGCAATCCTGTCCTCACCCATCGCCACCTCGGACGAAGCGCCGACATCGTTGGTGCCGGTCACGCGGATCTCGTGAAGGCAGCGGACGGAAGCTGGTGGGCCGTGCTCCTGGCGATGCGTCCGTACGGCGGCTACCACTACCCGCTCGGCCGCGAGACCTTCCTCGTCCGGGTGGAGTGGGAGAAGGGGTGGCCGGTGTTCGCACCAGGGATCGGCAGGCTCACCGACCAGGTGGAGGTGCCGTTCGCGACACCCGGATCCGTACGATCGGATGAGGAAGCGGGAGGGTTGATACCGCCTACGGACTCGCGCTGGACCTCGCTGAGGGGACCGGTCGATGGTCTTCTGTCCCCCCGGGGCGACGGCTGGAGCCTGCGGCTGAGCAGGGCGTCGCTGAAGGACCCGTCGACGCCGGCGTTCCTGGGCGTCCGTCAACAGCACCGCAGTCTCGACTTCTCCGTGACCCTGCGCGCCCCTGTCGCACCCGGTGAAGAGGCGGGTCTGGCGATACGCCAGTCCGAGAACGACCACGTCCGGCTCGCCGTCCTCACCGCATCCACAGGCGAGGTGGTGGTACGCGCCATCCACCGGCGCACCGGGGTCGAGCACATCCTCGGCGAGGTCACGCCCGACGTCGCTGTAGGCGACACCCTGCGCCTGGCCCTTCGGGTGCGCGACGCCGACTACACGCTCGCCCTGGAAGCCGGGGGCGCTGCGGCGACGACCTTGGCCATCGCAGACGGACGCGAGCTGGACAGCGTCGCCGCCGGCGGGTTCATCGGCGTGCTCCTCGGCGTGTACGGGACGAGCAACGGAGCCGAATCCGACACCGTCATCGAGATCGACTCAGTCGAGTACCGGCCGGTCTGACAACCCACGGGCTGGACCCTGCACGGTTCAGGCGGAGCCGGCCCCCGCGTCTTCCTGGCCTGATTCAGGAACTCAAGTCCGATCCTGAGCGTTAGGGGCTCCTGGGCTGCCCGAATCGGGCCGATGTTTCGTGTTTGTGTGGGACATCTGTTGACAACGCCCCGATATGGGGCTAGAAACGGACACAACACCAGTCGATGGAGACGAGGTAGCCGTGAATGGGCAACAGCGAGCAGTAGTGACCGTGACGCTCAACCCCAGTCTCGACCGCACCCTCGGCGTCGACGAGCTGATCCCCGGAGAGGTCAACCGGGCGTCGCAGGTGTGGCTCGACGCCGGAGGCAAGGGCATCAACGTCTCGCGAGGCCTGAACCAGCACGGAATCCCGACCGTTGCAGTCTTCCCGGTCGGCGGGGCGGACGGCAGGACCCTGATCGCCGAGCTCGCCGACTTCGCGTTGCCCGTCCACCCCGTCCAGATCGACGGCGCGACCCGCAGCAACGTCACCCTGGTCGATGCCAAGGGCTCGACGACCAAGATCAACGAGCCAGGGCCGCAGCTGTCCGAGGCGGAGCTAGACGCGATCCTGGATGCCGTCAAGTCCGAGCTTCCCACCGCGGCGTGGGTCGTCGTCGCAGGGAGCCTCCCGGAGGGCGTCCCGGAGGCGTTCCTGACCCGGCTTGCAGCGCTCGCCGCCGGGCGTGGCGCCTCGTACGCGCTGGACACCTCGGGTGCCCCGCTGAAGGCGGCCGTCGCCGCCGGCGGTCTCGCTGTGGTCAAGCCGAACACCGAAGAGCTCGCCGAGCTGGTGGGACGCGAGCTGACCACGGTCGGCGACGTCGAGGCCGCCGCTCGAGAGGTCCTGTCTGCCGGCAACGAGGCTGTGCTGGTCAGCCTGGGCTCCCACGGCGCCCTGCTGGTCACCGTTGCCGGGATGTGGTGGGCCGGTGGAGACCCGCTGGTGCCGCTGTCCACGGTCGGCGCCGGCGATGCGACCTTGTCCGGCTGGTTGGCCGCAGATGGCGCACCGTCGCCGGAGCGGCTTCGCACGGCGGTCGCTTGGGGGCGCGCGGCTGTCCTGCTGCCCGGGACCGAGATGCCCCGACCCGAACACATTGACCAGGCGGCCGTACGTATGGTCGCTGATCCTGATCCGTCCCTAACCCTGAAGGAGCTGTGACATGGCCGAACCCCTTATCACTCCGGAACTCGTCGCTCTGGACCTCGTCGCCGCGGACCGCGACGAAGCCACTCGAGCGCTGATCGACCTGATGGTCGCAGCCGGGAGAGTCACGGATGCAGACGGCTTCCATGCAGACGTCCGCGCCCGGGAGGCCCAGATGGCCACCGGCATGCCGGGTGGCATCGGACTGCCCCACGCCCGCTCCGAGCACGTCACCGTGCCGTCCCTCGCCGTAGGCCGGGTGCCGGGCGGGGTGGACTTCGGGGCGCCCGACGGTCCCGCGACGCTGGTCTTCCTCATCGCGGCCCCGGCCGGCGGCGACGCCGACCACTTGAAGATCCTCGCTGCACTCGCCAGACGTCTTGTGCACGAGTCGTTCCGCAGCTCCATCCTGCAAGCCCCCAGCGCCGGCGAGGTTGCCGACATCGTAAATCGAGAGGTGGTTCCCCAATGAAGTTCGTCGCAGTCTCAAGCTGCCCGACAGGTATTGCGCATACCTACATGGCAGCCGAGGCTCTGGAACAGGCCGCGAAGGCCGCCGGGCATGAGTGCATCGTGGAGACCCAGGGATCGGCCGGGTCGAACCCGCTCGACCCGGCGGTCATCGCTGCGGCCGACGGCGTGATCTACGCCGCCGACCTGGAGGTCCAGGGCAAGGACCGGTTCGCCGGCAAGCCGTCCGTCGATGTCGGTGTCAAGGCCGCCGTCCACGACCCGGCCAAGGTCATCGCTCAGGCGGTCTCCGCGGTCGAGGCCCAGGGCTCCGGTGCGAGCAAGGTCGCCGAGGCCGCGGCCCCCGTCGCCACCCGTCACGTGGGGGTCGGCACCCGGATCCGGAAGTACCTCATGACCGGCGTCTCGTACATGATCCCATTCGTCGCGGGCGGCGGCATCCTCATCGCCCTCGGCTTCTTGCTCGGCACGGCCGGGTGGGGCAAGGACGGTGCGATCGTCGTCACCAAGATCATCGGTGGCACCGCCGACAACCCCTCCGTGGCTGCGTACGCGGCCGCGCACGGGATCGACCTGTCGAACGGCGCCAGCATCGCCCTGACCACGTTCGCGCAGCACTTCGGCTGGTTCTCAGCCCAGTCGTGGGCCGTGGCGCTGTTCTACGTCGGGGGCGCCGCGTTCGGCTTCCTGGTCCCGGCGCTGTCCGGCTACATCGCCTTCGCGATCGCTGACCGGCCCGGCATCGTGCCCGGGTTCGTCGGCGGCACCATCGCCGCCGCCGTGGGCGCTGGCTTCCTCGGCGGCATCGTCACCGGCTTCCTCGCCGGCTTCCTCGCGCTGTGGATCGTGCGCTGGAAGGTCCCGAAGGGCGTGCGTGGTGTGATGCCTGTCGTGGTCATCCCGCTGCTCGCGACGCTGATCACGGGTGTCCTCGCAGTGATTGTGATCGGCCCGCCGATGAAGGCCGTCAACGATGGCATGAAGGCCTGGCTGACGGGCATGAGCGGCACTTCCGCGGTGTTCCTCGGCATCATCGTCGGCCTGATGATGTGCTTCGACCTCGGTGGCCCGCTCAACAAGGTCGCGTACACCTTCGCCACGGCCGGCCTGGCCAACGCGGTGCTCAGCACCGATCGTCCTGCGGTGATCATGGGCGCCGTCATGGCGGCCGGCATGGTGCCGCCGCTCGCCGCCGCGCTCGCGACAGTGGTCCGTCCGAAGCTGTTCAGCGAGTCCGAGCGTGAGTCGGGCAAGTCCGCCTGGTTGCTCGGCCTGTCGTTCATCTCCGAGGGCGCCATTCCGTTCGCCGCCGGCGACCCGATTCGCATGATCCCGTCGTTCATGGTCGGTGGTGCGGTGACCGGCGGCCTCGCGATGGCCTTCAACACCGGCGTACTCGCCCCGCATGGCGGGTTCTGGGTGACTCCGCTGGTGAACCAGCCCTTCCTGTTCCTGCTCGCGATCGCCGCCGGGATGGTGGTCTCGGCAGCTCTGGTGATCGTCGCCAAGTCGATCCGTCGCAACCCGGACGAAGAGGCGGTCGAGGGCATCGAGAGCGTCAGCGCTCTGACCGGTAGCCGCTGATCGACGACAGGTGCCCGCCCGGGATCGTCCCGGGCGGGCATCTGCACTTCAGGGAACCCGGAGCTGCCCGGCCACGGGCTCCGTACGACAAGAGAACACCGGATCCGAAGGAGGCCTCCTGTGGCCGAACGCACGGTCGTCGTTGCATCGAAGGTGGGGCTGCACGCCCGCCCGGCGATGATGTTCACGCAGGCAGTAGGTCGAACCGGCGCCGCAGTCACCATCGCTCGGGACGGGGAGGCCGCCGTTGATGCCTCGAGCATCTTGTTCGTGATGGGCATGGGCGTGAAGAACGGCGAGGAGGTCGTCCTCGCCTCGAACGACGCGGCGGTTCTCGACCAGCTTGTCGACCTGCTTGCAACCGACCTGGACGCCGAGTGAGTTGCGCCATGACGCGTGGTGCCGGACTCAGCGACGTGGGCGTCCCCCACAACCCGACGGTCGCCACGACGTCCGATCCCAAGGAGTTACGGCACTTCCAGGTTGGGTCCCCCTACGATCGTGCCCGAGATGTACGCAACTGAGCGACAGCAGGAGATCCTCACCCGCGCGCGGAGCGCGGGACGGGTAGAGGTGCGCTCATTGGCGAAGCTCCTCGATGTGACGCAGGAGACTGTGCGCCGCGACCTCACTGCGCTTGAGCGCCGCGGGTTTCTGCACCGTGTGCACGGCGGCGCGATACCGATCGAGCGGCTCGGCTTCGAGCCGGCTGTGCCCGAGCGCGAGGCGGTCATGGCCGCGGAGAAGGAACGCATCGCCCGGGCCGCGCTCGACGAGCTCCCGGACGGCGGGGCGGTCATCATCGATGCTGGGACTACGACGGCGCTGCTCGCCGCTCTGCTGCCTGTGGACTTGAGGCTCACCGTGGTCACCCACGCGCTGCCGATCGCGGTCGCGCTGGCCAACCATCCGGCCGTCACGGTGCACATGCTCGGGGGGACGATTCGGCGCTCGACGTTGGCTGCGGTCGGTCGGTGGGCCGAGCGGGACGTGCGCGACATCTACGCCGATGTCGCGTTCATCGGCACCAACGGGCTTACCGTCGCCCAGGGGCTGACCACCCCGGACCTTGCCGAGGCTGCGGTCAAGCGGGCCCTGATCGCGGCGGCCCGCCGGACCGTCGTGCTGGCCGACCACACGAAGATCGGCCGGACCGATTTCGGACACGTAGCCGCGTTGGCCGAGGTCGACACCATCATCACCGACGTCGGTGTCCCGGCCGACGTCGCCGCCGAGCTTGAGGCGGCCGGCCCCCGCGTCTTCCTGGCGTGATTCGGGGGCGCCCTTCGTCTTTCCGGACGTCGCGATCACGCCGGAGCGGCGGCAAGGCCCAGGAATATGGTCTTCCGATGCTCGCCCGCGGCTGAGGGACCTCGCTCGTGGCTGCCCTGCCAAGGCAACCCGACCATGAGGATGGACTCCAACGTGCTTCACTACGCCGAGCTGACGACTGTCGGCGCCAACGGCTCCAGCCGACGACAACTGGCGTGCGCTGCAGCCCATCGAGAACTGTAAGGTGTCCGTCAGGGTGCTCACCGGTTTGGGCGTCACGAGCCTGTCGATGTCGCCCGCTGCGCTGCCGGCGGTGCGCTTCGCGCTCAAGCGGCACAGCCTCGAGACCTGTCAGGGGATCTCCGCGAGCGCCCGCGCAGCGACGTCGGCCGCAGATGGTCGCGCCGCCGCGCTGGCGTTGGTCGACCCCGTTGTGCGTGAGGTCCTAGCGCTCGACTGACATGTGAACCCCCTTGTTAGGGGCATGGCGAGTTGGGCGGCTGGGTCGTCCCGGTCCATGCCCTGGTCGCGACGGGCGTGAACGCCGACGGCCCACCGCGAGGTCCTCGGGGTCCAGGTCACCACGAGCGAGGACGGCGCTGGCTGGCTCGGGTTCTCCCGCGGGCTACTGACCTGCCTAGGGCCCCGTGATCCCCTCCCGCAACGCACCACGGGCGTGATCGAGGCGGGCTTTCGGATCAGCACCTTCGACGAGTTCGCCCGAGACTGGAGCTGGCGCTCGGCTGGCTGGGCCCCTGTCGCGTCTCACTGGCAAGCGGTTCTGCCGCGCCGAGTGCGGTCGATCCTGGCGAGAGTCTCCAGCATCTTGATATCGATGTGTCGAACCGGTTCGCGATCGCCCTTGACTCAGCCTCCGACATCTGGTTACAGTGCATCGAATCGGTTCGAAGGAGACGGCTGGTCATGGCGACCATTGGCGATGTGGCCAGGCGTGCGGGGGTCTCCCGCAGCACTGTCTCCTACGCGCTCAGTGGCAAGCGTTCGATCTCCTCCGAGACGCGAGACCGCATCCATGAGGCGATTGTGGAGCTCGGTTTCACGCCCAATGCCGGGGCGAGAGCGCTCGCGACCTCGCAGACCATGGTTATCGGGCTGTTTGTGCACTTCTTCGCCGATGAGTTCTCGCCCGCCATGCTTCAGTACGTGCTCCCGATCTCGGATGCTGCCCGGGAAGCGGGGTACGACATCCTGATGGTCACCGAGACTGATGCGCCGCAGGCCCTGCGTCGTATCACGAGCTCGGACATGGTTGACGGGATCGTGCTGCTCAACGTGGCGCACAACGATGCGCGCATTCCCGTTCTTCGGGAGGCACGCCAGCCTGGATCGATGGTCGGCCTTCCGAGCCACACGGACGGTGTCGACGTGTTCGACCTCGATTTCGAGGAGTCGGCGCGGATCCTCGTCGAGCACCTGCGTGAGCGGGGCCACCGGTCGATCATCCTCATCACCCCGCAGCAGCATGTTTTCGAACGTGGTGGCGCCTATGCCTGGCGCTTCCGTGACGCGGCGCTCGAGCGGGCATCGCGATACGGCATCCAGATGTTCTCCTACGCCGGCGAGACTCAGCAGCCCGCTGTGAACCGCCAGCTGAACGAGATCTTGGATGATCGCCCTGAGGCCACCGCGATGATCGTGCACAACGATGCCGCGATCGCCGCACTTCCGACGGTCCTACATGACCGCGGAATAGGAGTGCCGGACGACCTGTCGGTGGTCGGCATCTTCTCGGAGGAATTCGGGCGACTGTTCTCCCTGCCATACACGGCCGTGGAGACGTCGCCCGACGAGCTGGGCCGCTCCGCGGTTCAGGCCCTGGTCCGTCGAATGGTCGACCCCGCGGCTGCGGGAGAGTACGCCGTCCGTTTCGTCGAGCCGCGCATCACGGATCGGGGAAGCACCCGCTAGGGGAGGCAGATCAGCGTTGATTGCTGTGCCTCGTAATCGAACCGGTTCGACAACCTAACACTCAAAGAATCCACGCACCATTCAGAGAGGAATACCTGTGGAGATCAAGAGGAAGTTCACGGTGGTCGGAGCTGCGCTCCTTGCCGCCGGCGTGGCCGCTGCTTCATTGACCGGATGCTCGTCCTCCGGCACTTCGTCCTCCAGCGGCTCGTCCGCCGCCAAGGGCAGCTACACCTTCTGGGACCCCTATCCCCAGTACGACGCGACCTCGGATTGGGCGAAGGTCATCGACACGTGCGCTGCTTCAGCGGGCGTGACCATTAAGCGCTCCGGCTACGACACCAGCGGCCTGACCAACAAGGCACTACTGGCCGGTCAGCAGAGCAACTCACCCGACATCCTGCTCGTGGACAACCCGGTCGTCTCGACCTTGGCCTCGGCCGGCATCCTCACCACGACCGACCAGAACCAGCTGGTGGTAGGCGACGTGGCGACGAACATCCTGAGCGCCGGTGTCATCGACAGCAAGACCTACGGTGTGCCGATCGGGTCGAACACTCTGGCGCTGTACTACAACCCGACCGTCCTCAAGGCGGCTGGAGTGGACATCGCGAGCATCACGGACTGGACATCATTGACCGCCGCGCTGCAGAAGGTCACGGCCGCGGGCCACAAGGGCATCACGTTCTCCGCGATCGGAACAGAGGAGGGAAGCTTCCAGTTCCTGCCGTGGTTCTGGGGCGCCGGGGCCGACCTCACGCAGCTGGACTCGACCAAGGCTGAGTCTGCGCTTCAGCTCTGGACGGACTGGGTCAAGAAGGGCTACGCGCCGAACTCGGTGATCAACAACACCCAGACGACGTCATGGCAGGAGTTCCAGACCGGTGACTTCGCGTTCGCGGAGAACGGCACCTGGCAGAAGGCCGACGCGACGAAGATGGGTGACCTCGTCATTCCTCTCCCCGCTGCGACCGGCGGTTCGGCTCCGGCACCGACCGGTGGCGAGTTCCTGACGATTCCTGTCCAGAAGGACACCTCGCGGTACGTCGCGTCCGCCAAGATCGTGACCTGCCTCTCGTCCACGGAGAACATCGTCAAGACCGACAACACCCTGAACTACATCTCGGTCGGCAAGGAAGCGCAGGCGGCTCAGCTGGCCGCGGACCCGACCCTCAAGCCTTGGGTAGATGCCGTCCAGGTGGCCAAGGCTCGTACCGGTGACAACCTCGGGACCAAGTACCCGAAGATCTCCGAGCAGCTGTGGACAGCAGTGCAGAAGGCGCTCAGCGGCAGTGCCACTCCGGCCGATGCATTGAAGGCCGCGCAGTCCGCAGCCAAGTAGCACGGTCCGTACAGCACCAGGAGGAGATCATGACAGCACAGCTCAGCGTCCCCGCTCGGCGTGTCCGTCGACGCGGAGGCTGGACGGCATGGGCGTTCATCGCGCCCGTCGTGATCTACCTCCTGGTGTTCTACGCGTATCCGCTGGCGCGGAATGTCGAGCTCAGCGTGCGCGACTACACCGTCCGCTCCTTCATTGACGGAACTGCTCCGTTCGTCGGGTTCGCGAACTATCGGGCGGTGTTCGCGAACCCGACCTTCGGGCCGGCGCTGCTCAACACGGGCCTGTTCGTCGGCGTCTCGATCCTGTTCCAGTTCTCGATCGGGCTCGCCCTCGCCGTGTTCTTCGTCCGTCAGTTCCCACTGAGTGGCATGCTCCGGGCGCTCTTTCTGGTGCCCTGGTTGCTGCCGCTACTGGTCTCGGGTTCGGTGTGGTCCTGGATGCTCAACAGCGACTCCGGAATAGTGAACTCGTTTCTCGAGGCGGCTGGCATCGGCCAGATCAACTGGCTCACCTCGCCGCACTGGTCGCTGTTCGCTGTTCTCATTGCGAACATCTGGATCGGGATCCCGTTCAACCTGGTCATCCTCTACAGCGGGCTCGAGGGCATCCCCCTGGAGGTCTACGAGGCCGCCTCGATCGACGGGGCCAACGGCTGGCAGAAGTTCTTGAGGATCACCCTCCCGCTTCTTCGCCCGGTGTCGGCCATCACCATCCTGTTGGGCCTCGTGTACACGCTGAAGGTGTTCGACCTCATCTGGATCATGACCCGCGGTGGTCCCGCCGACTCCTCGACCACCTTCGCCATCTGGTCGTACCGCCTCGGATTCGGCTCACTTCTTCCCGACTTCAGCCCGGCCGCAGCAGTGGGCAACCTCCTCATCCTCGTGGCGCTGATTTTCGGTCTCATCTATATCCGCACCCAGAGTCGATTGGACCCCGCCTGATGCGCAAACGACCATGGTGGAAGACCGTCGTCGGCGTGATCCTGACCGCGGTCATGCTGTTCCCCGTCTACTGGATGATCAACGTCTCGCTGACGCCGGCGCGGAACATGCGCAAGAGCCCTCCGAACCTGATCCCGATCGACGCAACCCTTGATGGATACCGGCGAGTGATGGAGCAGCAGCTGCCGTTCCTGGGCACGAGCTTGGTCATCGGCGTGGGTACGGTCCTCTTGACTCTCGTGCTGGCGGCCCCCGCCGCGTACTCGCTCGCCAAACTGCGTCCACGGGGCGGATCCGCCCTGAGCTTCGTTCTGCTGATCGCCCAGATGATCCCAGCGATCATCATGGCGATGGGCTTCTATGCGATCTATCTCAACCTGGGCCTGCTCAACTCCATCCCCGGCCTCATCCTGGCCGACTCGACGATCGCGGTCCCGTTCGGGGTGCTGATCTTCACGGCATTCATGTCGAGCATCCCGGACGAGCTGATCCAGGCGGCGAAGATCGATGGAGCGTCCGTGTGGCGCACGTTCATCTCGATCGTGCTTCCGGTCAGCCGCAACTCGGTCGTGACCGTCTCGCTGTTCGCCTTCCTGTGGTCCTGGTCCGACTTCATCTTCGCCACGACCCTCGACGGCGGAGGCGACTTCCAGCCGATCACGCTGGGCATCTACCGCTACATCGGCAACAACAACCAGGAGTGGAACGCGATCATGGCGACTGCCGTCGTCGCGTCCATTCCCGCGGCCGTCCTCCTGCTCGTCGCACAACGCTACGTCGCCGCGGGAGTCACTGCGGGCGCCGTCAAGGACTGAGGAACTCAGATGACAACTTTCCACGAGAGTGACGGCGTCCTGCGGGTGTGCCACCAACATGAAGTGCTGCTCATTGCGGCATGGGGAACGGATAGCGTCCGCGTCCGCGCTGCGCAGTACAGGATCCCGGCCGAGAGCATCGGAGCCCTCGACGAGGCTCCGACCGGTGGGACTCCGGTGGTCACGATCGGAGCCGGCCGAGCCACCTTGGTCAACGGCGAGCTGACTGTTGAGGTGGACGCAGACCTCAAGGCTCCCTACCCTGAGCCGCTGCTCACCTTCCGACGCACGAGCACCGGTGAAGAGCTGCTCGCCGAGCAGCGCGAGCACTTCTGGATGCCAGGTGCGCGCAGCTATCAGGGGAACCGGTCAGGCGCCTTTGAGATCCACCAGCAGTTCGCGGCATACGAGGGCGAGCAGCTGTTCGGAATGGGCCAGCGAACCCACGGACGCCTCGACCTCAAGGGCCTGGCGCTCGACCTGGTTCAGCGCAACGCGGAAGTGAACATCCCGTTCGTGCTCTCGAGCCGTGGGTACGGTCTGCTCTGGAACGTCCCCGCCGTCGGACGGGTCGAGTTCGCGTCGAACGTGACACGCTGGACGGTCGGGCAGGCCAGGGAGATCGACTACTGGATCACGGCGGCTCCCACGCCCGCCCTCATCCTGGAGCGTTACGCCGACGCGACCGGGCACGCACCCGAACTGCCGGAGTGGGCGAGCGGATTCTGGCAGTCCAAGCTGCGCTATCGCACGCAGGAGGAACTCCTCGACGTGGCGCGCGAGCACCACCGCCGCAGCCTGCCGCTCTCGGTGATCGTCGCCGACTTCTTCCACTGGACTACGATGGGCGACTTCCGATTCGATCCGGCCGACTGGCCTGACCCCGACGCGATGGTCGCCGAACTGAGGCAACTCGGAGTCGAGCTGATGGTGTCGATCTGGCCGACCATCTCGCCGCTGTCGGAGAACTTCGACGAGTATCGCGACCGCGGCCTGCTGGTCGGGGCCGATCAGGGCGTGGAGTTCCTGCAAACCATCCAGGACAAGGGGATGGGGGCTCCGCAACCTGTCGGGTTCTACGACCCGAGCAACCCGGCAACCCGTGAGTTCGTGTGGGGGCTGGTACAGCGCAACTACCTGGCGCGTGGCATCCGGGTCTTCTGGCTCGACGCATCAGAGCCCGAGCTTAATCCTGCGCAGCCTTCCAACCTGACCTTGTACGCGGGGCCGGGAGCCGAGACGATCAACATCTATCCGCGGGACAACGCTCGGATCTTCGCCGAGGGAATGGCCGCCGCGGGCCAGGAGCCTACGGTCCTGCTCTGCAGATCGGCATGGGCCGGTGCCCAGAAGTACGGTGCAGCGGTCTGGTCGGGCGACATCCCCGCGACCTGGGCGTCGCTGTCCGAGCAGCTGCGGGCCGGGCTCGCGATCGCCATTTCGGGCATCCCGTGGTGGACGACCGACATAGGTGGCTTCCATGGCGGCAACGCGAGCGATCCTGAGTACCAAGAGCTGATGATCCGGTGGTTCCAGTACGGCGTGTTCTGCCCGCTGTTCCGACTCCACGGAGACCGCGAACCCCGCGTCCCGACCGGCTACGACATGACCGGCGGACCCAACGAGGTGTGGTCGTACGGCGAGGTCGCGACGCCGATCATCGCCGACACGCTCCAGCTCCGAGAACGACTGCGGCCCTACATCCACGAACAGATGCACGAGGCGAGTGTTCGTGGTCTGCCGCCGATCCGGCCGCTGTTCGTCGACTTCCCGGACGACCCGGCCGCCTGGGCGATCGACGACCAATTCCTCCTCGGCCCGGACATCCTGGTCGCGCCGGTTTTGGCCGCTGGGCAGAGCGAGCGCTCCGTCTACCTGCCGGGCACGGTCGAGTGGGTGGATGTCGCCGACGGCTCCGTACATAGCGGCGGCGGCACTGTCATGGTGGGCACCCCGATCGAGCGGATCGCCGTTTTCGTACGCTCGGGAGCTTCGGTGCACGATGTCTTCGCATGACCTCGTAGCCAAGCGCGGAGGTCCCGTCAGCCCGTCGCGGAGTGCGTTGCGACCCCTCGGGCCCGACGAACTCAGGATCACTGGCGGATTCTGGGCCGAGAAGCAGGAACTGAACGCGTCGGTGATCCTCTCGCACTGCGAGACCTGGATGGAGCGCGTCGGATGGACCGCGAACTTCGACAGGGTCGCAGCGGGCACCATCGGCGAGCACCGCGACGGCATCGAGTTCGTCGACTCGGAGATCTACAAGCTGCTCGAGGCGATGGCCTGGGAGCTGGCACGTCGGCCGGACAGCGGACTTGAGGCGCGGTACCGGGCGCTCGTCGCCCGGGTCGCCGCCGCCCAGGATGACGACGGCTACCTCGACACAGCCTTCGGGCATCCCGGCCAGCCACCCCGATATAGCGACATGGAGTTCGGCCACGAGCTGTACTGCGCGGGCTTCCTACTGCAGGCAGCGGTGGCCCGGCTGCGTTCGGATCTCGACGACGAGCTTCCGGCCGTGGCGCGGCGCATCGCCGACCACCTCGTTCGGGAGTTTGGGCCGGACGGCCGCGTGGCGATCTGCGGCCATCCCGAGGTGGAGGTCGCGCTGGCAGAGTTTTCCCGGGCAACCGGCGACACGCGCTATCTCGAGCTCGCGCGACTGTTCATCGAACGACGCGGTCACGGACTGCTCGATCCCCGCCGGTTCGGACGCGAATACTTCCAGGACGAAATGCCGGTACGCGACGCCACCACGATGAGGGGTCACGCCGTTCGGGCGCTCTACCTGGCCGCCGGGGCGCTGGATGTCGCGGTCGAGTCACAGGACGACGAGCTCGCCGAGGCGGTCGCCCGACAGTGGACCTCCGCCGTCGCACGCCGCACGTACATCACGGGCGGGGTGGGGTCTCATCACCAGGACGAGGCGTACGGGGAGGACTTCGAACTCCCGCCCGACCGCGCATACGCCGAGACGTGCGCCGGGATCGCATCCGTCATGGTCAGCTGGCGGCTGCTCCTGCGAAGCGGCGACAGCCGGTACGCGGATCTCATCGAACGCACCCTGCTCAACAACATCCTGGCTTCGCCACGCGAGGACGGTCGGGCGTTCTTCTACTCGAACACTCTTCACCAGCGAGTCCAGGAAGAGCAGTCGGTTGACAACGAGCTCAACGACCGGGCGGAGGCGAGCATGCGGGCGCCCTGGTTCCAGGTCTCATGCTGTCCGACGAACCTCGCCCGCACCCTCGCCAGCGTGGCAGGCTACTTCGCGACAGCTACTGGCGAAGGAGTGCAGTTCCATCAGTACGGGGGGCTGGAGCTCTCCACCGAACTGGCCACCGGCCGGGTGCGGCTGCGGGTGGAAACCGCGTACCCGCTGTCTGGGCGCGTGTCGGTGACCATCGACGAAGCCCCTGCGGACGAGATCTCGCTGAGCTTCCGGATCCCGGCTTGGGCGATCGGTACCGCGACGGCGACGATAGTCGGCGAACCCCTGACAGCCACGGCATCGACGAGCCGACTGGAGGTGCGTCGGGTGTTCTTGTCGGGGGATGTCGTGGTGCTCGACCTTCCGATGGAGCCTCGTCTGACCTGGCCGGATCCCCGGATCGACGCCGTCCTAGGCGCCGTTGCCATCGAGCGCGGTCCGCTGGTTCTGGCACTCGAGTCCACCGACCTGCCCTCGGGGTGGACGGTTAACGACATCGAGGTCGAAGCGGAGACGCTGACTCCGACAGAGCACGGAGCACGTCTCCGCGTGCACCGCCGGCTCCCCGTCAGCGAGTCGTGGCCCTACGGGTTGATGCCCCCAAACGGATGCGACGAAGGCCTGGAGGCAGACCTCACCCCGTACGCACACTGGGCGAACCGCGGTCCGTCAACGATGCGCGTGTGGCTGCCGGCGAGGTCCCTCTAGGAATGGCAGCGCCAGCCAGACCCGATCCTCGATTTCCGGAGTGAAGTACTCCCCGGCAGCGGCATACCGCGGGTGGGGCTCGAACCCACGACCGAGAGATTGGGGGCTAGTGATCTGTGGTCAGAGCGCGCAGGGTCGCGAGGAGCGCGCGGGTCTCCGCGACCACGCGATCCTGGAATGCCGGGTCATGCACCTGTTTTGAGCCCTTCATCGGGTCGCCGTTCTCGTCGAAGTACGCGCCTGTCTCCGTCGCATCACTCGTGAGGAGTCGCGTGATCACCTTCGCGGCCCGTTTCGGGGTGGTGTAGTGCGGCATCAGTTGCATGAGCGGCGCGAGCACCTTGCTGACCGCGACGAGCGCCGGATGCATGTCGCGTCCGAGGTTGGAGCCGGGATTGACGCCGGAATCGATGGCGTTGAACGCGCCGTACGCCGTGCTCATGGGCGACACTTCTGGGCAGAGAGGGATCGAGCGCAACACCACCTGGCGCCACCTCGTCGGTCCCGGGTCGCGGGCGAGGCACACGCCCGAGGAGCAGGCGGACTTCGAAACTCAGATCGTCGCGGATCTGCGCGTGACGGCATCTCGGTATCCCGCGGACCGGTCCCTCCGGCACCTCATCAGCGACCTCGCGGCTCAAAGCCTTCGTTTCGTTGAGCTCTGGGAGTCCGATGTCTCGGTCGACCAAAGGGATACGTCGAAGCACAAGATCATTGACCATCCCACCGTCGGCCCCATCGAACTCGACTGCGACGCACTCCTCGTTGCCGGGGACGATCTGCGCATCCTCGTCTACACCGCTGAGCCTGGCACGGACGATGCCGAGCGACTTGCCCTTGCCGTAGTCCTTGGCACACAAGCTCTTGTCCAGTGAGTGCGGTCGGTAGCGCCGGCTGCTACGTTTCCCCGACGCCCGCGCCGACCTGCTCGGCCGCCAGCTGTTCCTTCGCGGCGACCGTATGGTGTGAGGTCAGGAATAGCACTGAGAAACCCGTCATGGCGACGACGATGCCGGGCAGCAGGAGTGTCTGTCCCATCGCGGTGCTGAACGCTGCTCGCATCGCCGGTGGCACCGTGCCGAGGGTGATGGATGCCCCGGTGGCGGATGCGCCTGGCAAGTTCGCGGCGAGCCGCGCCTGCATGAGCGCTGCTATCCCGGCCGCGCCGAGGACGCCTCCGATCTGGCGCATGCTGTTGTAGACGCCCGATCCGGCGCCCGCGAGTTCCAGCGGGAGGTCTCTGGCTGCGGCCACGGACAGGGGGCTCCACACGGACGCGCTGGCGATCCCCAGCAACGAGACGGGCAGCAGAACCCATCCCCACGCAGCCTGAGAGGTGATGAGGGCCGAGACCCAGAAGATGGCGCCGGCGAAGGCCGCGAAACCGAACGCGGCGATCCAGCGCGGGTTGACGTGGTTGAGCGCACGTCCGACGAGGGGGGCGAGGACGATCGTGAACACGGCCATCGGGGAGGCCAGCAGAGCTGACTGGAAGGGGGTGAACCCTTCGGAGATCTGAGCCCACAGGAGCAGTGGGAAAGGGATGGCGTTGATGGCGAAGCCCGCTCCGATGATTGCGGTGTTGGCGAGAGAGAAGTTGCGGTCACGGAACAGCCTCAGCGGCAGGAGCGGGGCGTCTGGCGTCTGGACGTGCTGCCACAGGACGAACCCGGCGAGTACGACGAGGCCGGCGACGATGACTGCCGGGACGGTGATCGGCCCGAGGATCAGGCCCCAGTGGTAGGTCTCGCCCTGCTGCACCCCGAGGACCACGAGGAAGAGCCCGGTTCCCCAGGCGATGACGCCGAGAATGTCTAAGGTCTGCGACGTGGTGTCGAGCCGGGGGACGAACCGCCACACCAGAGCGAAGGCGAGTACGCCGAGGGGAACGTTGACGAAGAAGACCCACCGCCAGCCGAGGGACCCGATCAGCAGGCCCCCGATGATCGGGCCGACGAGGATGGCGGCGCCGGAGGTGGCGCCCCACACGCCCATGGCCGGGCCGCGTCGGGCCGCGGGAAACAGCCGGGTAATGACCGACATCGACTGCGGTGTCAGGAGTGCGGCGCCGAGGCCCTGGGCGACGCGGGCCGCGATCAGCATCTCGATCGAGCCGGACAGGCCAGCCCACAGACTCGCCAGTGTGAAGACACTCAGGCCGGCCAGGTAGGTGCGTCTGGGCCCGAACCGGTCACCCAGTCGGCCGAAGATCAGGAGGGGAACGGTGAATGCGAGGAGGTAGGCACTGGTGACCCACAGGACGCCGTTCACTCCCGCCTGCAGGCTCATCGAGATGCTCGCGGTGGCGACCGACACCACCGTCGAGTCCACCATGATCATGAAGAACCCGACAAGAAGCGCCCACAGCGCCTGCCAGGCCCTGCGCTCGGAATCCACGTCACTCAACTGACTCAGCCTCCTGTGTTTCGCCAAGGACGGGGACGAGTGTCCGCGTTAGTGCGAACCCACTTGCGTTTAGGCATGCTACGTCCGGATGCAGAGTTGATGCAACTCGGGTCGCGTTAGGATGGCGAAGTGACGAATGACAGCACGCGGCATCGACCCGGTGGTCGTACCGCTCGTACGGCGGAGGCCGTTCGCCGTGCCGTGGCGGAGCTGGTGGCCGAGCGCGGCAACGAGCACATCCTCGTGGCGGACGTCGCGGCTCGCTCAGGCGTGCATGCTGCGACGATCTACCGCCGATGGGGAGCTCCCGAGTCGCTGGTACTGGATGTGGCCTTGGATCAGCTCGAAGCGATGTCACCGATCCCCGACACCGGATCGCTGCGCGGCGACGTCCTCGCATACGCCAGGCGCATCACCACCAGCGTCAGCCAGCCGGACGGTTTCGCGTTCCTACGCGCAGTGATCGGCGCATGCAAGCTCGACCACAGCCCCGACGCCGACGGCGTCCAGCACCTCCGCCGTCGCGGCGGCGAGATCCAGGCGATGCTCGATCGGGCCGCCGACCAGACACACGGCCTTGAACTCACCGACGTCTTCGACGGGATCCTCGCGCCGATCTACTTCCGCACGCTCTTCGGAGTCGGCGGCATCGACGATGCCTACCTCAACTCCCTCGTCGACCGACTCCTCGCCCCACGCCACCCAGTCCCACAACACAGCTGAGTTCCCCCGTCGACGACCCCCACGACCCGACCGCCAAGAAAGCTGACAGGCACCGAGAACAATCGGCTTGCCGCAACATCACCAACCAAATCACCACTCGAGACCGGCGGATCCTTCCTCAGGCCACCGGGACCGGTGGGAGCGGATCGTTGCTCAGCCGGCGGGTCGGGAGAACAGGTTCACCAGGTTCCCGTCGGGATCGCGGAACAAGACGGAACGGTTTCCCCACGGCATCGTCGTCGGCTCGAGAACGATGTGATCGAGAGCGTCATGAATACGGGCGAACTCGGCGTCCACGTCGGCGACCGCGAACTCGATGATCACGGAGTCGTTGCTCCCTGGCTTCGGGGCGTGTTCCCCGAGCATGGCGACGGTCGCCGGGCTCGCGATCGCCAGCGCGCCCGCGCCAGTACGGAATTCCGCGAAGACCGGCGCGGGCCGGGTGGCGGGCGTGCCTGTGACCAACTCGTAGAAGCCGGCAAGCCTGTCGACGTCATTGGTGATGATCCGAATCGACGAGAAGTCCATGATGATCCCTTCCGCCGCGCCCCCTTGGCCCGACGGCTCCATCCTGTGGTGTCTCAGCGACATCGTCCTGTCGGGGTTTATGCCGTGTTCATGACGCTGCGGACGTCACCGTAGGCGATGTCGAGGTCCTCGCTGCGGAGCTCTCGGCGTGGTGGTCACGTCAGCGATTTAGGCGCCGGAGTGGAGCACTCGCCTCGCCTTCTGGGCCGACGTGAAGAACAAGTACACCCCGCCGCCCAGTACCGCCGCCATGAAGCCGTAGCCCACCATGAAGGCGACCATGTCGCTCTGCGCGTCCGGTGAGCCGAGATTCGATACCCAGACAGCAATCCAGAGCACCATGATGGCGGCGAGGATGGATCCGAGTACGAAACCCCGTAGGCGCTGCGCTACCAGACGGTCGTGGTCATAGACCCCCAAGCCATCGCCCTGCTCCATGACTGGGCTCGTCGTCCCGACAGAGAGCGTGACGGTGTATTCCTTGTGGATCCCCCACAGTTGCCACAGACCCAGATAGACCAGACTCCCGATCCCGACGCCAAGAAATGCCAGACCGATCACCCAGATCCAGTTGATCGGGGTCTTCTGTCTGATCAACGTCACGGCGTCCCCTTGGTTGGCCGTGAGACGGTAGCCCCTCTTGAGGTACTCCTGGATCGTTGGAACAAGCCTCGGGTCGGCACCGGGGATGGGTCGTGAGGGCAGTGCCCGGATCGGCTTGTACACGGCCGGAGAGGGGACGGGATAGGGCTGGTATCGAGCGGGAAGCGTCCCGGCTTCGCCGCCAGTCACGCCCGAACGTGCAAAGAAGGCCGAGCCAGACTCGGCGGGCCCGGGGTGTCCATACGGGTCCTGCGGACTCGGAGCAGATCCGTACTGAGGGGGCTCGTCGACCCACAGCTGCCAGCCCGCTGGCGCCGCTGGCCAGGACGAGTCTGGCTGCCAGCCGTTGGTGGGTGCCCAGCCCTGCGGTGGTGTGGGCCAGTTCGGTGGTGCGTTAAACCTGACAGCCATGGCCAGGCCCTCCGTCACAGGCACGCACAGTGCACGGTGCACCGTGCACATCCATGCTAGATCGAAGCGGTTCCGTCAGGGCCGGAATGAAACAACCCACGGTCGCCTCACTGCGGGCTGTTGGCCGTACGTGTCCATCACGGCTGGTTACGAGGGGGCTGTCCCTACAGGGATTGCGCGGTCGCCGCCGAGTACCGGACCATGGCTGCTCTTCGGTGCTCTCGTTCGACTGGCCAACATCTTGCGTGTCCAGAGGCTCGTGCCTTAGGGCGACGCGGTCCCGTCGTCGCCAGGGTGCCGATACACGGACGTGAGCGTGGATCCTTCGTGAAGAGGAAGCTCGCGTGCTCGCTGCCGACGCCTCGACTGCCCGTTCCAGGCAGGGGCTTGCGAGAGCGTCATCTGAGCTGTCGACGCCGCTTGAAAACTGAACGCTTTCGCCGGTGAAAAGTGGACACTCGAGCACGATCGGAGAGTGATCACTTTGGAGGATTGGGCGCTGATCAGGAGGCTTGCTGCGGAGGGTGAGCCGCATGCCCGGATCGCGGCGAGGCTGGGGATCTCGCGGACGACGGTGGTGAAGGCGGTCGGCTCGGTTGCCCCGCCACGGTATGTGCGGTCGCCGGCTGCGACGTCGTTCGCGGTGTTCGAGCCGCGGGTGCGTGCGTTGCTGGCCGAGTTCCCGGACTTGCCGGCGACGGTGGTCGCGGAGCGGGTCGGCTGGACCGGGTCGATCAGCTGGTTCCGGGAGAACGTGACCCGGTTGCGGCCGGAGCAGCGCCGGGTCGATCCGGCGGACCGGCTGTCGTGGGAGGCCGGTGATGCGGCTCAGTGTGATCTGTGGTTCCCGCCGCGGAAGATCCCCTTGGAGGACGGCACCGCCACTTTGTTGCCGGTGCTGGTGATGACGTTGGCTCACTCACGGTTCGTGGTGGCCCGGATGATCCCGACGAAGACGACCGAGGACTTGCTGCTGGGCATGTGGCAGCTGCTCCAGCTCCTGGGTCGGGTCCCTCGGCGGCTGATCTGGGACAACGAGCGAGGCATCGGCCGTGGTCCGCACCGGGCTGAAGGGGTGGCGGCGTTCATGGGCACCCTCGCGACCCGGCTGGTGCTGCTGCGCCCGCGGGACCCGGAGTCGAAGGGGATCGTGGAACGCAGGAACGGCTGGTTCGAGACCTCGTTCATGCCAGGGCGTTCGTTTGGGTCACCGGCCGACTTCAACGACCAGTTCATCGGGTGGCTCGAGGGGGCGAACCAGCGAGTCGTGCGGACCACCAAAGCCGCCCCGGTGAAGCTGCTGGAGGCTGATCGGTCAGCGATGCTGGCCTTGCCGCCGGTGGCGCCGCTGGTGGGCTGGCGCAAACAGGTTCGGCTGGGCCGCGACTACTACGTCACCATCGCCCGCAACGACTACTCCGTCGACCCGACCTGGATCGGGCGCATGCTCGACGTCCACGCCGACCTGGACCAGGTCCAGGTGCGCCTGGACGGACGGCTCGTGGCGCAGCATCCGCGGGTGTGGGCCCGCGGCCTCACGATCACCGACCCCGCCCACGTCAGCACCGCCGCGAGGCTGCGCCAAGAGTTCCAACAGCCCCGCACCCAGGCTGCCAGTGACGGGCTGGTCAGGGACCTGACCGACTACGACAGAGCCTTCGGCCTCAACCAGGAAGGAGTCGCGTGATGGCGGCGAAGACCACCGAGACGGCCAAACAGCTGACCTACCTCGCCGGCGCCCTCAAAGCACCCCGGATCATCGACGTCGCCGCCCGGCTCGCCGACCAGGCCCGCGATGCCGGCTGGTCCTTCGAGGACTACCTGGCCGCCGTCCTCGAACGCGAAGTCTCCGCCAGGAATGCTTCCGGCGCCGAGCTGCGCATCCGAGCAGCCGGGTTCGGGACCCGCAAGACGCTGGAGGACTTCGACTTCGACGCCCAACCCGGCGCCCGGAACCAGATCGCCGCCCTGGCCTCGGGCGCCTTCCTCACCGAGGCCCGCAACATCGTGCTCCTCGGACCGCCCGGCACCGGCAAAACCCACCTCGCGATCGCGCTCGGCGTCACCGCCTGCCGCCACGGCGACCGGGTCCTGTTCGCCACCGCGACCGACTGGGTCACCCGACTCTCCGACGCCCACCGCGCCGGGAAACTCGCCGCCGAACTCACCCGGCTACGTCGCTACGGACTGATCATCATCGACGAGGTCGGCTACCTCCCCTTCGAGCAAGACGCCGCGAACCTGTTCTTCCAACTGGTCTCGTCTCGCTACGAACACGCATCCCTGATCCTGACCAGCAACCTGCCCTTCTCCGGCTGGGGCGCCGTGTTCGGAGACCAAGTCGTCGCCGCCGCGATGATCGACCGGATCGTCCACCACGCCGACGTCCTCACCCTCAAAGGAGCCAGCTACCGACTCCGCAACAAGGGCATCGACACCCTCCCCAGCATC
>Ga0182021_10001547_pt1 | contig 26585 bp, 22 predicted proteins | sample 612E3MmetaG_FD_120493 | JGI IMG/M metagenome (GOLD analysis project Ga0182021, IMG submission 120493) | Permafrost microbial communities from Stordalen Mire, Sweden - 612E3M metaG (Illumina Assembly) | ecosystem: Environmental > Terrestrial > Soil > Wetlands > Permafrost | place: Sweden...
CCGTGATGAAGATGTCGCCGATCCGGCAGGCGTCGTCCATGGTGAGGACCTGGTAGCCCTCCATGGAGGCCTGAAGCGCGCAGATGGGGTCTATCTCGGTCACGAGCACCCGGGCGCCCTGGCCGCGCAGCGACTGGCAGCAGCCCTTGCCCACGTCGCCGTAGCCGGCGACCACGCAGATCTTTCCGGCGATCATCACGTCCGTCGCTCGCATGATCCCATCCGGCAGGGAGTGGCGGCAGCCGTAAAGATTGTCGAATTTCGACTTCGTGACGGAGTCGTTCACGTTGAAGGCGGGAAAGAGGAGTTCCCCCCGGGCGCTCATTTGCTGGAGGCGATGAACGCCCGTGGTGGTTTCCTCGCTGACGCCGCGGATCTCTTTCACCAGGCGATGGAACCGCCCCGGCTCGCGCTTCAGGGCTGTCTTGAGCTGCGCCAGGAGAATCGCCTCTTCCCGGCTGGAGGGCTTGCGTTTCAACACCGCCGGGTCATTTTCGGCCTGGTATCCGAGATGAACGAAGAGCGTGGCGTCGCCGCCGTCGTCGAGCAGCATGTTGGGCCTCCGGCCCCGGCCCCAGTCCAGAATGCGATCCGTGAACTCCCAGTATTCCGGCAGGGTCTCGCCTTTGTAGGCGAAGACCGGTGTGCCCGTGGCGGCAATCGCGGCGGCGGCATGATCCTGGGTGGAGAAGATGTTGCAGCTTGCCCAGCGGACTTTGGCGCCGAGTTGTTGAAGCGTCTCGATCAGCACGGCCGTCTGGATCGTCATGTGGAGCGAGCCGGTGATCCGGGCGCCCTTGAGCGGCTTGGATTTTCCGTATTCCGCCCGCATGGCCATAAGACCGGGCATTTCCTTCTCGGCCAATTCGATTTCCTTCCGGCCAAAGTCCGCCAGCCGGAGATCCTTGACAACAAAGTCGTTCTTCTTCGCTTTCTTCATCCCACACCCCGCTTCTTCGTTCCTGACGTTTGATCGTTAAGGATAACGCTCCAGCCCCCCATCGTCCAGCCTCGGTTTTCGGGCGGGCGAATGACCGCCGCCGCGGGATGCGCGCTTGCGAAGAATTCCCTGAGAGTCGGGAACAAAACCGCGGGACCGCGCGTCCAAACGTGTAGAGGCAAACAAGGAGGTCCCATGAAGATGACGTATGGCAGGTTCGTTCGTTGGGTCGGAATGGCGGCGCTGGCGCTGGCGCCGCAGGTCGCGTCCGCCGACGGGTTGATCATTGTTCATAATCCCCCGGTTCCCGTTCCGGGGCATTTCTCGTTCGCTCCCCTGGAGGTCGTTTACCACCATGTGGACGTGGAGATCAATGACCTGGTCGCCACCACCACGATTGACCAGGAATTCAGAAACCCCGGCGATCAGCGCCTGGAGGGAACTTACATCTTTCCACTCCCGCCCGGCGCGCACATCGACAAGTTCTCCATGGACGTGAACGGCAAAATGGTGGAGGCGGAACTGATGTCGGCCGACAAGGCCCGCTCGTTCTACGAGGAAATCGTCCGAAAAGCCAAGGACCCCGCCTTGCTCGAATACGCCGGCCGCGACGTTTTCAAAGTTCGCATCTTCCCGATCGAGCCGCATTCCCGCAAACCGGTGCGCATTACCTACACCCAGCTTCTAAAAAGCGACTCCGGACTGACCGAATACGTTTACCCGCTGAACACTGAGAAGTTCAGTTCCGCGCCCCTCAAGGAAGTGGCGGTCCGGATCGCCTTGAAGACAAAAGACCCGCTGAAGAGCGTGTATTGCCCCAGCCACAACGTCGACATCCGCCGCGAGGGCGACCGGAAGGCCGTGATCGGCTACGAGGATAAGAACGTGCGGCCGGATACCGACTTCAAGTTGATCTACTCGCGCACTCCGAACCCGCTGGGCATGGACCTTCTGACCTATAAGAAGGACGGAGAGGACGGCTATTTCCTGCTTCTGGCGTCGCCCGGCGTCACCGAACCGCGGATGGCCGCGCAGGCGAAGGACATCTGTTTCGTCCTCGACACGTCCGGGTCCATGGCCGGCGCCAAACTGGATCAGGCCAAGAAGGCGCTCCGTTTCTGTCTCGCGAACCTTCAGGAGAACGACCGCTTCGAGATCGTCCGGTTCTCCACGGAGGCGGAGCCGCTCTTCAACGAGCTTGTGCCGGCCACGCGGGCCAACGTGGACAAGGCGGAGGAGCTGGTGGCCTCCCTGAAACCCATTGGCGGCACGGCGATCGAAGAGGCCCTCGGCAAGGCGTTGGCGCTTCGCTCTTCCTCGGGCGGCGACAAGTCGTCCCGTCCGTATCTGGTAATGTTCCTCACCGACGGCCTGCCGACCATCGGCGAAACGCGGGAGGACGCCCTTGTCGAACAGGTGAAGAAAGCCAATACGACCCACACCCGCATCTTCTCGTTCGGCATCGGCTCGGACGTGAACACCCATCTGCTGGACCGGATCGCCGAGGAAACCCGCGCCATCAGTCAGTACGTGGCCGCCACCGAGGACCTGGAGGTGCGGCTGAGCAACTTCTATACGAAGATCAAGGAACCCGTACTGTCCGGCCTGTCCCTATCCGTGACCACCCCCGGCATTCGCATTTCCCAACTCTATCCCCATGAGCTGCCCGACCTGTTCAACGGCGACATGCTCGTCGTCTTCGGCCGTTACACGGGCGCCGGCGCGTCGGCGGTCAAAATCGGCGGCCTGCTGGGCGGCCAGAAGCGGGAGTTCGTCGCGGATGCCGCCTTTGACGAGCGCAATACGGCCAACGCGTTCATCCCGCGGCTGTGGGCCACCCGGCGGGTCGGCTGGCTTCTCGACGAGATCCGCCTGCACGGCGAGTCCGGCGAACTGCGGGACGAGGCCACGCGGCTGGCGCGGGAATTCGGGATCGTCACCCCCTACACCGCGTACCTGATCATGGAGGATGAATCGCGCCGCAACGTGCCGGTGGCCCTGCGGAATTTCCAGGAGATGGAGCGCGACCGGGCGCCGCGCGAAGTGGCCGCCAAGTCGTTCGCGTCCGTCCGGGCCGAGGCGGCCGACGAGCGGCTGCGCAGCGGCGCCGGGGCTGTCTTCAACGCCAAGGCGGTGCAGGGACTCCGCTACAGTTGGAACGAGCAGCAGGCCTCCGTCGGCGCCGGGCTGGACAAAACGGTAGCCGCCGCGCCGGCGGGCGGGAGCGCGCCGGCCGGGTATCGGTCCGCGCAGAACTACAGCCAGCAGGCGCGCGTCATGAACGGCCGCGCGTTCTACCAGAATGGGAATCAATGGATTGACTCGACGGCCCAGGGGCGCAAGGGGCTGAAACAACAAAAGGTGATCTTCAACAGCGACGAGTATTTCACGCTCATCCGCCGCCATCCGGACGCGGCGGCGTGGCTGTCGTTGGGAAATGAAGTCGACGTCGTGATCGAGGACGTTCTGTACCAGGTGAGGGAGAGTTGAGGACTATGGCGTCTTTGTCGACGAATACCCCTCACCTCAATCCTCTCCCCCAAGGGGAGAGGAGGAATTGCGGGGAACCGGTGACGGCGATGCCGAACTCCCTCTCCCTTCAGGGGAGAGGGCGGGGTGAGGGTATGTTCATTGAATCGTGCAGGCTGAAGACCCGATATAAGAAAGACAGATCCAACGGAGGATGAGTTATGAGAAACATAAGGACAGCAACAGTCGTATTCACAGCCTTGACGTTGGCCATTCCGGCGGCCAGGGCGGCCGAGACCAACGCCGCCCCGAAACCGAAAGTCGAAGTGGTCTTCGTGCTCGATTCCACCGGCTCGATGGGCGGACTGATCGAAGGGGCGAAGCAGAAGATCTGGTCCATCGCCAACACGATCCTCTCGCGCAAGCCCGCGCCGGAGGTGCGCGTCGGACTGCTCACGTACCGGGATCGGGGCGACCAGTACGTCACCAAACTGTTTGACCTGACGGACGACATCGACACGGTCTTCAACAATCTCAGGACGTTCAAGGCGGACGGCGGCGGCGATAGTCCGGAAAGCGTGAATCAGGCGCTCGACGAGGCGGTCCACAAGATGTCCTGGAGCAAGGACAAGAGCGTTTACAAGGCGATCTTCCTGGTGGGGGATTATCCTCCGCACATGGACTACAAGGACGACGTCAAGTATCCGAAGACCTGCGAGGCGGCGGTCAAACAGGACCTGATCATCAACACGGTGCAATGCGGCAACGTGCCGGAGACGACACCGGTATGGCAAGAGATTGCGCGCCTTTCCGAGGGTTCGTATGTGGGGCTCGCGCAGTCTGGCAACATGACGACCATCGAGACGCCGTTTGACAAGGACATCGCCAAGGTGAATGCCGAGGTGGGCAAGACCGTCTTTGCCTATGGATCGCGGGAACAACAGGCATCGGTTCGAAGCAAGATGGTGGCCGCGGCCGCGGCGCCGATGTCCGTCGCCGCCGACCGGGCGTCGTACAACTTGAAGACCGAGGGCCGTGCGGTCCAGGGGCGGGGCGAGCTGCTGAACGACGTCAAGGAGGGCGTCGTCCAACTCGAAAGCGTCAGGGACGAGGACCTGCCGGCGGAAATGAAGAAGCTTTCGAAGGAGGAGCGCGCGGCCTACCTCGCCGGGAAACAGAAGGAGCGGGACGCGCTCAACGTTCAGTTGGCGGACCTGACGCGCCAACGCTCTGAGTATATTTCCGCGGAGAACAAGAAGTTGGCCGCTTCCGGCAAAGGCGACACCTTTGACCAGAAGGTCGCGGAGATCATCAACACTCAGGCGGACAGGAAGCGGTAAACATGGCCCCGGGGACAAGCGTCGTTATCTGTAGAGACGCTCGGTCTCAAGGCGGGGCCGGAGTGCATTCCGCTTCTCGAGTCCCTCCGTCCGTGGGAAGGAATCGGTACGAATCCCAACCCCTTGCAGCAACAGCTCCTGAAGGAATACGCCGCCTTGGCTGTGGCCGCCATTCAACGCCGGACCGGCGGGCAGCGGTGGCGACGCGAACCTTGACATCGGGACGGCAATCCCCACTATCTAGCGCCGACTCAAAGCAGGGCGCAGGTCCGCAGCGAGGCTGAACCGCCATCGGACGGCGACCGTGGAGGCGTTCGCGTGATTAGCTTGATCCTTGTCGTTCTGTTGGGCTTGAGCCTTTTGTTTCTCGCACGGGGAAACGGGATTCGCGAAGCGGGCGTCAAGGCGATGCTTTCGCTCTACGCGCTCATCGCGGCAACAACGGAAATCCTGTCGGCCTTTACGGCGCTGACCCGGGGGGCCGTCGCAGCCGTCTGGCTCGTTTTGGCGGTTGGTGCGGTTCTGGCTTGCGTCCGGTTCGCGGCTTGGCGGCGATATCGCGATCCTATGCGCGAGGCGGTGCTGGCCTGGCGTAGCGCCGGGCCCTTGGCTCGAACGGCCGCCGCGCTTTCGGGCTCGATCGCGGCCGTGACGTTGATCCTGGCCCTGGCTGCCCCGCCCAACACGTGGGACGCCATGACGTACCACATGGCGCGGGTGGCTCACTGGATTCAGCAGGGCAGCGTATCCTTTTACCCGACCTCCATTGGCCGCCAGAACTATCAAATGCCGCTGGCCAGTTATGCCGTGTTGCACCTCCAGCTTTTGAGCGGCGCCGACACGTTCGCCAATCTCGTTCAGTGGTTTTCGTTCGGCCTTTGCGCGGTGCTCGTGTCCTTGATGGCCAAGGATCTCGGCCTGTCCCACGGCGCGCAAGCCCTGGCGGCCCTGGCCGCACTTACTCTGCCAACCGCCGTTCTGCAAAGCAGCAGCACGCAGAACGACCTGGTCTGCGCCGGCTTCTGCCTGGCGTTCGGGTGGTTCCTGCTTCGGTTTCGAATGTCATTCTCCGTTCAAGACGGACTGTTTGCGGGACTTTCGCTCGGTCTGGCGCTTCTCGCGAAGGGGACGGCTTATCTTTTTTGCGCCGGCGTGGGGGTGGTGTTCGGGCTCGCGATGCTGGCGGGGATGCGCCGCCAATGGCGGACGATTCTCGTAACCGGCGCCGGAGCGGTGGCCGTCGTGTTTGCTCTGAATATCGGCCACTGGTCTCGATCCTGCGCCTTGTACGGTGCGCCGGTTTCGGCGGGTACGGATGCGCTCGCCAACGAGACGATGTCGCCCGCGGGCGTGGCCGCCAACGTCGTACGTAACGTAGCCAAGCATTTGGGCCTTCCCTCGCAAGCCTACAACGTCGCGGTCACGAAGGGAGTCGTGACGCTGCTGGGCCGCGAAATCGCGAATCCGAAGACGACGTGGCCGGGGCAGGCGTTCAGCGTCGGGTGGTCGCGTCATGAGGACCTTGCCGGAAACGCCCTTCACATGCTGCTCATTGCGGCCGGCTTTCTGCTGTTGCTGGTCCGGCGGGAGAAGGAGCACGCCTTCGGCGCCGCGGGTTTGGTCGCGCTGGCATCCTTGGCCGGAGCGCTGATCTTCTGCGCGTATCTAAAATGGCAGCCGTGGCACATGCGCCTGGAAATACCGCTCTTTATGCTCGCCCTGCCGGCGGCCCTGGCGGGCTTCTCCCGATGGCGAAGGTGCCGGGGTTGGGGTGGCGTGCTGCTGGCGGCGGCGCTCATGGCGGGGAGTCTTCCTTTCCTGCTGGCCAATCAATCCCGGCCGTTGCTTCCCCGGAACGGCTATTCGATCCTCTCCGCCGATCGCGTGTCGCAATACTTCGCGAACCAGGGATCGTTGCAGACAGCCTACGCCGGAGCCGCGGACTGGATCCGCCGCAGCGGAGTCCAGGAGGTCGGCCTTATGCTCGGCGAGGATGACTGGGAGTATCCCCTCTGGGTTCTCACGGGAAAAAACGCGGCGCCCAGGCTGCCGGTGTTTCGCCACGTGTGGGTGTCCGACGCGTCCCGTTGGCTGGAGCCGCGAAGACGTTCTCCGGAGGCGATTTTCACAACGCTCCCGCTCACCGCTCAGACCATCGCAGACCACGGGTATAAGGTCGCTTTCCAGTCCGGCCCCGTGCGGGTCCTGACCCGCGTGGAAACGGCGCGGTGAATCCGGCAAGAAGTCGTTGACTTATTATAATGCGTCATACATGATGCTGTCATGACAGCGTTGGCAGAGGTTCGGAGGCAAAAAGGAGTGTCGCAGCGCGCACTGGCTGCCAAGTCGGATGTTTCGTTCCGGGGGCTCCAACTTCTCGAACAAGGCGGGCACAACTGGAGGGTTATGACCGTTGCCCGGGTCGCCGAGGCGCTGAACCTGCCCGGGCGGGGAGTGGGCTTGGTGGTTGACCATTTCCTGCGGATGCACCCCGATTCGATTCCGGAGATATCGATACGGATCGTGCTCGACGGCTTCGAGTCGTGGAAGACACATCTGTTCGATTTCGTGGATGCCTTCAGGGCCACGCGCGACAGCCGGTTGCTCATCGAGCCCCCCGTCACTGATTTGGATAACCGGCTACAGGCGCTGTGCGCGTCAACGGTGGAAGCGCTGTGCACGGAATGCTCCTTGCGGCCGCCCGCCTGGTGTGCCGGCGTTCCCCCTCTGAGCCACCCATGGTTCGTCTCCGGGATCGAGAATTTGAAGACGTTGGCTTTGCTGGAGTCGCCGGTCTGGTTCCGGGCGAGGAATATCTTCGTTCTGGGCAGCTTCTTGAGCAGGGCCTGACGATGTTGGACTCGAAGACCATCCTGAAACTGTTTGAAGCGCTCAATGCCGAGTTGGCCAAGCGAGGCGTGAAGGGCGAAATCGGCCTCTGCGGCGGGGCCGTCATGTGCCTTGTATTCAAGGCCCGGGCTTCGACGAAGGACGTTGACGCGGTCTTTCGTCCGACGCGCGAAATCCGGGAGGCAAGCCGGACGGTGGCCGGCCCCATGGGCGTTTCCGAGGACTGGCTCAACGATGCCGCGAAGGGCTATTTTCTGACACCGCCGCCCGCCCGCAACGTTTTGGAACTATCCCATTTGCGTGTGTGGGCGCCGCAAGCCGAGTACATGCTGGCCATGAAAGCCGTGTCCGCGCGATTCGATTCCCACGATTTGGACGACGTGCGATTCCTGCTCAGCCATCTGGGCATCGAGACCGTCGAACAAGCGTGTCGCATTATCGAGGAATACTATCCCCGCAAAGCCATCCTTCCGAAGACTCAGTACCTCCTGGAAGAACTGCTGGGCGGCTGACGACATGCGCCTTTGCTTACGGTCGCTGCACGGCTTCGCCTGGAGTTTGGAGGATTGCCTTTCAGGGAAAGGCTTCCCGCAGCGGATGGCCCGATTAATGTAGGATGCCGATTCCGCCGCCTGCGCTTCACCGGTTGTCCGGCTCCGAAGGCGTGGACGGACCCCCGACCGTATTTCCGGAGCCAGGCGTCTGGCGTGAGGGCTTTGACCGGGGATTTCCGGTAGTGCTCGGTGTTGCGGGTTACAAGAATTTGGACGCCGAATGCCAAGCCATGAAGGTCATTCCAGGTTGGGTCTGAACCTCGTCCAAGAAGCCGGCGGCGGCACAAGGCATGGGTGGGTGCCGCGGGGATAATTCAAAGCCTTCTCCATGTCCACAACACGACCTTCTTCAATGTCCTTCAGGCCCTGTCGGAACCCGGCGGATAGCTATCGGCGTGCCATGTCCGGCGCGTCGAAGTTAATTTTGCCAAAAATACTGCCCCGCCCAGAAGCCCATTTTACGTATACTATAATGTGGGCTCTGCGTTTTTATACGTAACGCCCGCAGGAAGGAAAGAAGGGATGATCTTCATCGAAGATAGTGGCCCCAAGAGTTGCAGCGAAGTGCGAAATGCCGTCTTCGGACAGTTGCGGGGAAACGATGTGCCGTCTGCCGTCGCGGCAAAGGCCCTGTGCCAGTGTGTGGAGTTCTTTCGGGACTTGGACCGGATCCATTCTGTCGCGGCGGAACTCGGTCTGGAAGTCTCGGGCCTCCGTTCCGACGATTCGCTGGCCCTATTCTGGGACATGAGCCGCGATGGCCGGAATATCGGGTTCATCTACCGTGGATGGGAAGACCCCGGTTTTGGTATCGGGGAATGCGTGCCAGTATCGGCAGACGCTATGCCTGTGTTCATGGCGCAAGCGGATACGGCGGTAACGCTGCTGGCGGCGAATGGACTGAGCCTGACCCTGACGCCTATGAGCGGCGGCGGATGTTGGCTGAACATGACGACCGTAATCTATTCGGATGGGTTCAACGCCGGCGCTTTGGGTGGCGCGCTCGACGCGATCTGGACTGCCGTACAAACGGTCAACGATATGGTCGCGTAATGGACTCAGCCATTCTCATTTTGTCCACTGGCGGCGGGAAGGTTTCGAGTACACAACCATTCCCGCCCTACAGTTTGGCTAATGTTTTGAGTTTTGTAGGGCGGGAATGGTCGGAGACCTTCCCGCCGGTGGCCCTAATGCGAATTGCTGTGACGAACTGGTTGCGCGATCAAAGAGGAGCGGATACGGTGAGAACCACATGAGCCTCATACTTGTGACGAACGACGATGGAATAAGATCACCTGGATTGCGGGCGGCGGTTGAAGCGGTGCTGCCGCTGGGCGAGGTCGTCGTGGTGGCGCCATCGAGCCAGCAAACGTCGGCAGGCCGGAGTCTGCACGGGGACAAGGACGGCTCGTTCCACAGGATCGAACTGAACATCGGCGGAAAGACGGTGATTGGATACCACTGCGAATGTTCGCCGGCTCGGGCAGTTCTCCATGCCTTCGATGTGCTGTTCAGCGGAACGAAACCAAGCCTGCTCGTTTCCGGGATCAACTACGGCGAGAACCTCGGCGCCAACATCACGATATCCGGCACCGTCGGCGCCGCGATCCAAGCCGCCGCGCACGGGGTCCCAGGGTTGGCCATGTCCCTGCAAACCGGCATCGAGAATCACCGCAAGCATGTTGACCTTGAATGGGATGCGGCGCGCCACTTCTGTCGTGAGTTCGCCGCGTGGATGCTGAAGACAAGACTGCCGGCGGACGTGGACATTTTGAATGTGAATGTTCCGGCTTCTGCCACGGTCAAAACGCCGTGGAAGGTGACGCGCCTGTCCCGACAGAACTATTTTGTCAATCACTTGGCAGATCCCAAACCGGCGAGCAAGATCGGTGAGGCTGTGTGTCGTTATGGATTCGACGCGGCTGCGCTCGAACCGGATTCGGATATCCGCGCCATTGTCGAGAACGTGGTGTCTGTCACGCCGGTCAGCATAGACCTGACCGCGAGGGTCGAACTGGAATCATTTCTGGCGGGCGTGGAAGGAGGACCGAAATCATGAAGGTATGCATCCGGCGTGGGGCGAAGCAGATAGGCGGCACTTGCATCGAGATCGAATCGCAGGGCAAGCGACTCGTCCTCGACATTGGGTTGCCGTTGGATAGTCAGGATCCCTTGTCGGTCGCGATGCCCCGGGTGACGGGCTTGCAAACTCCGGATGAATCCCTTGTGGGCGTGGTGCTGTCACATCCGCACCTCGATCACTACGGCTTGGCCTTTCGGGTCTCCAAAGCCATTCCCTTCCTCATGGGCGAGGCGGCGGAGCGGATATTGGCTGCGGCGGCTGTGTTCACGCTGTCTGGCGCCAAATTTGATCATGTCGTTCACTTGGTTGACCGCAGGCCGATAACGCTCGGCCCCTTCACCATGACCCCTTTTCTGGTGGATCACTCCGCCTACGACGCCTACGCCGTGCTCGTGGAAGCCGACGGCAAGCGCCTGTTCTACACGGGGGACCTGCGTGCGCATGGCCGGAAGGGCAAACTGTTCGAGCGGTTGGTTGCGCACCCGCCGACTGGCGTGGATGTTCTGTTAGTGGAAGGCACAACGATCGGGCGGCAGGACGCGAGCGAGCACTACCAGACGGAAGATGAGTTAGAGGATGACCTGGTGCCTATCTTTCGCGCCGCGTCGGGAATGCCTTTGGTCTGGTGCTCGGGGCAGAACATCGACCGCATCGTGACCGTGTACAAGGCGGCCAAGAAAGCGCGGCGGCAACTCATCGTGGACATGTACACCGCCCACATTCTCAAAGCCACGGGCAACCCGCGCCTTCCGCAAGCCAGTTGGAGCGACATGCGCGTATTCCTGCCGAAGTTTCAGAAGGCGCGAATCAAGCGGCAGCATGACTTCGCGCTGGCGAAAGAATACAGACCCTTCCGCATCTTCCCCGAGGAACTGACTGAAATGGCCGGGCGCTCGGTGATGCTGTTTCGTCCGACCATGTGCCAGGACGTGGAGCAGGCCGACTGCCTTGCCGGCGCGGAACTGGTCTATTCGATGTGGGACGGTTATCTCAAGGACGAGAAAACGAAACCGTTCTTGGCGTGGCTCAAGGAGCGCGGCATCCCGATGCACAAGTGCCATACGTCCGGTCACGCGCCCCTCTTCGATCTGCAACGCCTGCGCAAGGCATTCGGCACCGCCGTCGCCGTTCCGGTGCACTGCGCCGAACCGGATGTGTTCGCCAAGCGCTTCGACGGTGTTACAGTGCATGGAGATAACGAATGGTGGGATGTGGATCACGAGATTAACGAAGAAGGGAGTAGGACTATGGCACGCGAGTATAAGACTGTGGAATGGAGCAATGGAATGCACCTCGTTCGGAAGAATCAAGTGCAACTGAAATTTGTCGGCAGGCACGCAACCGATCTTCTAGCCAATTTCGATGCTGCCGTGAAAGCCACTCAGTCTGCCGCACCAGTTCGGTCTGCAGCAAAACCCTACAAACTTCACCGTCCAGAAGAACCCCGCAAGTTGAGATCGCGGAAGCTGGGAGGGATGCCTGAGTCATTTTGGGAACGCGGCGTTTGGGAAAGTAGAAAGGTATTTAAGGGGAACCCTCATGGAGTCCCATTTGACGACATTCAGAGTTATCAAGTCATGCTTCGAGCCACAAACAAAGACAAAGAGTGGGGCGAAATTGATCTCGTGGGCGTCAGTCGTAATGGTCTTCCTGTCATCATCGAGTTGAAGAGTGAGCCGAGTCAATGCCTCCTATTCGCCATGATCGAAGTCATGTCCTATGGCATCGCCGTACGAAAGGCTTGGGAAAACGGCACGCTACGGGCGCAATGGAAGACGGCGCGTGGTAATGTCGTCGTGCCCGAGAACCTTGGGCAACTCGATCTTGTCTGCGCCGCACCGGCTGACTACTGGCAGCAAATTGGCCTGTTACCAGGTGACTCGAGTCGGAAGTGGAAGAACAACTACGGTTCGGATGTCATCACGAAACTTCAGGAACTGCGCAAACAGGCGATTGAACTGAAGGACGGTGGTTACCGAATTACATTTGTTAGTCTGAATTCTGCGTCAGGTGACGATGGTTATCCCCAGATACTGGGGGCGGAGGCGGTGGTTCTTGGCTCTCGCACTTGACCGTTACTGCGGCACCCTAATCGACCCGGCCGTGGGCGATGCGTTGGGCACGACGCTGGAGTGGAATCGCCCCGGCGAGTTCACGGTCGTCACCGATATCATTGGTGGCGGACCGTTCCGGTCGAAGCGGGGCAGTGGACCGAGGGCCATCCGTGGCACTGTGCCTGGCGGAGATGGTTGCCGGATAGTGGTGGGCACGGGCTTGCATGTGGACAGTCGCCGATTGGGCGAACTCGGGGAGTGCGCGGGACAGGGTTAGCAACGAAATACGGAGTTCAGGAGGAAGAAACAGATGAACGGTTATGAGTATATCCTCGCAAAACAGATCGCCTGGGCGACCAATCGGGGGATTCCCCTCGAAGGGAGCAAGGTCTCTCGCGGTCGGCCTGCGTATGCGTCCAATCTTGATCAGAACCTTTTTCAGACATTGTTGCCAGAGGTTAGAGCGGCGTTCGTCGCTGGCGACGGCGACGAACTTGGTTCGCCCGGACTGCCGGGGAAGATGCAGGCAGTTCATTCGTCCTCGGCACTCGGCGTCAACGTGTTTCAGTACTGGAAGGCGGCTTCGGCAGTGCCGGTAATTGCCGCTGCCTGCGGGCTATGCAAGCAGGGATCGCAGGTCTCATGTGACATTCGGTTCGAAGAGAAGTATCCGATCAACGATGCCTTCCGTTTCTCCCCAAATATCGACGTGGTCATCCACAATGGCGACACGGTGGCAATCCAACGGTTCGCTATCGAGTGCAAGTTTTCTGAGGCATACGGCACTCACAAGCATACCGGACTCAAAGCAAAATACTTGGACTGTGGCGTGACATGGGGCGACATCCCCAGTTTGCGGACCTTGGCGGAGAGCATTTCCCCCGATGACAACAAGTTCATGCATCTGCACCCTGCGCAACTCATCAAACACATCCTTGGAATGAAGCGACAGTTCGGACCAGATGGTTTTCGTCTGCTCTACCTTTGGTACGACGTGCTTGGTGAGGACGGAAAGCGTCATCGGGATGAGGTGGCCGAGTTCGCCGGCGTGGCGAAACAGGATGGGATTATGTTCCATTCACTCACCTATCAGGAGTTGATTGTGAAGCTCGTGGCCACCGCAGGGAACGACCACAAAGAATACGTTCGTTACCTCACGGACAGGTATTTGTAAGTTCGGTGCGCAACTTGATCGGATAGGCAAGAAGACAGCATGAACACACAGGACCGTTATCGCGGCGCCCTCCTCGGCCTTGCCGTGGGCGATGCGCTGGGCACGACGGTAGAGTTCAAGCGGCCCGGCATGTTCACTCCTGTCACCGATATCACGGGCGGCGGGCCGTTCCGATTGAAGCCGGGGCGGTGGACCGACGACACGTCCATGGCATTGTGTTTGGCGGAGAGTCTTGTCGAGAAGCGAGGCTTCGATCCCGGCGATCAGTTGGAGCGGTACGTGCGGTGGTATCGGCAGGGGCACCTGAGCAGTACCGGCAAGTGCTTTGACATCGGCATCACCACGAGCGCGGCCTTGCAGGCGTTCGAGAAGACCCACCATCCCTACTGCGGCACTACCGATCCCTCTGCCGCCGGCAACGGCAGCATCATGCGGTTGGCGCCCGTACCGTTGTTCTTTGCCGATAATCCCGAGGAGGCCATCGAGCGGTCGGGCGATAGTTCGCGGACGACGCACGGAGCCCGGACCTGCGTGGATGCGTGCCGGTACATGGGCGGACTGATTGCCGGCGCGGCGCGCGGCGCGACCAAAGATGAGTTACTGTCCGCGAAGTACTGTCCGGTGCCCGGCTGCTGGCAACGGCACCCGCTCTGCCCCGAAATCGAGGAGGTTGCCTGTGGTTCTTTCAAACGCAAGGAACCGCCGGCGATTCGTGGGGCCGGGTACGTGGTCCAGTCGCTGGAAGCCGCCTTGTGGGCGTTCAACAAGGCCAAAGACTTTCGGGAGGGCGCCCTGCTGGCCGTGAACCTCGGCGACGATGCCGACACCACGGGCGCGGTCTATGGCCAGATCGCCGGCGCGTTCTACGGGTACGACGGCATACCCGAGCGGTGGCGGTCCGTCATAGCGCAGGCGGACATCATTCTGGGCATGGCGGATCGCTTGGTGGCGATGGTTGCCGGATCCATTAAACTTGACCAAGTTGATCTGATCTGATTTGATTGACCGCTATGAAAACCGCGGTCAACATCTACGATGCCAAAGCGCACTTTTCCGACCTCATCGCAACCGTGGAGCGAAGCGGAACCCGCATCGTGATTTGCCGCCATGGGAAACCGGTCGCCGACCTGACGGCGCATCGAGGCCCCAAGCATGACCCCTTGATACGTGATCCGGCCCTGGCCGGCGCTCGTTTCCGCGACGATCCGTGCGCGCCGTTGACCCCCGACGATTGGCCGGAAGACCAACGATGATCCTCCTCGACACGCACGTGCTCGTATGGCTCGCGTCGGACCCCGGTCAACTGTCCAAAGCCGCCGTCCACGCCATTAAGCAAGAGCCCAAAGCGCTGCATGTCTCGGTTGTGTCGGCATGGGAAATCGCGCTGCTCGTCAAACGCGGACGTTTGGAACTGCCTTTGCCGCCGGGCGAGTTCGTCAGTCGCGCCATCCGGCACCACGGACTTGTGGAATTGCCCCTGGAGCGCCGTGTCGCCGAACGCGCCGTTGCGCTGCCGGACATTCACAACGATCCCTTCGACCGGATTCTGGCCGCGGAATGCCTGGAGCGAGGCGGCACGCTGATCTCCCGCGACGCAACACTGCCGCGTTATCCCCGCCTTCGCGTGGTCTGGTGATCGGAGTTCTTCGCCAGAAGGGGACTGGTGAGCCTTTATTCCGGCACCACGAGGCCGCGGCGGGTGAGGAGCGAACCGTCGCTACGGTAGAGATCGAGGAGCGCCTCGATGGATCGGATCAGCGCTTCGACTTCGGCGACGCGGCTTTGCAGAAGGTCGCGTTGCGTCTGGGCCACGAGCAGGGACGTGGATTTCCCCACGCGCAGTTTTTCGGTCTCGGCTTCGGCCGTCCGTTCCTGGAGCCGCCGGGTCGCGGCCGTGGCCGCCACCTGCTCCCGCGTGCGCTGCGCCTCCACCCACGCGGAGCGCACGTCCTCCTGCGCCAGCAGGCATAGGTTCGTCAGGGCTTGGCCGGCCTGTTCGCGGTTCAGGACGGCGCGGCGCTGCGCCGCCTTGGCGGCCCGGTTCCCCAGCGGATAGTCGAGGCGCACGCCCGCCAGCGTATCCCAGCCGCGGTCCTCTTCCTTGAGCAGGGTGTCGCTGAAGGAGCCCGCGTAGGCGCTGCGGCCAAGGGTGATGAACAGGTCCAGTTTTGGCAGCAGCCCGTTGCGGGTTTTCACAATCTCGAGGTCGCCGCGTTCGAGTGACAGTTGAGCCTGGCGCAGATCCGGCCGGAGCTTGAGCGCGGCGGCGGCGTAGGTTTCCATGTCGCCGAGCGGCGCCTCGGGCGCGGCCGGCGCGTCGGTCACTTCCGGCCGCGTGCTCCACATCTCGGGGCGGGCCGGATTCAGCAGGCGCAGCACGCGCAGGCGGGTCGTCGAGCAGGCGCTCTCGGCGTTGATCAAGTCCTCGTGCCGGCGCGCCACCTCGGCTTCCGCGGCCGCCGCCTCGATGTCCGCAAGCTTGCCGACCCTGATGCGGCCGCGGACTTCCTCGAGTTGCCGCTCGGCCAGGCCCAACGAGTCCCGGTAAATCGCCAACTGCCGCTGCGCCAGCACGTGGTCCCAGCAGGCGTGTTCGACGTCGGCCACCAGCGAGATGGCGAAGCCCTGAAGTTCGTAGACCGAGGCGGCGGTGTCCAGCCGCGCCTGGCGCAGGACGGCGAGGTTGGCCGACGTACCGGCGCCGTTCAGCAGCGGCTGTGTGACCGTCACGCCAACCCGCGACGCGGTGTGGCTATTCTGTGAGTTGGGAATGTCGGTTGAACCGTCGAGGCCGAGCGCCGTACCGGTCGGGAGCTTCACGGAGGCCCCGGCCTCCGCCGTCGTGGCTTCCGTCACGACGCGGGCCGTCGAGGTGGAGCCGCTGACCAGCGCGTAGGAGGGCCCGGTTTGGCGGCTTCGGGAAAGCTGGCCGCCGAGCGCCGGGTCGAATTCCGCGCGGGCGGCGTCCTCGAACGTCCGCGTGACCTCTGGCGCGAGGCGCTGGACGCGGAAGGACGGATTGTTCTCCAGCGCCATGAGCATGGCTTCGGCGATCGTCAGCCGGAGCGCGGGCGCGGCGTTTGTGGGAGCGGGATCGGCCGCCCGGGCGGCAAGGGCCAGCGCGGAGAAGACCAGGGCGACGATGGTCGCGGTCAGTCTAGTGGCGACAGGCAGGCGCGGGTTGGAGAATTTGCGGCATGACTCCGGCGGGAAGGTCTTCGACCATTCCCGCCCTACAGAAATTCGGGGGATTGCACAACCTGTAGGGCGGGAATGGTTGAGCCTGCGAAACCTTCCCGCCGCCAGCGACCCAAGAGAGAAGGGTCCGTTCGGGCTGCGGTGTCTTCCGTCCTGCGCGTCAGTCCGCGTCATCATGGGTAACGTATGCTTTAATGTCATGGTACGCAGTCCCCCTCTCAAGTCACGTGGCAGACCCGGTTCCGGCCGGTCTCCTTGGCGCGGTACAGGGCCTGGTCCGCCGCTTCCAGAACAGCCTGCGGCCCAAGGAAGTGCGGCCCCGGCCGGGCGGCCCCGATGCTGACGGTGACGGTCATGAGCGGTTGCGATTCCCCCGGCTCGGGCGGCGTCTTCGCCTGCCGCTTCGGCTTGGCGGCTGGGCGGTTGGGTCCGCGGATGCGGAATTGTTTTCGCTCGATCGCCTGCCGCAGGTCGTCAAGGTTGTTCATGACGTCAGGGTAGGACCGGTTCTCGAAGACAATGACGAATTCCTCGCCGCCGTAGCGATACGCCGTGCCGAGGGCGGTCTTCGAGAGTTCCGCGGCGATGAAACGCAGCACCTGGTCCCCCACGAGATGGCCGTACGCATCGTTGATGTGCTTGAAGTGATCTATATCCACCACCGCGATGACGTAGGATTCGCCGAGGCAGCGCAGGCGATGCCGCAGGGCGCGGCGGCCGGGCAGCTCGGTCAGTTCGTCAATATTGATGTGGCGCCAGGCGCTTTCGATCACCGCCCAGACGAGCGCGCCGCCGCCGAGCGTGGAGAACAACAGCAGCGCCGTCCGCTGTTGCGTTTCGCGCCACAGGGCGGACTGGAAACCCAAGCCGATGGAAATCAGCAGAACCGACGCCAGCAGCAAGGGGCCGAGCAGCGGGCTTTCGCCTTTCCGGCGCGAGAGCAGGAAGGGCGCGCTTCCGAGCAGGGCCAGAAGGCCAAGCCCAGGCACGCCAAGCCAGCCAGCGCCGGGACGGAAGGCCGGCGGCGCGGACGAACGCACCGAGTCCCGGAACCCCGCGCTCAACGGCAGCACAAAGGCGAACCCGAGCAGGATCGTTATGGCGAGGGCGCGGATGGCGCCATGTGACGTAAAGAGGCCGCGCTCGTTCAGGCGAAAGAATACGGCGGCAGCGCAGGGAATCAGGATCGTTCCGAGGAGTAGGGCGGCCTGGCCGCGGCTGGAGTTCTGTTCCACGAAGAAGGCGTAGTCAACCTGAAATACCGTTGCGGCCATACAGGCGGCGACGAACACAAACCGCGTCTGCGTGAAGGCGAGCCCGAGTCCGGCGGCCGCGGCGAACAACAGATACGGGAGGGCAACGAACCCCGCCTGGCGCGGCCATTCGCCCGAGGCGGGCCAGACGAGCAACACCGCGGCGCCCGCCAGCGCGAGCGTCGGCGGCGCCACGAGCGACGAGGGGATATCCCGTCCGCCTATTCTCACGCCCGCGCCCTTTCCTTTCGCCGGCGCACCGCCTGTTGCAGGCGCTCCATATAGAGATAGAAGACCGGAGTGATGTAGAGCGTCAGCGTCTGGGACAGGACGAGGCCGCCCACCACGGCCAGGCCGAGGGGCTTGCGCGCTTCGCCGCCGGCGCCCATGCCGATGGCGATCGGAAGCGCGGCCACGAGCGCGGCCACGGTGGTCATCATGATCGGGCGGAACCGGACCAGGCAGGCCTGATAGATCGCCTCCTTCGGCGTCTTCCCTTCGTCCTTCTGGGCCGTAATGGCGAAGTCAATCATGATGATGCCGTTCTTCTTGACCAGCCCCACGAGCATGATGATGCCGACATAGGCGTAGAGCGACAACTCGGCTCCGAACAGCATGAGCGTAATCAGCGCGCCCACCCCCGCCAAAGGAAGGGCCGAAAGGATCGTGATCGGGTGAAAGAAGTTCTCATAGAGGATGGCGAGCACCATGTAGATGACGAGGACGGCGAGCGCCAGCAGAACGCCCATGCCGCCGATGGCCCGCTGAAACATTTGGGCCGTGCCTTGGAAACTCGTGCTGATCGAAGCCGGCAGCAGCGTATGCGCCTCGGCGTCGATCTTCCCCAGCGCGTCGCCCAGAGAGATGCCGGGCCTGAGGTTGAAGGATAACGTCACGGAAGGCAACTGGCCGGAGTGGTTGATCGCCGAAGGCCCGACGCCGGCCTTTACGGTCGCCAGCGCTTCGAGGGGGATGATCTGGCCGTTGTCCGAGCGCACGTACAGCATGGAAAGCGACGCCGGTTCCGACTGGTATTGCGGAAGGAGTTCCGTGATGACGTTATACTGGTCTTCCGGCGCGTAGATCGTGGAGACTTCGTAGGTGCCATAGGCGTCGTAGAGCGCGGATTCGATCCGGTCGGCCGACACGTTCAGGGTGGCCGCGAGATCGCGTTTGATCTGCACGTCGAGTTCCGGGTTGTGCAACTGCAGGTCGCTCGTCACGTCTTGAATCTCCGCCGTCATCTTGGACAGCCGCGCCAGCAGAAGATCGGCGTAACGGTAAAGTTCTTCCGTGTCCGTGTCCTGGAGCGTGTATTGGTACTGGCTCTTGGCGATGCGGGCGCCCACGTTGATCACGGGCGGATTCACGGGATACGCCCGGATGCCGGGCACGGAGGCCAGCTTCGGACGCAGTTCCTCGATCGTCTGGTCGGCGCTCAGCGGGCGCTTGTTCCGGTCCTTCAGCCGGACAAAGAACCGGCCGGAGTTCGCGCCGCTGGTGCCTCGCGAGCCGGCGCTCGACATGATGGCTTCCACATTGGTATCCGCCAGCACGATGCGCGACAGCGCCAGTTGATGCTCGACCATGGAGTCGAACGAGATGCCCTCGATGCCCTCGGTTTGAATCGAGATCTGGCTTCGGTCTTCGCTCGGAATGAAGCCCTTGGGGATCAGATGGAAGCAGACGCCGCTGGCGGCGAGCGCGACAACGGTGAAGAACAGCATCAGCCGCGGCCGATTGAGCGCCCAGTGCAGGGTTGCGCCGTAGAAATCCCGCCACGCGTTAAAACCGCGCTCGGTCGCCTGGAACAACCGGCCGTGCGCCGCGTGGCTGCCGCTGATGAAGCGCGACGAAAGCATGGGGATCAGCGTCAGCGCCGTGGCGCCGGAGACCAACACGGCCGCGCCGATCGTGACCGCGAATTCGCGGAAAATCCGTCCCACCAACTCCCCCATGAACAGTACGGGAATGAACACCGCGGCCAGGGACAGGGTCATCGAGACGATCGTAAAGCCGATTTCGCGCGACCCGTCGAGGGCGGCGGTCAAAGAGTCCTTGCCCATTTCGCGATGCCGCACGATGTTCTCCAGCATCACGATGCCGTCGTCCACCACGAATCCGAGCGAGAGGGTGATCGCCATCAACGACAGATTGTCCAGGCTGTAACTCAGCAGGTACATCACCATGAACGTTCCGACCATGGACATGGGCAGCGCCATGCTGGGGATCAACGTGGCCGAGATGTTCCGCAGGAAGACGAAGATGACGAGCACCACCAACCCCAGCGCCAGCCAGAGGGTGAACTTCACGTCCTCGTACGAATTCTTGATCGGTACGCTGGTGTCATACAGGACGTTCATGTTGACCGCCGCGGGCAGTACGGTCTTGAAGGTCGAGAGCAGCTTCTTCACGTTGTCCGCCACTTCCATCGTGTTCTGGCCAGGCTGGCGTTGAACGGCGAGGATGATGGCGCGGGTGAGGATCGTCCGGTCATGCCCGTACCAGGCGGCGACCTTGTCGTTTTCGACGCTGTCCAGAACCCGTCCCACGTCGGCCAGGCGCACCGGCGCGCCGTTGCGGTAGGCCACGATCAGGGGCTTGTAGGCGTCGGCGCGCATGATCTGGCCCTGAGCCTGAACGGTGAAGGCCCGGTGAGGGCCGTAGAGGGTGCCGGTGGGGCGATTCACGTTGCCCTGGACCACCGCCTGGGCCACTTCGTCAAGGCCGATGCCGCGGGCCGCCAGTTCCCGGGGATCGAGTTGGATGCGCACCGCATACTTCTGCGAGCCGTAAACCAGCACCTGTGCCACGCCGGCCACCATCGAAATGCGCTGGGCGAGCATCGTCTCCCCATATTTGTCCAGTTCGGACATGGGCAGGGTCGGGCTCTGCAACGCGATCATCAGGATCGGTTGATCCGCCGGATTGACCTTCTGGAAGTACGGCGGAATGGTCATGTTGGACGGCAGATAGCGCTGGGCGCGGGAAATCGCCGACTGCACGTCCTGCGCCGCCGCGTCAATGTTGCGGTTCAGATTGAACTGGAGCGTGATCTGGGTGGCGCCCTGCGCGCTGACGGAGTTCATCGAATCCACGCCGGCGATGGTCGAGAACTGCCGCTCCAGCGGCGTGGCAACGGAAGACGACATGGTGTCAGGGCTGGCGCCGTTGAGATTCGCCGACACCTGGATGGTGGGATAGTCCACGTTCGGCAGGTCGCTCACCGGGAGCTTCTGAAACGCCATCACGCCAAAGAGCGCGATGCCCGCCATCACGACGGTCGTCATGACCGGACGGCGTATGAACGGTTCGGCGATGTTCATGGGCGGGCCGGTTTCTCCCGGGGCGTGTCCGTTTTCACGCTGGCGCGCATTCCGGGCGCGAGCCGCATTTGTCCGTCCGTGACCACTTCTTCGCCGACGGACAGGCCTTCCGCGACGACGGTTTCGTTCTGCACGGTTCGATCCACGCGCACCAGGCGGTTGCTGACGGTGCCGTCGCTGTTGAGCACGTACACGTAAGGCCCTTTTTGCCCGATGAGGATGGCCGGCACCGGCACCACAATGGCGTTTGTCTGCGTGGCGAGGAGCACGGTCACGTCCACGAATTGGCCCGGCCACAGACGGCCGTCGGCGTTGTCGTAGCGCGCCTTCAGTTGGACTGTGCCCGTGGAGGTGTCCACCGTGTTGTCCACGAAGACGACGGAGCCGGTTTCGCCGTGACTTCCGTTTCCGTGCGGGATGCTGATGACGCGAGGCGGTTCCGCGGCCATGCGCTCCAGCACGGTTCCGAGATAGGACTGCGGCAGGGCGAACTGGATCTGGATCGGCTTGAGCTGCTGAAGCGTCACCAGGGCCGTTTCGTCGGCCTTGACCACGTTCCCGCGATGCACGATCACGCTTCCCGTCCGGCTGCTCACCGGCGAGCGCACGAAGCAGTAGTCGAGTTGCAACTTGGCGGTGTCGTACGTGGCCTGGTCCGCGGCCACGGAGGCGCGCAGCGATTCCGCGGTCGCGCGGGCCTGGTCGCGGACGTCCTCCGAGGTGAATCCCTTCTTGAGCAGTTCATCCTGGCGGCCCGCTTCCTTTTCGGCATTCTTCAGCAGGATGGTGTCCCGCGCGAGACTGGCTTCGGCTTGCCGCACGGCGGCTTCGGCCGGCCGGGGATCCACGACGAAAAGGAGTTCGCCCTCGCGGACGTCCTGGCCTTCCTGAAACAACACGTTGGTCAGCACACCGGTGATTTGCGGGCGCACCACAACGGTGGAGAGCGCCTGCACGGCGCCAAAGGTTTGGACTTCCAACGGCATGGATTTTTGGGCCACGATGGCCGTGATGACCGGCGGGGCGGGCGGCGCCTTGCCGCCCTTGGCGGATGAGGCGTCGCGTTTGCAGGAGGTAAGCGCTGTCACGACCGCGAGACAGCCAAGGATAATAGGTTTCGTTCGCATAAACAGAGAAAGATACTCTTCGGGTTTGCAAAGTCAAACGTGGGACAGCCAGCGATTGAAACGAAAGCCGCCGTCGAACATCAGTCGTTCGAATCGTCCGGAAGGTTACACACGGGGTGTTGGAGCCACGCCCCCTGCTACAATCTTGTAACCCGCCGTACCATCGTTGGTTCAATGCCCAGGCGCTTTTCGCCGTGTAACGTTTTCATCTGCAAACGGTTGCGATAGTCGATGAACGCCTTGGCACACCGGGTGCTAAAGACTGAACGCGATCGGAACTTCGGGAGGACGTTTATGCAGCGTGTTCGATTTGGGAATCGGGGCATTCTTTTCGCGGGCGCGGCCAGTTTGATGCTGGCCGCTTCGGCCTTTGGCGCCGAGGCCCCGTCGCCATCCACCGTGACGGCCGCGGATACCGTGTGGATCATGATGAGTGCCGCTTTGGTCATGTTGATGACGCCCGGCCTCGCCTTCTTCTACGGCGGCTTGGTCCGCAAGAAGAACATCCTCTCCATTCTCATGCAGTGCTTCATGGCCGTTTGCCTGGTGAGTCTGCAGTGGGTCTTCGTGGGGTATACGTTGTCGTTTGGGCCGGACATCGGCGGATTCATCGGGAACTTCGATTGGATGGGCTTGCAGGGCGTTGGAATGGAGCCGTCCTCCTACGCGCCCAAGGTGCCCCATCTGGCCTTTGCGACTTTTCAGATGATGTTTGCCGTGATTACGCCCGGCCTGATCATCGGCGCTTTCGCGGAACGCATGAGGTTCCCCGCGTTCTGCTTGTTTACGCTGCTGTGGGCCACCTTCGTCTACAACCCCATCGCGCACTGGGTCTGGGGCAAAGGCGGCTTCCTGGGCGCGGGCGGCACGGTTGACTTCGCGGGCGGCATTGTCGTGCATCTCAGCGCGGGCATGGCGGCGCTGGCGGCGGCGGTGTTCCTGGGGCGGCGGCATGGTTTCCCGCATTCGATCTCGCCGCCGCACAGCCTTCCGCTGGCCGTACTCGGCGCGGGGCTGCTGTGGTTCGGCTGGTTCGGATTCAACGCCGGAAGCGCGCTGGCGGCCAATGGCGTGGCAGTCAACGCGTTTCTCTGCACGCACATCGCGGGCTCGGCAGCCGGACTCACGTGGTGCCTCCTGGATTGGATCAAGTTCGGCCGTCCCACCACGCTGGGGATGATTACCGGCGCCGTGGCCGGGTTGGCCGCCGTGACGCCGGGCGCCGGCTACGTGGCCCTCAGCGGCGCGGTCTGGATCGGCGTCGTGGCGTCCATCCTGTGCTGGATTTGCGTCACGGCCATCAAGGCCCGCTATCAATACGACGATTCCCTCGATGCATTCGGCGTGCATGGAATCGGCGGCATCTGGGGGACGATCGCCGTCGGCATCTGGGCGACCAAGGCCGTCAATCCCGACGGCGTCAACGGCCTCATCCAGGGCCATCCGCTCCAGTTGTGGTTCCAGTTCAAGGCCGTGGCCATTTGCATGGTCTACTCGTTCGGCGTGTCCCTGGCCCTGTTCAAGTTCGTGGACATGGTGGCCACGCTGCGCGTTTCGCAGCACGAGGAAAGCGTCGGGCTTGACCTGACCCAGCATCGCGAAGCAGGCTATACGGTCATTGACTGACGCGGAGGAAACACCCATGAAATACGTGATCGCCATCATTCAACCCGACCGCCTGGACGAGGTTCTCGCCAAACTGACGGAAAAGGAGATCCATCTGGTCACCGTCTCCAACGTCGTGGGCCGCGGCCGGCAAAAGGGAATTGCGGAGGTCTATCGCAGCCACAAGGAAGCCGGTTCGTTGCTCCGGAAGACCAAACTCGAAATCGCCGTGAACGACGCCTACTTGAAGCCCGCCATTGACGCGATCATCGAAGGCGGCCGCACGGGGAGCGTCGGGGACGGGAAGATCTTCGTTCTCGATCTCGATCAGTGCATGCGGATCCGCACCGGCGAAACCGGCGGCGAGGCGATTGGCTGACGTCCGACGCGGAAACGACATTACTGTCGCGGATTAGGGCGGTTCGCTACAACTTTGTCGAGGCGGCTTCGACACGACCCCTCAAGCTGCACGGCTCCGATTCCACCCTGGCGCCGAATGAGCCCCGAAAGAGGCACCGGATTCTTCCCTCTTCCTAAGTTCAGAAAGACCTCTCTGGAGCGTCGGATACTGCCTTATCCCTCTGCTTTTCTTCGTGAACTCCTGGGCACAAGACTGGATCCGAGTTCCCGGGTCTTGCTCTCCGTCAGGAAGTTCCGACTGGTAACGATCGGGCGATTCAGCCTCTTCTCCAGAGCCTTGCGCGCATCGCCGGCGATCCGGCCACCGGCCCGCGCATCTGACTTCAACTTCGTTGGGCGAAGGGATGGATTGGATAATGCGGAAGAGGCCCTCCGTATTGGCGCAATCCGTTTCGTAATGTTTGCCGTCAGCGGCAGGTAATTTCAGTCCGTGACAAAACGTCACGACCTCACTCCCCTCCTCATTCAGACGCTGTTTCAGCTTTCTCCAATACGCCCCCGCATCCGGACTATCCGTAAGCGCTGCCACGACGTCCACGACGGAAAACCACCATTCATTATCATGAAGGGTTCTTCGCACCTGCTTGCCCTTGAACACCGCCACCTGCTCCGCGGAACCAACTGCTTTGGGCTCTCTCATCAGTTTTCTCCTAAATGGCAGGCATTATTTAAGTTAAGACTTAAAATATCAAGACAGTTCGGAGGGGTTGCTGACCTCGTCTCCCCGTCACGGCGCAAGTGTCTTCGATAAGGTTCTTATCACCCGATGCGCTCGTAATGTGATTATCTCATCAGTCTCCGATTCGCCACCACTCGGCATCGGGCCCTCGACCAAGGCACCGGATTTCTGAAACTCGCCGCGCCGCCCATATCACTACTCATTTACCAATATCTCGTCGCCCCGGGAGAGTCATGCGCTAATGTCACGTCGTACTGACCTCTTCGACCTCACGGTGTTAAACTTTGCCCCGCTTGTCAACGGGTTCCTCGCTCTCAAGCGGGCGATCCGTTCGACCGCCTGAGTTCCCGCGCCTCCACCGTTCAACGGTTCGCGGCAGCGCGTTAACCCCGCGCAGCAGCGGTCTGTATTGACCTGGACTAAGCTCCATTAAGTCCCCCAAAAGCGTCTTGTTTTCCGCCGCAAGCAGGGCCATCTTTCCCTCGCCGGTCGTCAATTTATGACTCGGTGCCCATAGAGACCGACATTGTCGGTTGGCAGGCGGCGGAAAACCGTGTTGAGGCGGCGGTTGCCGCCAACAGAAATAAACCGCCTAAGTTCAGACGTTGGCGGAAAGAGAAAGACAAAGGAAAGCAGATAAAATCGGGGTCGGGGGCGGTATCGGTATCGGGGTCGAAAAGGAGATCGGGATGGCGTTTGGCCGCGAGAAACTGGACGTGTATCGAGCAGCCATCGAGTACGTTGGCTGCTCACGAAAGTCGGCCAGCGAGGGTATGCTGTTTGCGACGAACCGGGCGAATACAGAACGGAAGAAATCGACCCCGATACCGACCCCGACCCCGAAAGAAGCAATGACCGGCAACCGCCAACCACCGGGAGGCGACGGAATACCGCGCCTCCGCCGTGACGTTCGCCAGGAGATGACATGACTGAAGAATCGAAGACGACCCGCCCACGTCACCAGACGGCCAGTCTGATCATGCTCATTCTGGATGTGATGGGACTGGGAGGACTCCTGTACTGCACCACGGTAGTCGCGTCCAAGTTTCGTCAGATATTCGATGATCTTCTGGAAGGGCGGGGCCTGCCTACTCTTACGCAGGTTCTTCTGTCGATTCCTGCACCCATCTACATTTTGTGCATTGTCGCTGCAATCGCGGGACTCGTCTGGAAGGAAGCGTGCATCAAGGATAAGAGCCGGACTCTGCTCGTGAACGTGGTGGCGCTAATTGCGGTTGGCGTTCTGTTCGTGGTGTTGGTGGTGGCACTCTTCAGCCCACTCATCATAACCATCGGGAGTCTGAAACAGTAGGAGGCGAACAACGCCTCGCCGAGAGCCGTCTTCGCGCTTGGCGTTTTGGACGCGCAAGTCGGAGTTCAATGCAGGTCAGAGTCGCCGCCCACGAACAACTTCGCCCCGCAAAGTACGGCGGCGGTTTGCGCCAGCGTCAGCTCTCCAGCCAGCGAAACCAGACGCCCACCCAAGCCCGCCCGCCGCTCAACCTCGTTCGCC
>Ga0182021_10001548_pt1 | contig 26578 bp, 24 predicted proteins | sample 612E3MmetaG_FD_120493 | JGI IMG/M metagenome (GOLD analysis project Ga0182021, IMG submission 120493) | Permafrost microbial communities from Stordalen Mire, Sweden - 612E3M metaG (Illumina Assembly) | ecosystem: Environmental > Terrestrial > Soil > Wetlands > Permafrost | place: Sweden...
ATATTTTCTTTTGTGACTTTGTTTAAATCTGTTGGAATATTTGACATCATAATAGACAACCTCCTCTATTGTAATAAATCTTTACATAGTAAATTTTTTAACTCTAATTATGATTATACCACAAAATATACATTTATGTAAATGTTCAATATTTTTTTATCCAGTATTACTTCAAACAATAGCAGCCATACCGTAAATCATAAAGGTGGAATTTGGTTTATTAAGCAAACAATTAAAATTCTACAAACCGAAGTAAAAAAGCTTTTCATTTCTTTACAGTATATGGTCGGGATGGCGGGATTTGAACCCACGACCTCAGCGTCCCGAACGCTGCGCGCTACCAAGCTACGCTACATCCCGACTCAACATAGGACGCAGTAATTATATACTATTTTATATTTTGAGTTAACAGATATTTTAATTAATTGAGTTTATGACTTTAAGAGTTTCTTCATGAGTGCTCACTGAGAAAAAGTCATTTTTTATCCTGCTGATTTTATGGACTCCCTTAAATATCCAGGCAAGATGCTTCCTGAATTCCCTGACAGCCTTTTCTTCGCCTTTAAAATCTATAAGCACTTTAATATAAAGTTTTGCAAACCTTTGTTTGAATCCGATCGAGGGCTTAAAGTACCTGTCAGCTGTAATAGTAAATCCGCCCCCGCCTTCGGAGCCTTCAATCCCCAGTGCAGCCAATATGTCAAAGAAAATCCAGTGATTTCCTTTTGCAGCCCTTCCAACCATCACGCCGTCACATCCGGTTTCTTCAAGCACCTGTTTTGCCCTTGCGGGACTGTCAATATCGCCGCTTGCAATTACAGGAATTTTAACTGAAGATTTTACCTTTTTTATATAACTGTAATCGGCCTCGCCTGAAAACCCCTGTTTTACTGTCCGCCCGTGTATTGTTATTGCCCCTGCCCCGCAGGCTTCAGCAATCTTTGCGACATTTTCAATATTTATGCTGTTTTTATCCCAGCCAAGCCTTACTTTGACTGTCACAGGTTTTTTAATCCTGCCTGTAAGCGCAGATATGATTTTGGCAATATTTTCCTCATCAGTTAAAAGAAAGCCGCCGCTTTTGGCTTTTAACACTTTTGGCACAGGGCATCCCATGTTTATATCTACCATATCCCCGTATTGCTCTACAATTTCTGCCGCTTCAGACAATATGGCAGGGTCACACCCGAAGAGCTGTACTGCACATGGCCTCTCATGCTCAGTTATCCCGGCAAGCGACAGACTCTCGCTGTGTTTATAGTGCAGACCGTAAGAGGAAATCATTTCAGTAAAATTTAAAGCAGAACCGAAAGCAGAAGCAAATATTCGGTATGCGCTGTCACTTATCCCTGCAAGCGGAGCTGAAATCACAGGGTTTTTAATTACAATATCGCCTATTTTAAAGCAGCGGCTGGGCTGGAAGTAATTTAACCTTCCTGTGAAGTCTTTATAAGAATTTTTTTCACCGGCATACGCAACAGCTTCTCCGACTTTATTGGCATCATCTGCTTCACTTGCTTTGCCGGTTTCAATGCTTCCGCCGGTATCCCAGGCGGCTTCACTGGCCCCGGCAGCTTCAGATACTTCTCCGCCTGCAAAATCGCTGTTGCATGGACCGCAATAGGGTCGGTGGTACTGGACAAACTCTTTAATATAGCTTAAGGCAATTGATTTTAGCTCAAGCAGCAATTCCCCGGAAAGTTGCCCCTGTAAGGCTTTATCTGTTTTTTTCAACTAATATCTTTAAACCTTTCAATGTAAGATCAGGATCATGTATTTGAATAAACCTGCTTTTCCCAACCATGAGAACTGAGAGCCCACCTGTAGCAATTATTTTTGGAGTGAAGTTTTTATCTTTTCCTTTCATTTCTTCCAGCATTTTCTCAGTCATAAAATCCACCTGTCCAAGAAACCCGAACAGGATCCCGGACCTTATACCGTCATATGAATTTTTACCGATAACCGAGGAGGGCCAACTCAGATCGACTTTGCTTAATTTGGCAGCATAATTAAAAAGGGCCTCAGAAGAAATTTCAATCCCCGGCGCTATTGCCCCGCCGAGATATTCACCTTTGGCAGACAACACACCAAAAGTGGTTGCCGTACCGAAATCAAGCACAATTGCCGGGCATCCATACAACTCTTTAGCTGCAACAGCATTCACAATCCTGTCAGCCCCTATCTCTTTTGGGTAATCATATTCTGTAAGAACAAGGCCTGTTTTTACATTGCTGTCAATTACAAAAGGCTTTAAGTTAAAATACTGCATGCCCATTCGGCTAATCTCAAATAATATCCTTGGCACCACACAGGAAACAGCAATTTCTTTTACCTTTCCGGGATCAAAACCTGAGATCTGCAAAAAGCTTAATATCACCACGGCTATCTCATCCGCAGTTTCGCGCCTTGGAGTAAACATCCTCCATGAACGCATTAGCGTTTCATCTTTAAAAAGCCCTATTACCGTCTGAGTATTTCCTATATCTATTGCAAGCAGCATAATCCCTCCAGGTTTTTTCATAAAAAATATACAATGTACTAAAGTTCAATTGGATACCAAATGACTTGGTGCCGAAAGCATTTCACTTGCAAATCACCAGTTTCTATCTTCAGGAAAAATGTTGTTATATACCATCCTGCTTCTTGGCTCGGCCAACATCGGTAGAGCATGCTGGGACCATTCAGCATAATGTGCAGTTTCCTTATGTGCGGCAATTGCCTCTGCCGATTTATATACTTCTGAAATAACAAATTTTGCAGGGTCATCCTGCTGCTGTAGGAGGTCAAACCTTATCACTCCCGGTTCTTTTATGCTGTTTGAGGCATTTTTTACTGTTGCTTCCTTAAAGGCCTCAACCATTTCAGTCTTGATACTGCAAAAGACGTGCACTATCAGCATTTGATATCTCCTTCATAAATTTAATAATTATTAGTGAATAATAAAAAATATAATCAGCCGGTATACATTGATCGCATAATCTTCTTTAAATTCCATCATTCTCCAGTCTCAGCTCTTTAGGTAGCAAACTTTTCGATATTACTTTTTCTTGCTTTTCTACTGTTATTATTATAACAAGATTGCAGCATATAAAACATCAGACTATCAGATTGTTATTTCGCCCCAATCCGAATAGTTCGATGGTTCTGTTAATAAGCAACAGTTTATTTGTAAAAAGAGCCCTGGACCTGGCAAGAGTTGGTTTTAAGGTATTAACTAAATCATAATAATTAAGGAAATTATTTTATGGTTTGTATATGCTTGTTTAGCCAGTCCATTATGTCTTTATAAACTACGTTTCTATTTGTTTCGTTTAGTATTTCATGCCTGAAACCGGAATAAAACTTATAATTCAAATCTGTTATTTCTGCTTTTTTATAATCATCAAAAACTTTCATCACGCCTTTTGTAAAATCACCGACAGGATCTTTTTCTCCTGAAATGAGAAGTATCGGCAAATTTTTAGGCACTTTTAATATATTTTTAAATAAATTGACTTTTTTTACTCCATATATTAAATCATAAAAAAATCCTGCGCTAAAAACACTTCCGCAATACGGACTAGCAATATATCTGTCAACATTTTCCTCATTTATACTTAACCAGTCAAAAGGGGTCCTGTTTGGTTTAAAATAACCATTGAATTTTCCAAAAGAAAGATTGTCAAGAAGCGGGCTTTTCGCTTTGAAACCATTTTGCCTTATCTGCCATTTTGCAATCAATTTTCCAAAAATTGCCATTATTCCGGGATCACAACTGGTTCCGGATAATATTATCCCATTGATATGATTGCCATGTTTAAAAACATAATCCCTTATTATAAATGTTCCCATGCTATGCCCTAACAAGTAAACGGGAAGACCGGGGTATTCTTTTCTGATTATTCGGGTCAATTCAAATTCATCATTTACCACCAAGTTCCAACCGTCTTTTTCTGCAAAAAAACCTACTCGGTCAAGGGAACCTGCGGTCATGCCATGGCCCCTATGGTCATCAGCATAAACTGCGACCCCATTTTTTGTTAAAAAATCAGCAAATTCACTATATCTTGCCGCATGTTCAGCCATACCATGGACAATCTGAACTGCCGCCCTTATGTTTTTATTATCATCCGGCAGCCATTTGTAAGTAAATATTTCGGTTTTGTCTTCAGTTAAAAACTTAAAATCGCCTGATTTCATTCCAATCTCCCTTTCCAGGATTATTATGGCTTATGAATCATACTATAAACACATAAAAATTAAAAAGTGTAATCAATTTCTGTATTTTCTATTTCGAGTTTTGCAAATGCCTGCTTTTTTATGATAGAATTATGTTATAGTTTTTTTAAATAGGTTTAAATTATTTTTTATCCGTTTTATCTTTTACCGCAATAAAGTAATGCTTCAAGAAAAAGGGGGAGGCATCATCAAAGATTTAGAAAAAATGAGAGCTGACCTGTTTTATTTATCCTGCCGAAATGAACTTCTGGAAAAAATACTTTCAAGCATTCCTTCGTTTGTTTACGTTAGAGACATCAACCTAAAATTTCTAATAGTAAATGAAGCTTTTGAAAACTTTATCGGTAAAAAAGCAAAGGATATAATAGGAAAAACTGATTTCGATTTTTTTCCTGAAAACATTGCCAGGAAAATGGCTGAAGATGATATGGAAGTAATCAATAAAGACTGTGCCAAATTAAATATAGAAGAAAGCATTTCAATGCCGGACGGAAGACACTTCTGGTTAAGCGCAAATGTAGCCCCTTACCATGATAAAGATGGTAAAGTATGCGGTATACTGGGTATTTCCAATGACATTACTGAGGTAAAAAAGATGAGCAATCAGGTAGAGACTATTCTTGACGGCTTACCGTATGAAGCCTGGTTAAAAGACAAGGATGGGCGCTATCTTGCAGTAAATGAACTTTTGGCTAATGGTGTCTCAAAGAGTAAAAATGAAATGATAGGAAAAACAGATTTGGATGTATATCCTGAAGAAACTGCAAATAGATTCAGGGCGGTTGATTTGGAAATAATGAAGCAAAAAAAAGCAAAATTATTTGAAGAGTTTGCTTATGCTGACAATTTGTTAAAGCTTCATGAAACATATAAGGCCCCCGTTATAAATGAAGCAGGTGAAGCAATCGGCACAACAGGTTATTCAAAAGATATAAGTGGAATACAAAAAAATCTTTTTGAAACAGAAAAACAAATCCACCTTTTTGATTCCATAATCGATAATATTCCCATTATGCTTTTCTTAAAAGATGCAAAGCAGTTAAAATTTAAAATGATAAACAAAGCTGCAGAAGAGCTTTTAGGCCTTTCGAGAAATGAAATGCTGGGAAAAACAGATTACGATATTTTCCCGAAAAACCAGGCTGATTTTTTTACTAAAAAAGACAGGGAGGTTTTAAGCAATAAAAGTAATTTATTTATTAAAGAAGAAAAAATCTCTTCTAAAGATAAAACATTGATTATAAGTACAAAAAAAATCCCTATTCTTGATGAAAACTGCGAGCCATTTTACCTTCTAGGAATTTCCGAAAATATCACTGAAAGAAGGCATTTGGAACAAACAATTAAAAAACTTGCTTATTTTGATGAAATAACCGGACTTCCAAACAGAGCTCTTTTTAAGGACAGGTTTAATCTTGCAGCGGAAAGCGCTAAAAGAAATAACAAAAAAATGATGGTTGCCATGCTGGACTTCGATAAGTTTAAAGCAATCAACGATAAATATGGACACGACATCGGTGATAAACTGCTTAAAAGTTTTGCGGTCAGGTTAAAAAAGATAGTAAGAAAGACCGATACTATTGCAAGATTTGGCGGTGATGAATTTGCAATGGTTTTAGGAGATTTCTCTTACATTGAAGATATGGAAAAATTTGCAGGAAAAGTGATTGATGTATTCCAAGAGTCTTTTAAAATTGGTAAATTAAAATTAAATATAAGAGGGAGCATGGGCATTTCAGTCTTTCCAAATGATTCCTTAAATCAGCAGGACCTGGTAAAGTTTGCCGATTCTGTAATGTATGAAGCAAAAGGGAGCGGCGGAAATAATTATAAATTTTACTCATCCGCCAGGGTGAAGGAATAGTCACCTTCGGCTAACGGTTTATTTTTTAAATTCCAGCGTGGCAAAGCTTCCATAAAAAGATCCGTTTGACTTTGCTTATAAGATTATCCAGGTTATAAAAGGAATAAGTAAATAACAGCTTAATTTATCGGGTAATCAACATTTTTCCTATTTAAGCAGAAACACTTCGATTTCTGTATCTTTTTCAATATTTCCGGATGATTCCGGGAATATTGCCAGGCCGTCCGCCTCAGACATAGACATCAAGATCCCTGAGCCCTGCATACCTGTGGATTTAAAATATGTTCCGTCCTGAAGGAAATCAAGCTTGACCCTTACAAAATCTGTCCTGCCAAGTTTATGGCTGAAATCACTTGCCGCTTTTGCAAGTATTTTTTTCCTGGACAGCTCTGCATCGCCTGTAAATAGTTTTATGAGGGGCCTAACGTAAAATTCAAAGCACACCATTACAGACACAGGATTCCCGGGCAGCCCAAAAATAAACTTGTCCTTATAAGTTAAAAAAGCCATAGGTTTCCCCGGCCTCTGATTTACACGCCAGAAGACAAATTCTGCACCTATAGAATCCAGCATTTCCTTTACATAGTCATAATCACCCACTGATACACCGCCGGTCAAAAGAAGGATATCACATTCATCAAGAGCAGAAAGAATGCTGTTTCTTATAAGCTCCTTGTCATCCTTTACTATGCCGCAGCTCTTATTTCCGGCACCGGTTTCTTTGATCTGTGCAGAAAGCGAATAGCTGTTGCTGTCTCTTACCTTGCCCAAAACAAGCTCTTCATTTATGCCTATAAGCTCATCTCCTGTGGGAAGAATGGCTACAACCGGTGGTTTAAAAACAGTAGCCTCAGCGGTACCGGTAGAAGCCAATATGCCAATGTCAGCCGGAAAAATTTTTTTACCGGCCTTAAGCACAATATCACCTTTTTTTATATCCTCTCCCTTAAACCGTATATTTTCACCTTCCCTGCATTCCTTGAAAATAAGCACGTCCCTTCCTTCTTTTAACACATCTTCTTTCATGACCACGCAATCGCAACCTTTTGGGATAGGCGCACCTGTCATTATCTGGATACACATGCCGGACTCTATTGTATCTCCCGAGACTTTGCCTGCAGGGATATCTTCTTTTAAAAGATTAAGCTTTACCGGGTAATTTTTTTCGGCACCTATTACGTCTATGTATTTCACTGCAAACCCGTCTACTGCAGAATTATCATAAGCCGGAATGTCATCACGAGATATTATATCTTCTGCCAAAACCATATGAAGGCTGTCAATAATGGGGACTTTTATGGTCTTCCTGACAACTGCCGAGTTAACGACTTTTTCCTGTGCCTCTTTCACTGATAACATATTATCTATCCTTAAAAATCCATTTCTTAATATAATTATGATCCCATACCAGGATTTTTTACTATTTATTGATTGTGCATATACCTTTTTTTATTTTATCAACGGCTCTACGGATATAAATCTATCTATATATTTCTAAAGACTACCAGTTTTTAATTTTTATTACTTTTTCATCAAGTTTGCACATTTTTAAAAAATCGGCTATTTTCTTGCCTTCTACTTCCAAGCCCGGCGCAATTTCAGCCAAAGGCAACAGTACAAACTTACGCTCTTTTATAAGAGGGTGCGGTACTACAAGCATATCAGACATTATATTAAATTTATCAAAATAAAGCAGGTCAAGGTCAATCAAGCGAGGCCCATAGCGAACTGCGCCACCTTTCCTCCTCCCCATATAGTACTCCATGCTTTTTAGAAACCCCAGAAACTCAAAGGGGCCATAATCACCGGCAATTGTACCTTCAAGAGCAATGTTATAAAAACTATCCTGCTCTTTATAATACATCGGTTCGGTCTCATAAATGGATGATACTTTTGATATTTTAATGAAATCTTTTCCTTCCAAACCGGAAACTGCATCCCTTAAATTTTTTTCACGGTCACCAGTGTTTGAACCCAATGACAGATAAAACCTGCAGACTTTAAGCTGCAGAGTTTTTTCAATTTTGCATACTACACCTACAGACTCGAGATCTTCCTTAATGGGTGGATTTGGTTTTTCAACTTTTACTTTTACTTTTGAGATTAGAGGTGAAACATTAAGGATCTTCTGAGCAATCTGCTTCGATAGTGTTTCAAGCAGGTCAAACTTTTTTGCGTTGTTTACATCTTTAATAACCGTTATTATTTCTGAATAATTTACTGTATCGGAAATGTCATCACTTAAGACAATATCCGGTTTTTCACAGCCCTCTTTTAAATAGACTGCTGCATTGAAAATAAAATCCTGTCCTTTTATCTTTTCTTCAGGGTTTACACCGTGATATCCGAATAATTTTAAGTTTTTAACAAATATTTTGTACATGTTTTTTGCCTGGCATAAACCCGGTAAATATTTAAATCTTTATTTAACCGGCTCTGTAAAGAGTAATATAAAATATCCAGATATAAAACTTATGTCGCCTTTTTTACAGCCCGCGCTATTTTTAAAGCTTCCACTGTCTGTTTTACATCATGCACCCTCAATATGCCTGCTCCGTTAATGAATGCACACACAGCTGCCGCAACACTACCGTATAGCCTCTCGTCAGCCGGCAGTCCGCCAAGAAGGCTGCCTATAAATGATTTCCTTGATGCACCTGCCATTACAGGAAACCCCATGTTTGTAAAATCCTTCAGCTTTGCAAGTATTTCAATATTATGCTCAAGCTTTTTGCCGAATCCGATTCCCGGGTCAATAATGATCCTGCTGCTTTCCACGCCTGCAGCGATTGCCGCACATGACTGGGAATATAAAAAATCATATATTTCATCTATAACATCGTTATAACATGGATTCTCCTGCATTGTCTGCGGAGTCCCCTGCATATGCATTATAACCAGAGACGCTTTTAATTCAGCGGCAATACTTACTATTTTTTCATCCATTACAAGCCCGCTGATATCATTAACAATGCATGCGCCAGCCCTGAGCGCTTCTGCTGCAACTTCGGACCTGTACGTATCAACGGATACTAAAACGTCAAAATTGTCCCTTATATGTTCTATTGCCGGAATCACCCGAGTCAGTTCTTCGTCAATACTTACAGGTTTTGAACCTGGCCTTGATGACATTCCCCCGGTATCTATAATATCAGCGCCCTCTTTGACTATTTCTGCCGCCCTCCTGAAAGCATTTTCTTTCTGGTTGTAGAGCCCGCCATCAAAAAAAGAATCCGGGGTGATATTTAATATCCCCATCACTAAAGCGCCGCATCCAAGAGCGGAGAAATCAAAAACTTTATTGCCTATTGTAATTGTTTTTTGCCGTTTATTTTCACTCAGCAAAGAAAGGTAGGCGGTTATATCCTCTGAAAGCATTTTAAGCCCGAAAGGCTGGCATTTTATCTTTTCTGCGAGGCCTCTTATTGATTTTTCCGTGCCGAGTATAATAACGTCTGTGTTTCCCTCGACTTGAATCAGTGAATCCCTTGATGTTACCACGTCTCCCATCCTTGACAGCATCTCCTGCTTGAGAATGTCTGCGGCCCTCGGTTTGACTCCTTTGACCTTCAAGGCAACAGGAAAAATTTTATTAACCATGATATTCTGGCCCGGAAGAGTCGCGCCGATTTTTTTAAACTCTTCAAGTCCCTGGTTTTTTGATTTTAATTCAAGTTTTCTTATTTTATATCCCATAAAAATTATTTATCTTCCTGATTTTATAAGCGCCATCGCTTCAGCTCTTGACGCCGGGTTTTCCCTGAATAATCCCCTGACTGCTGAGGTGACTGTTATGGTATTGGGTTTTTTTACACCCCTTATGCTCATGCAAAGGTGTTCTGCCTCTATTATAACCATTGTGCCCCTTGGCTTGAGCTTTTGCATTATCGTATCTGCAACAATAGTTGTAAGCCTTTCCTGTACCTGGAGCCTTCTTGAGACGATATCAAGCACCCTTGAAAGTTTGCTTAAGCCCACGATTTTTCCGGATTTGTTTGGCACATAAGCAATATGGGCCTTACCCACAAAAGGAACCAGGTGATGTTCACACACAGAATAAAACGGTATATCTTTTACAATTATCATCTCATCATGGTTTTCATCAAAAAGTGACTCAAGTTCCACCGCAGGGTTTTTCCCGATGCCGCTAAACAGCTCTTCGTACATATCGGCGACCCTCTGGGGTGTTTTCTTTAAACCTTCTCTGTCGCAGTCCTCCCCGATTCCCTTAAGTATTAACCTGACGCCTTCTTCAATTAATTTTTTATCCACTCAAATACTCCCGGTTTTAATTTAGTGTTTATTTTTCAATCTTTATTATTTTGTTTTTACTTTTCTGTTTTGGTTTTTACTGTCTTTATTTTACTTTTTTTGTTTTTTCTTATACTATTTTAAATTATTTTTCAGATTTTTTTTATTATTTAATAAAAAACTTAAATCTTAATAGTAAAAAGCTCCGGCACCACCAGGATACCGGAGCTTTTTAGTTTTTTTAGTCTGTCTTTTTAGTCTGCTTTATATAAAATAAATTTGCAAAAGAAATTTTAGCCTACAAAAAAAACTGTTTTACTCCTATAAAAAAACAATTATATAAAAACTCATTTAAACTGACTTAAAAACACATATACGGCTATGTTCCAGTAATCCGTAGACATTCTTGGTTATTTTTGCCTTTTACGAATCCATCAGCATATTATATGCTTCTTTTACGTCCCGAACCTGCTCTTCAGAACTGGCCTGCAGTATCAGCGAATCATAAGCATTCCTGATTTCTTCTTCGCTTGCACCGTTTTTCAAACCGAGGATTTGATAAGCTTTTGTCTTGCTTAATTTTTTTACAACAGATTTCCTCCCGGTGATTCCCTTGCTGTTTACCGGATTAACCTTGACTTCACTGCGTTTGTCTTTTCCTGAATCAACCTTACCGGCCGGTTCTGGTTGTTTTACTTTTTTTTGACTTTTGACTTCAAACAGCATTTTCATTACCTGATCCCTCGATAATGTTTCTTTTTCCATCAGATTATTGGCAAGCATTATTAATGCATCCTTATTTTCACCAAGTATTTGTTTTGCTATCTTGTAGCTTTCAGATATTATCCTGTTTACCTCTTTGTCTATCTCTGAAGCTATCTCTTCGCTGTAGTGGGGCCTTGACATAAGTTCCTTGCCTAAGAATACTTCCTCCTCATCGATCCTGTATGTGATTGGCCCGATTTTTGGACTCATTCCAAATTCTGTGACCATTTTCCTGGCAAGCTTAGTAGACCGGTCAAGATCATTTTGAGCGCCGCTGGTTATGTCATCAAAGATCATTTCCTCGCTTACCCTGCCGCCAAGTAGCTGGGTTATGTTATCCAGGAGTTCTTTCTTAGTCTTTAAAAACTTATCTGCTTCAGGCAGTGTTATAACGTAGCCCAATGCTTTTCCCCTTGATATTATGGATATCTTATGAATAGGGTCAGTATTCGGCAATATATGTGACAGCAGTGCATGCCCTGCTTCATGAAATGCTATTATCTTTTTCTCTTCTTCAGAGATTATCCTTGACTTCTTCTCCGGGCCTGCAATCACTCTTTCGATAGCATCTTCCACTTCAAACATGCTTATCTTTTTCTTATTATGCCTTGCAGTAAGCAATGATGCTTCATTGAAAATATTTGCAAGATCTGCACCTGTAAACCCCGGGGTCTCTTTTGCTATCGTTTTAAGGTTGACATCTTTGTCCAGCGGTTTATTTCTCGCATGTATCTCAAGTATTTGTTCCCTGCCGATAAGATCAGGCCTGTCAACGGCAATCTGGCGGTCAAACCTGCCGGGTCGAAGCAATGCCGGATCAAGAATATCGGGCCTGTTTGTTGCAGCAATCAAAATAACTGTGCTTTCCTGGTCAAAACCATCCATTTCAACCAGAAGCTGGTTTAATGTCTGCTCTCTTTCATCATGTCCACCACCCAGGCCGGCGCCTCTGTGCCTGCCGACTGCGTCAATTTCATCCATGAATATAATGGAAGGCTGTGAAGCCTTTGCCTGGCCAAACAGATCTCTTACCCTGGATGCACCGACACCAACAAACATCTCTACAAATTCAGAACCCGAAATACTGAAAAAAGGAACCCCTGCCTCACCGGCAACTGCCCTGGCAAGCAGGGTCTTTCCCGTGCCCGGAGGTCCAAACAACAATACTCCCTTTGGGATCTTTGCACCGATAGCCTTAAATTTTGCCGGGTTTTCTAAAAATTCTTCAATTTCCCTCAACTCTTCAACAGCCTCGTCAACACCGGCAACATCTTTAAATGTGATCCTGTTTTTACCCTTACCGGAAACTCTTGCCTTGCTCTTGCCAAATTGCATTACCTTTGAACCACCTCCCTGCAGCTGGTTCATCATAAAGAATATTAGACCAAAGATTAACAAAAACGGTAGGGCACTAAGCAAAAGCTGAAGCCAGATTGACTGCTTCTGGTTATTGACCTTAAATGGAATATTCTTATCAAGCAAAAGCTGTGTGACATTATAATCCTGAAGGTAAGAGACTTTATAAGATGTCCCGTCTGCTAATTTACCTTCAATTATTTTATCTTCCCCTTTAACTGTCAGTGGTTCAGTGGTACTCAGCCCGCCGCTGTTAATCTTCGCTATAAATTCATTCAGGCTCAGCTCTGTTACCGGGGTCGAAACAAACAAAGGATTCCTGAAAATGAAAAACATTACCACTATAAGTAAAATCAAAAGAGCTATATTTTTATAACTACGCTTCAAGTATGGACACTCTCCCTTTTAACAAGCATACCGTTAATTTATTTAAACGGTTGATATAATTTAACAAATATTTTAAGGACAATTGACATTTTAATCTATTAATCCATAAAAATAATGGTTTCTCAGGCTGCTTTAATAATAACCCGGCCACCATCAAATCAAACATAGCTGAAAAATAAACACTGACATTATACATTATTTTAAATAAATTTAGAAACCGGAAAAAAGAATCAAGGGAAGTTTTTACAAAGTTTTTACATTTGGGATTACAGAAGACTGCCTTGCTTAAAAGGACCGCCTACTCTTCTTCAATCAATCCAATATATGGAAGGTTCCTGTATTTCTCAGCAACATCAAGCCCATAGCCGATGACGTATTTATTCGGGATTTCAAAACCTTTATATTTTACATTATTTATAGTTTTCCTTGGAACCTCTTTATCAAGCAGCGCACATATTTCAACACTTTTCGGGTTTCTTGCTTCCAGGTTTTTTATCAGGTAATTTAGAGTCCTGCCGGAGTCGATTATGTCCTCTATTATTATGACGTCCCTGCCTTCTATATTTGTGTCGAGATCTTTTGTTATTCGCACTATACCGGAACTGACCATGGCGCTGCCATAACTTGAAACAGCCATGAAATCAAAAACCACCGGAACTTTTATGTGTCTACAAATGTCTGCTACAAAAATAAAAGAACCCTTTAATACTGCAACAAGCACCGGTGTCCTGCCCTGGTAATCTTTTGTTATAAGACCTCCAAGTTCCTTCACTTTCGCCTGCAGAGTCTTTTCATCTATAAAAATTTTTATTGAAGAATCTTCCATGAATTATTTTCAAATCCCTATTTAAAAGCCCTTGCTGCCCTACTTTTTTTAGTTGAAATATAACAGCTTTTGATTTTAAAACTTTAATGTCTTTATATTATCATTAAATATCAATTATTTTTATATGAAATATTTTTTTTGTCTGCCCATCTATTTTTACTCTTTCATCGACCCTGTAATTTCCAACCCAGATAATTTTCTCCCGGTCATAAAATAATGGTATGCTCAGCCTTTTGCCATAAGGAATCTTCATATCAGTAAAATAATCCTGGATCTTTTTAAAATCTTTAAGCCCTAACGGAACAAACCGCTCTCCTGTTTTATGCCAGTAATCAATCTTGACGGGAAACCGGATTTTTTCAAAATCAAGATATGCTTCTGAACTTTTTATATTTTTATCTTTTAAAAAATCTATGCCGCCCAAAAATGCCTCAATAAAATATTTCGTACCGGCAATTTCCAGCTCCTGCTTTGAGCTAATTTTGATTTTAATATCCTGAGTAGGGCCTGCGATGCCTGCGCTTTTTGGGGCAGTATTATATAAATAAAGATTTTCACCTTCCCTGATGACTGTTATGCCGCCCGCAAATAGCAATTCTTTTCTTTCTGTTCCGGAAAAGCAAAGCTTTGTTATATCTGCAAGATTTTCTCTTTTTATATCTGTAAAATCTCCATTTACAAGTTCAATGGCAGAAATCATGATGCGTTTGATAACAGATTCAGGATAAGCCCTTAATTTTACCAAAGGTATTTTTATGTTTTCCCCTGGCAGGGGTTGCAGGTGTGTAACATATTTGTCTTTATTCTCAGAAGCACTTTTTCCTTTTACGCCTGGCTCTCCACACTTAGAGGTAGTTTTGCTAAGCTTTGAAGCGGTTTTGCGTGATACAGAAGTAGTTTTGTCCGGTGCGGCAATGGTTGTGCCTGGAATTATCTCGCCAATCTTTTTTAAACATTTTCTGCCATATGTGTCAATAAAAGCGTTTTCCTGCCTTATAACATCGATAGTGCCTGACAAATTATTTACAAAATTTTTGGAAAAATTATTATTTATAAAAGGTATTAAAACATTCCTAATTTTATTTCTTGAATAAATATTTTCCAGATTTGTCTTGTCGCTGCAGTATGGGATCTTGTTTTCTGCAAGATAGTCCAGGATATCTGCATGGAATATTTCAATAAGGGGCCTTATAAACAGTCCGTTTACCGGCTGGATGCCTGATAATCCGCGAAGTCCCGAACCCCTTAAAAGGTTCATTAAAAATGTTTCGGCATTGTCATCGGCAGTATGCCCGGTGGAGATTTTTTTTATCCTGTTTTTTTCGGCTGTTTCGTTTAACAGGTCAAGCCTAAGCCTGCGGGCGCCATCCTGGAATGAAAGCCTGTTCTGCCGGCACCATTCTTTAACATCCATTTCTTCTGAAAAGAGTTTTAGCCCAATATTGCCGCAGAAATTCCTGACAAAAGCCGCGTCTTGACAAGACTGGCCGTTTCTTGTTTTATGGTCAAGATGAAAACAATAAAGTTTAAGGCCGTATAATGCTTTTACTTGATTTAGTGCATCAGCAAGAAATACAGAATCTGGGCCGCCTGAAATCGATATAAGTACACTGTCCCCTTTTTGAAGCATCCTGAAACGCGAAATCGTGGAAAGTACCTTATTTAATAGGTTGTCTTTCATTTTTTAAGTATTTAAATCCACTTGATAATTTAACCTTACGATACTTTTTGCCCACCCTGATGCTTCATCAATATCCACAATTACGCCATTAAGCCAATTGTCTTCTGTGGCAACCACAAACTTTTGCGGCATCATCTTTAGGAATCTTTCTATAATAGGTTCTTTTTTTACTCCTATGACGGAATCCCTCGGACCAACCATCCCGGCATCTGAAATAAACGCGGTATGTTTGGGCAATATCCTTTCATCAGCAGTCTGTACATGCGTGTGGGTACCTATTACTGCGCTTACGCGGCCGTCAAGATACCAGCCCATTGCCATTTTTTCACTTGTTGCTTCGGCGTGAAAATCAACTATTACTATATTCGTCTCCTTATATATGGCAAAGAGAAGCTCATCAATTTTCCTGAAGGGGCAGTCCAGGTTTTCAATAAATACCCTGCCGCAGATATTGACCACAGCTATTTTTTTGCCTCCCATTTTTTGGTTCTGGAATATAAAGTATCCATTCCCGGGTGTGTCGGGGGGGAAATTTGCGGGCTTCAGCAACCTTGGCACATTTTTTATATAATCATAGATATCTCTTTTCTTGTAAATATGATTACCGGATGTCAGGACATCAATGCCTATGCCGAATAAAAAGTCAGCAGAACCGGGATTTATTCCGATGCCTCCCGAAGCATTTTCGCCGTTTGCAATAACTATGTGCGGCTCATACCTTTCAAGCAACAGCGGCAGCTCCTTTTTTAAGCAGGAACGCCCCGGATTTCCAAATACATCTCCCAGGAATAATACTTTCATTATTGTCTTTCTTGGCTTACTTTTATTATTATCTTAGTATATTTTTAACTTATAATTTACTTATTCCAGAAATTTATTTTCCAGCTTTCATCTTTATCCTTGACTAAAGAGACCTGGATGTCCTTGTATATTTTTTCTTCACCGTCATAAGTATCTATCATGTCTACCCCGACTATTGCAATATTATTCTTTATTTCAACCCAGTTGATTTCGATGGAGACAATCTTTGTTATGTTAAGAAATTCCTGTTTAAAGTCCCCTATGGTTTTTGGCGATTCAGGATATGCATAAACCAGGGCATAGGCAGATTCATAGTCCTGCACAATCAGAAAATTAAAAAATTGATTGACTATTGCAACTGCCTTGTCTGACTGCTTTTCACTGTTGAATCTGTCCAGAATGTCATTTTTGAAACCGGTTATTTTTTCACAACCGGATAAAAAAACCAAAGAAGATAAAAGAGTTAACATTATGACAACAGTAAACAGTGTTGTAATGAATATTCTTTTTGGTCCGCAAAATTTTTTGATTTTTTTAATTTTAATTTTTTTTAAAAGCATCTCTTAAAAATACTTTTTTAAGGATAGAAATTTCATATCCGCTTTTTAAATTTTCAGCTTCATTAAAAATAAAGAAATTATTGAATTAACGGATATAATGACCAAAAAAACCGATACCTAAAACATTGGTAAAACCTCTGCTAAACAAATAATTAAAAAAGCAAAATTAAAAAATTCAAGGTTTTGTAGATTGGTAGCGGGGATAGGATTCGAACCTATGACCTTCGGGTTATGAGCCCGACGAGCTACCAGACTGCTCCACCCCGCAACGAAAAAACTTGGTTATTTGACAAGCGTAATACATTATAATGATTTTAATGAAATTTACAAATAGTAATTAACAATTTTTTAATACTGTAAATGCGCGCAATCAAAGCCATAATAATTTTTAGCCACTTTTCCTCATAGTTGCAGGTGACTTGACTGCCCTTTTCAGTACCAAGTTCCTCAAATCAAATCTATCCTTTAAAAACCCTTTTACAAGAGAAAGCGCAGAAAGATCTAGCCTAAAAAGCGGGAAAAACTCATCATTTTTTTTTATATAGAATCCATTTTTAATCAGGAATTTAACCGGGATTATAGGGCTGTTTATGTAATCGTCGATGTCCATATCATCGCTTAACCTTTTACCTATGGATTCAATGGAATTTACAGAGCTGACTATCAAATCCTTTTCAAGGGACATCAATAATTTTTTCCCGGCGCCAAGATTCCTGTATTCAGGCAAAACATAAAGGCAGCCTAAAAACATGCTCTCGCTGTCCGGTGGAAATATCTTATAAAGTTTAAGCCTCGGAAAAAGATAATATTTCCCGGCCATTAAAACACCTACGCATTTTTTATTGCTGAAAGCAGCTTTTATTATTCCCCCGCTACTTGAAAAAGAATGAATGTAATTGTTGTTTTTATTGTTTAAATTCCTAATTCCAAAAAACTTGCTCTTCAATAACTCCCAGATATTTATGCTTTTAGTGATCCCGCCATTTAATCCTAAACTTCCCCGGTCAAGCCAGAACGTACAATTGGCACATTTAAATTTAACTGCTTCCAGCTGGTCTCCGCTGATATTTTTAATTGTAAAGTTAAGGTTCATATAAAAAACAGGCTGAATTTAATTCTTCTAAAAAATCCAAGATTATTTAAATAAATCATTGGCATAAAAAGCAAAAAACAGTTTTAAAAGCCTTCAGTATCAACGGATAATCTTAAGTATAAGTATAATTGATTATTTTTATTTCTGCGAATTTCTGCGAATCTCTTTGAACTTTTGCAACTTTTAAGCTATATTGTATAAGCTAAATATTTGACCTTAAGCGCCCTTGTAGCTCAGATGGATAGAGCACAGGTTTCCTAAACCTGGTGTCGGCAGTTCGAATCTGCCCAAGGGCACCACTTTAACGCTTATATTATTACTTTAAATAATACAACTGTCTGTATTTTAGGATTCAAATCTAAAAAACTATACTAATAGCTAGAGAAAAACTAGTCATAATACCGTTACTATTATTATGCTCCAAGATTATATTTAGTAAACAAATAATAAATTTTTATTAATTGCTGATATTTTTTTTTCAAACATCAGTAATTAAACATTTTAATAATAAGTAAGCTTTTATTAAAAATATTAAATTCTCACAAGGTGATTTGACAGTAAAAAAGAATTAAAAAAGGATGAGTAAAACGAATATTCTTTCAATAATGGAATCTTATCGTTTTGTTTTTTAAATATTTTTAAAACAATATAACAATGTCATAAAAAGGAGCATGTTAAGGTGAAAAAACTATTTTTCAAAATAGTGCCTTTGTTTATTGCGGTGGTTTTCTTAGTAGTCTTTATCTCTCCATCCCTTGCATTCGGGGCAAGCGTAGATAAGGGCGACTATGAAAAAACTCCAGGTGGGTTCGTGGCTATGTATTATAACAGTATCTTGAATCGTCAGGCTTCTGCATCTGAAGTGCAAGAATGGGTAAGCCGTTTAAATGCTGGGACTTATACGGCTCATTCATTTGTTGAAGACCTCGTATTTTCTGAAGAGAATAAGCCGGGAGTGGTTTCAATTACTGGCGGGGTCGGGCCGGTCGGGCCGTTACAAGGTATTTTAAGTAGCAATAATAATTTTATAAGCTGGGTCTATGAGGTCGTTTTAATGAGGGAACCTTCTGCAGCAGAAATAAATAATTGGATTACTGTAACGCAAGGATGGGACTGGACCTCTGAAGACTTTATTGACAATGTTCTGCAATCAGATGAATTTGTAAGTATATGCAAAGACTTTAAATTACAGCCTTTCTCAGGTGATGATACAGAAGGAACGGCGTTTTCAACATTCTTATCCGGACTTAACGAGGTGCCTTCTGTGAGCACTGAAATTGCAGCAGGTTTATCAGAATCACTCAGCGCAGGCGGAACTGCAACATTCAGATTAAGTGAGGATGGGTCTTCAATCTTCTATACCATTGTTACTGACGGACTATTAAATATACAGGCAGCCCATCTACATTTGGGTGCAGCAGGAACTAACGGTCCAGTAATTGTGACGTTATTTCCAACAACAGCATATCCCATAAAGCCAATTATTCAAGCATCTACAGATATATCGATAACTCAGGAAAATGCAAATGTAACCCTGGCAACAGGAACTATAACATCGGCTGATTTTGTGGGTTCTTTGAAAGGTAAAAGTATGGCGACACTTATTTCAGATATTAAATCAGGACAAGTATATGTAAATGTCCATACAATCAAGATGCCTGCAGGCGCTCTTCGCGGCCAGGTTAAATGATTAAGGCCTTAGAATATTAAAACTTGCTTTATGATTTAGAGATATTTTAAGTCTAAAAATAACATTGAAAGTAAACAATAAATACGATAAAAAAGTATAAGTTGTTTACTTTCAATAAGTTATTAAAAGGTTTAGAGTTGAAAACAATATTTTAATTGAAACATAATCTTTAGGGAACCAAATGACTCTAAAAGGGTCCCATCTGGAAACAATTTCAGTTCTAATTATATTATAAACTATAAAACAGCCGATTCCGAGAATAAATAATGATAAAAACAGCAGAATATTTAAAAAATAGTAAAAATTTTTATACCCTTTGGTTCAATTCATCAATCTGAATTGCCATAACTTCTAATATTTGTAAAATTCCACTCAAGGTTTTAGCCATTTCCATTTTGGGCTCAGCAGATATTAGATCTCTTATTTTATCTAGTTGAGATTCTATTTCCATTTTTGTGCCTTTCAATAATTATAATGATAAAATTAAATTGGTAGATTTCTATACCTGTCAGATATTGCTATGCTATATTCCAAGCTACCTACAATCAAAATATAGCATAAAACAACTTAATTGTTAAGCTATTAAAAATACATTGTAGGTTAACGGATAATTCCCTTATTTAGTAATTGAAAAATGCTTTTAAGTTGTTCAATTCTTCCAATAAGCAGTTCAAAATTTCGTAACTCTGTGCATCCAATTTAAGAAATTTTTGTCAATAATATTTGAAATATTGATAAAACATAAAACCAATAACATAATTATGAAGCTTGCTTTTTTATCCGCATTTCATGCCAAGCAATTACCATAAGCCAAATACAATAGGTTAACATCATAAATCTATTACATAGACTAACCAAAGTTCTTGCGTCAACCCATGTACCTGTTGTCGGCTGCTTCATGACATTGAAAACAACAAGAGAAGCTATAAATGAGACAAGACCTATCCATGTAAGAAACGTCATCCAATGTAATCGACGTGATGTTTTAAACCATTTTTGGTTATGAACCAAGCTTCTAACAAGTAGCGTAAAAACAATCGGTGAGGTAAAGATTACTATTAAGCCAAACAGCGTATGCAAAGAGCCATGAATGCTAGACTTTACAGCAACAGATTGATCAAGCCCGGTAGCACTATCAGAAGTAAAAATACCTGCACCTAGATAAGAAAGGCTGATGAGCAATAACCACCATTTACCAATTGTTCCGCTTTTTGTATTTAGAACATTGTTAATTGCTAGCAACAATGAGAACGAACTACCTGCTAGGCAGAAAAAGGCAAGCGACATCATCCAACCATGACGGCTAAGCTCATATTCACTAATCAAATGTCCTAATATATTAAATTTAGGTTCAAGAAAATGAAGAACTATAAGAATAACAAAAAATGCAATGGCTAGTCCAAATGATAGCCGTGCAGTTATTTGCGAGGACAAGCCATTATTATTTATTCTTTTTATTTTTTTCATCTTTCATTCCCTCAAAGTATTTCTATTTCAATTGTCATTAAGTTTTAATTGTTTCATATTTTCCTTTCCAGTTAATTAATTTCAAGGATAATATTTGTTTAAAATTTATTTAATTTATTTTATATTAGGTTCAAAATAAGTCTATTATTTAAGATTAAATAAATTATGAAAAATATTTAGTTCCTTTAAAAAATGGTTCGAAATTTCACTACTTGGCCAGCCACACTATTTAATTAATGAAATTTTTCCCAACCAATATTTTTTTGCTGTTTTTATGAATTTTTATCCTTCCTTCGTTTAATAAATAATACAATACTTCCTATCATTCCAACTATAAAACCTAATGGAAATATAAGCGAAATTAATATTCCAAAAAAAATATTTAGTGTAATTCCATGACTTGCTATTAGGTCAGCCCAGAAAGATCCTTTAAATGCTGCATAAACTAAAGTATGGAAAAGGATAGTCAAAGAAAATCCAGCTCCAGAGATTCCGGATAGGATTAAAAAACTTTTGAATATTTTTTCTAAATTTTCTCTTATTGCAAATATTAAGAATACTAGATTAAAACTTAATGCTATGAAAATGATAATAAATGGAAAAACAAGAGTTCCTGCAAATTTTTGAAACTGCAAAGGTCCTAATGGTGATAAAATTATCTGGACAATTATACTTAAAACAACACAGTCTTTTTAAATGAAAGTCCTCCAGCCGATGAAAAGGAACAAATATGGAAGAAATTGAATTAAAAGATGATGGTTAAAAATTAAAAGTTCTGTAACGAAAAAAGGTCTAAAATTTGTTTTTTCATTGTCTGCTCAGTATAATTACACCTACCCTGAAGTAGTCTAAGAGGAGGGGAAAATTTTGAAGATAAGCCTCTTAAACCTTTCGAATGAATCCTTGAAATGGTTTTACTATATTAATTAAAATAAAAAATAAGGAATACATCATATGTTACAAAAATTAACAAAGGTGATTATTGCTTCGATTTTTCTAATTTTAATAATTTCTTTTGCAGCAGGTTGTACTCAGCAAACATCAAGTTCAACAGAAGTTACAGCTTCAGGAGGACTTGGTATAAAAACTGATGTAGAAATAAAAAATTTTAAGTTTAACCCTGAAACTGTAACAATACCAGCTGGAACCACTGTGATTTGGACCAATAATGATTCAACCAATCATACTGTTGTATCCACTACAGGAAATGAAATGGATTCTGGATCCTTAAATCCAGGGGAAACATTTGCTCATATGTTCAATGTTCCAGGGACATATGAATACCATTGCTCAATTCACACAACAATGGTTGGAAAGGTAGTTGTTGAACCAAGTACTCTTCAAAATAATCAGAAATAAAAAGCTAAGGTGGATTTAATATGGATAAACCGTTTTTTAACAACAAACCACTTTATCCTGTAAAATCCCGATCCTCTATTTTAAAAAGGGTAAGATATATTATTTTACTTATTGTCATAGGGTTGGCTATACATTTAATATTTCCGCAGATCGTTACGTTGCAACATTCCTATCAGGTGATAAAAAGTATGCTCTTATGGGCAGTAATTTTGGCAATGATTGCCCAGGTTGTAAGTTACCTTGGTAGCGGATATATGCTTAGATCCCTTGTACACTTTTCAAAACATTCTCCATCAATTTTCAAGAGCACAATGATTGCAACAGCTGCTGCTAGTTTCGGGATAATTGCTGGAGGCATCGTCGGAAACGCTGCTGCAACATATCGTTTGATGAAAAAGCAAAAAATAGATAGCGAAGCAGCCACTCTTGCTGGAACAATACCCGGACTTTTTAATAATATTATTCTCATATTAATATCCACTTTCGGAGTGATATATCTGATTCTAGCTCATAAATTGTCCAGACTTGAGTTGCTGGGTTTTATATTTACACTGGTTCTTTTAATTCTTGTAATCGGTTTAATAGTTTGGGGACTCATAAAACGTGAAAGTTTTAAAAGAATTGCACATAAAATAAGTCAATATTGGGCTAAAATCCGACACAAGGCATTTGACCCTGATAAAACAACTTCCCGGCTGATAGGGGTATTTCGTGCCGCAGATGCTTTAATAGCAAAAGGTTGGTATGGGTCTTTAGTAGGGGCTATTATTAATACAGCCTTTGATATGCTTACCCTATATTTAATATTCATTGCAGCAAATAACCAGATTAGTATAGGAATACTTTTGATTGGTTACGGCTTACCCTTACTTCTGGGGAAAGTTGCCTTTATCCTTCCGGGAGGTGTCGGGGTCATTGAAACAGCAATGGTTGGGTTATATACTCAGTTGGGAGTACCAAATTCTACGGCAGTAGTTGTTGTTCTTGTGTATCGGTTGATCTCTTTCTGGCTGCCACTTATTGCAGGATTTATTATAATGCCAATTTTACAAGGTAAGCAAAGGCATATATAGAATCTTTTAAAGTATTAATACTAGTAACTGTTTACCTATTACAAATGTAGATAATGAACTTTTATTGGTTAAAAGATCTATAAGGTTTAAAAACTTAAAAAATGGTTCGAAATTTCACTGCCTTGGCCAGCACTTGATATTAATTAAAGAGTAAAAATATTTCTTGTTTTTTACTTTAATTACTGAAGATATTGAATAGGGTTTTGAGCTTGACCATTTATTCTTATCTCAAAATGTAGGTGAGGTCCTGTTGCAAGTCCGGTTGACCCAACAAAACCTATTACCTGTCCTGCTGAAACATTATCTGCCAAACTGCAATTAAAACCTTGAAGGTGAGCATACCATGTTGCATACCCTCCACCATGATAAATTAAAATAGAATTACCATAGCCACTCTCAGTGCCAGCAAAAATAACTTGACCATCGGCAATGGCTCTTACAGGTGCACTACGACTAGCGCCGATATCAATTCCGGTGTGAAGCCTCACAGAACCGATGACAGGGTCAAAATTTATTCCAAAAGGTCTCGTTACGGGGCCAACAGCAGGCCACAAGAACTTACCTGTAGGAGCGTTGCCGTATTTAAAATTCTGAAGCTTACCTGTTAATGCAGCCTCTTCAAGCTCTAACTGTTTTTCAGATTTCAATAAAAGTTTTTCTATATTATCTTTATCCTGCTTTTGTTTTTCTTCAAGGTCCAGTATAGACTGTTTTATTTTTAAATTTGTGTCTTTTATGTCTTTTAATTCATTTACTATTTCAACATCCTGATCAGCTATTAAACCAAGCAGCTTTAGTCTTGAAATAAAATCATTAAAGTCTTCAGCTTTAAAAAGTACTTCCACAACAGAACTATTACTATTCTTATAAATTGCAGCAATCCTCTGGTTTAAAATTGCAGTTTTTTGGGAAAGTTCAACATTAATTTGTTTCAGATCTTTTTCTTTTGTAGCTAAATCAACTGCAGTTTTATCCATATCAGCATTAGCTTGAACTAACTGATTATTTAAATCCTCAATCTCTTTTTGAGTTAAAAGCATCTGAGAATTTGGCGTCTGGGCAGCAAGATGATTTTTTGTAATGGGGCTAACTAATATTAGAATTAATATAAACATTACAATTAATATTTTTACGATTGTAGCTATAATTTTTATTTTAATGCCGATAATATTATTATACATGAATTCCTTTAAAGGTTTTTTTACAGTATTTTGTTTTTTAGATTATATACATATAAAAATAATAAAGGAAATTTTGAAGAACTATTAACTAAATTTATTATGGATGATGAGGTTTCTTTAGTACTTAGGAGTTTAGAAGATGAATAGATTTAAAAAAATCTTCATTATTGTTAGTGCTATTTTTCTGCTGTTTATAATTTTGCCCGTTGCGTGTAGCAATCCGACTTCTTCCTCGTCAGGTTCACTAGTGAAAGAGATAGAAGCCACAGAGTTTCAAGATGTAAAACTCACCCCTATAAGCAAGCAAAGCAATAATGCTTTTATTGGCACACAAAATATTGATAGGAAGACTTATAAACTTATTGTTGATGGGCTGGTTGAAAATCCTCTATCACTTACCTATGAACAGCTATTGGCATATCCTCAGGAATCCCAGCTTATAAAATTTAACTGTGTTGAAGGATGGGATTTTACAGCTAAGTGGACAGGCATACAAATAAATTCCATTCTTAATGATGCCAAGATCAAACCAGAAGCAAAAATAATTATCTTCTATACAGCTGATGATGCTGAAGGATATTCTTCTCTTGATCTTGGCTATATACGGGATAATAATATATTGCTTGCCTTGAAGCTTAATGATATCACCTTGCCGCCTGAAAGAGGTTTCCCATTCCAAGTAGCAGCTAAAAGCAAGTTTGGCTATAAGTGGGCAAAATGGGTAGTACGCATGGAGGTTTCTTCAAACACTAATTTCAGGGGATTATGGGAAGGAACCGGTTATAATAATAATGCTGATGAAAACGGACCTGCATTTGAATCTGGCAAATAACCAATCTATTAATGTTTTTATTTTGATATCTTTAAAAAATATTAGTGAGTAGCATGGTAGAGTAAATAATCTTAAAAACTCATTTCTGGTATAAAAATATCCTATCAATCTTACCAACTTGGTCCTGGCATTCTCCATTGTCCTTAGGTTAGAAATTTTAAATAAATTCAAATTATTTATATAAGATTCACCATATTAATACCTTATAACAATTCATCCAAAAAGTAATATAATGATTTCATCAAATAAATCTATCTAATAGGAGTAAATTATTTCATTTGATATATCTAAAATTAAATATTTAGAAAAAGAGATTAATAATCTAAAAGCAATTTTATTCGTTTTCTATGTAAAAAAAGAAAGATAGGAAGTTATGAAGAAAAAATATTTACACATAAACGAAGACGTAGAGCTTTTAAAAGCACCTGGTAAGATGGGATCAGGTTTTGTAAATTCTGATTCATGGCGTGTTTTAAGAATTCAAAGTGAGTTTGTTGAAGGATTCGGTGCACTTGCTGGAGTAGGACCCTGCATTGCTATTTTTGGCTCTGCACTTATTTTACCGGATGATAAGTATTATAAAGCTGCCACAAAAACAGCAGAGCTCTTAGTAAAAAATGGCTTTGATATAATTACTGGTGGAGGTCCAGGAATAATGGAAGCCGCTAATAAAGGAGCATTTGTGGAAGGAGGGACTTCCATAGGATGTAATATCGAATTACCTTTTGAGCAAGTGGCAAATCCATATCAGAACATTTCTTTAGAGTTTCACTATTTCTTTGTAAGAAAAACAATTTTTGTAAAATATTCAGAAGGTTATGTTATTTTCCCTGGTGGTTTTGGAACACTGGATGAATTCTTTGAGGCATTGACTCTAGCTCAAACTAATAAGATTGAACATTTCCCAATTGTTTTATATGGAAATGAATACTGGAATGGCTTGTGCAGTTGGATGGATGATTTTTTACTTAAAAGACATTACCTCATAAATTCAGATAACAGTAAACTTTATAAAGTGGTTAACAGTCCAGAAGAAGCAGTTGATTATATTAAAAATCTACTTAAAGAAGAAAATTTAAAAGTTAAATAAAAGCAATGACACTGAGCAGAGATAATAAATATACATTTTTATAGAGCCATCTAGTAATTTTTTAAACTCTTCCTTGTTAACAAT
>Ga0182021_10001550_pt1 | contig 26534 bp, 27 predicted proteins | sample 612E3MmetaG_FD_120493 | JGI IMG/M metagenome (GOLD analysis project Ga0182021, IMG submission 120493) | Permafrost microbial communities from Stordalen Mire, Sweden - 612E3M metaG (Illumina Assembly) | ecosystem: Environmental > Terrestrial > Soil > Wetlands > Permafrost | place: Sweden...
ATCGTCAAAGGTGGCTTTATCGTCGCTGGGCAATATGGCGATGGGGCGCTGCGCAAGCACGGCAAGACGGTTGGCTACTATCGATCGCTTGCGGCCTCGTACGGTTTTCAGGCAGGGGCTCAGTCCTTTGGCTATGTCTTGTTTTTCATGGACGAGGAGTCTGTTAAATATCTTGACAAGAGCGAAGGGTGGGAACTCGGAACTGGGCCGAGTCTGGTGGTGTTGGACAAGGGATTCGGCAAGAACTTCTCAACGACAACGCTGCAGAAGGGTGTTTACGCTTTTATATTCAACCAGAAGGGCTTGATGGCTGGGATCGCCCTGCAGGGATCGAAGATCACCAAGATAAATCCTGACAAGTAGGCGGGGATTTGTCCGCAGCAAATTTTCAACTCCAGCCCTAGTTCAACAAAGCCCAGCGGAGCGCGCGCGCTATCAAACCCAGGGCTTCGCCCTTGCTATTGAGTAGCTTTTATTAGGATGAAGTGTTATCCAATCATTTATGCAACGCAATCTCCCTCGATCCACCCTGCAGAAAGCGCAAGGGAATGTTTCTCGCTTTTTATAAAGGCGTATGGGAGCGGATTTTAAACTAACCAATAAGCAAGGAGGATTCAAATTGAAGGTAATAAGGGTATTGGTATTTATTCTTTTGATTGTGAGTGCGGTAAATATTTCCGGCTGTGGTGGCGGTGGATCTGAATTGAGACAAACCACCCATACAACCACCCTTGGCCAAGAGTTGCAGGACCTCAAAACAGCTTACGATAAGGGCATAATCAGTGAAAAAGAATACAACAAAGCAAAGGAGAACATAATCAAAATAAGGACCCAAAAATAATGTTACGGCCCTTAACTCTTTATAAAATGACCAAAAAATTGGTGATTTAATTCTTGACTATCAAAAAACTATGAAACACTCACTGATCCAAAAGCAGATGAACTCTTGAAAAAAAATTTGGCGTTGGAAAAGAAAACGCTCAAACTTAAAACACCATATCTTCCCACATTCAGCGAGCTTTAGATTTGGTACATGAGCTACGGGTAATAGGTAAGAAAAAACAGGGACTTTTTAGTTTATGAGTTGCATTGCTCCTTTTATCCGCTCCCAAAAAGTTTCATGAGCCGGCTCCCCTGAACCGACTGTTCCGGTGGTCAAATGATCTGCCTCGTTCACCCAACCACCCCCCATTGCCTTGTATAGATTGACGAGCGCCCGAAACAGCGTAGACTGGGTCTGGGTATAGGAAAGTTCAGAACTAAAAAGCCTGCGCTCCGCATCGAGCACATCAATATAGCTGGTGTAGCCTGCATCATACCGCCGGCGCGCAAAGTGCGCGTAATCCCGCAAAGCTTCGACTTCACGTCCCTGAGCCTGGAGTTGCTCCCGGGTTTTGTTCTGGTCAATCAGCCCGTCATCAACTTCGCGGAAAGCATTCTGAATTGTTTGCTGATATGAAAAAAGGGCCTGTTGTTGCTGGGCCTTAGCTGACTTAACCGCTCCGGAAATACGGCCGGCAGTAAAAATCGGGGCCGTGACAGGTGCTGACCAGCTCCAGACCTTAGCCGGACCATTAAAAAGATCGTAAAGCTCAGTGCTGGAATAACCGTAGTTGGCCGTAAGGGAGATGGTCGGGAAATAAGCTGCCCGCGCAACTCCGATGCGCGCATTGGCAGCAATAAGGTTTTGCTCCGCCTGGCGAATATCAGGCCTCCGTTCCAGGAGTTCCGAAGGCAGGCCACCGGGAACCACCGGCAAGGAAAGCTGGTCAATCGTTTTTCCCCGTGAAATCGGTCCGGGATTTCTTCCTACTAAAATACTCAGCGCATTTTCCTGTTGACCGATGATCTTCTCGACTTGGGGAATGACAGCCAGGGCATTTTCGTATTCTGACTTTACCTGACTCAGCTCAAGTTCGGAGATGACCCCCGCTTTGAACCGGAGCTTAAAAATATTATAGTTCTCTTCCCGCGTTTTTGCTGTCCGTTTGGCAATCTCGACCTGCTGGTCAAGGGCGCGTAGATCAATATAAGCATTGGCAACCGTGGCAACGAGGGTCAGAATTACCCCCCGCCGTCCCTCCTCCGTGCCCAGAAGATCCGCACGAGCTGCTTCCGTCGCCCTTCGCAGTTTGCCCCAAAGGTCAATTTCCCAACTTCCGTTAAAGAATGCTTGGTACGAGTCAGCAGGATTTTTTACGAGTGAAGAAAGTGGGGTCTGAGTTTTTCCCGACATTCGGTCTCTTCCGGCCACAGCCCCTGCGTCAAATTCGGGGAAAAGAGCACTCCGGGTTACCCGGTACCGGCCCATAAATTCCTCGACCCTCGCTGAGGCAATCAGAAGGTCTTTATTATTTTTCAGACTCGTTTGAATTAACTCATCTAAAACCGGATCCTTGAGTTGCGCCCACCAGGTAAGATTGGCAACATCCTGTGCTTCTTTATCTTCAAAGCGCCAGGAGACCGGAATATCTGCCCGGGGTCGGCGGTAATTGGGGCCGATCATACAACCGGCAATAGCAAGGAATAGTAATACGCTAGCGAACCTGAGCATGTCACTGTCTCCTCTTTCTGCCTTGGCTAAGCTTCTCGATGACATAATACAACATGGGAATAATAAATATGGCTATGCAGGTTGCCGTAAGCATCCCGCCGATGACGCCCGTACCCATTACCTTCCGGGCAATGGCGCCGGAACCGCCGGCCAGTGCAAGCGGCAGGCATCCAAAAATAAATGCAAAAGACGTCATCAGGATAGGCCGTAGTCTCAGCCGCGCGCCGGTAAGTGCCGCATCTTTAAGCTCTCTTCCTTTTTCGTGTTCGTTTTGGGCAAATGCAACAATGAGGATAGCGTTCTTTGCCGAAAGGCCGATAAGCACAATAAGGCCAATCTGGGCGTAGATACTAAATTCCATTCCTCGGAAAAGAAGCGCACCAAACGCGCCAAACACCGCTACCGGCGTACTAAGCAACACACTGACAGGCAGCGACCAGCTTTCGTAAAGAGCTGCAAGGATCAGAAACACAAACAAAAGCGAGAGCGCGAAGACCGCGGCAGGCGGCAAACCTTGCTCGGCAAGCTTCTCCTGAAACGACATTCCGAGGTAATCAAAACCCATCTCCGGCGGCATAGTCCGGGCAAATACCTCTTCCAGCGCCTTCATTGCCTGCGCCGTACTGTAGCCGGGTGCTGCCGCAGCATTGATCTGCGCCGACCGGAAAAGGTTGTACCGCATCGTAAACTCCGGTCCGGTGCGTCGTTGGATATGTGTAACCGCATCAAGCGGCACCTGGTCGCCATTTGAGTTGCGTACGTAGAACTGGCCCAGCTGGGTAACATCCCTGCGATAGTCTTTTTCAGCCTCCACATAGACCTGCCATTGCCGGCCGAACCGGTTGAAGTAATTTACGAACTGACCACCCATAAATGCCTGAAGCGTGCCGTAAAGCTGTCCGAGATCAACACCTTCGCTCAGCGCCTTATCGCGGTCCACGTCCACAAAATACTGCGGCACATCAGGCAGAAGGGTAGTGCTTACGCGCGCAAGTTCCGGCCTTTCTCGCGCGGCGGCAATAAACTTCTGGGTGTTTTCCGCCAGGAACGCGATATCATTTCCTGCGCGGTCTTCCAGAACAAACGTCACGCCACCCGCAGTGCCGACCCCCTGAATGGCTGGGGGGGAAAAAGAGAACCCCATGCCCTGCGGTATCTTGCCCATCTGGCGGTTAATGCTTGCCATAATGGCCTCTGCCCTCTCCTCCGGTTTATTGCGCTCTGACCATTCCTTGAGGGTGATCCACAAAAAGCCGCTGTAAGTATTGCGCACATAACTTAAAAGATTGAAACCGTTAACCGTTAAACAGGATTGGACTCCAGGGGTGTTTAAAATGATCTCTTCCACTTTCTTCGTAGCTTCTGCAGTGCGCTGAAGCGAAGCCGCACTGGGCAGTTGAATGCCGGCGAACAAGTAGCCCTGGTCCTCTTCCGGCAGAAAACCGGGAGGCACGTGCTTACTAAACAAAAATATGCCGGCGGCCATCACTGCGAGGATGCTAAACCCGATTATTGCCTTGCGGATGACAATCTCCGAAACGGTGACATATCTATTGGTCGTATATCCGTAGATACGGTTGAACCAGCTGTAAAACACATTCATCGGGCCGCGGGTTTGCGCCTTCGGCCGCAGCAGTATCGAACAAAGCGCGGGGCTGAGCGTCAGGGCGTTGAAGGCGGACAGAAGCATAGATATTGCGATGGTGACGGCAAACTGTTGGTAAAGTCGCCCCGTGATGCCGGGCAGGAAAACAGTCGGGAGAAAGACCGATGAGAGCACGAGCGCGATGGCCATAACCGGCCCGGCGACCTCCTCCATTGCCCTGAGACTGGCATCTTTCGGCGACAGTCCCTCCTCAATATGCCGTTCCACTGACTCAACCACAATGATAGCGTCGTCGACAACGAGTCCGATAGCTACAACCATGCCCATGAGGCAAATCGGGTTAATGGAGAATCCCAGAAGGGGGAAAAAAGCAAAGGTACCGATAAGCGAGACCGGCACGGCGATAGCCGGAATGAGAGTAGCCCGCCAGCCCTGGAGAAAGATGAATACGACGATGAGCACCAGAATCATTGCGATCACAAGGGTTTGGCTGATCTCTTGTATCCCTGCTTTGACAGACCGGGTGGTATCAAGGGCCACTGCATACTTGATATCCGCTGGAAAAGACACTTTTAGCTTCTCCATCACCCGTCTCACTCCCTCCGCTGCCTGTAAAGCGTTCGAATCCGGCAGTTGAAAAAGTGCCAATGTGGCCGACGGCTTACCATTAAAAAAACCCTGGATATTGTAGTCCTGTGCGCCCAGGTCGATTCGGGCCACGTCATTCAACCGCACGAGGGAGCCATCAGGGTTGGCACGCAGGACAATTCTACCGAACTCTTCAGGCGTAACGAGCCTGCCCTGGGCACGGATTGCATAGGTGAACTCCTGGCCCGGCGGGGCCGGATTTCCTCCGACCTGACCTGCAGGGTTCACTGTGTTCTGTTGCTGGATCGCATTAACAATCTCGGGGATCGTAATATTGAGCTTGGCCAAAACGTCAGGCCGTACCCAGCAACGAATGGCGTATTGGCCAGAGCCGAAAACCGTAACGCTGGCAACGCCGTTGACCCGCGTCAGTGCGTCGTTTAAGTGAATATACGCGTAGTTGGCCAAAAAAGTGGCATCATAGGTTTTGTGGGGTGAATAAAGTGCAATAAACAGAAACGGAGAAGCGAAGGATTTCTGGACGGTTACCCCGTAGTTTCGCACGTCAAGCGGCAGCTGCCTTTCCGCGAGGGACTCGCGCAACTGTGAGAGTATCAGATCGGTATTCGGGTTGGTGTTCACATCGAAATTGAGGATCATGCGCATAAGGCCGTTATTAGGGTTGAGCGAATACATATAGTTCAGGTTGTCCACGCCGCTCATCTGCTGCTCGATGGGGGTGGCAACTGACTGCTCGATCGTTAACGCGTCCGCCCCGGTATAAGTGGCCTGGACAATGATTTCAGGCGGGACAATTTTGGGATACTGGGCAATCGGCAAGCCAGCCATTGCGACCAAACCGATAATGACGGTGATAATCGCGATAACCATCGCCACAATGGGCCGTCTGATGAAGAACCTGTACATGGCAGCCTACCTCCCTCCGGCTAGGGGTTGAGTTTCTGCGGGCTTCGGGGAGGTTTCCTGCCCGGCCGGGGTGGTGCTTGCCGCGACAAAACGCTTCGGGATGACGGTCATGCCTTGTTTCACCTTCTGGACCCCCTCGGCCACAATCCTCTCGCCCGGCCTCAACCCCTCGTCGATCACCCAGAGGGTGCCGAAGCGATCCCCCGCCTTAACTGTTCGGATTTCCACCTTGTTATCGGAGCCCACCACGGCTACTTGGTAGCTCCCTTGAAGCTCGATTACTGCCCGCTGGGGAATGAGGAGCGCCCCCTTCTTGGTCCCAATTGATACGAGGATCCTCACGAACTGACCGGGACGCAGGAGATAGTTGGGATTAGGAAACAGCGCTACTACTCGCACCGTCCCTGTCCTGGTATCGACATTACGCTCCATTGCCTGGAATTTGCCTTTGTAGAGATAGTGAGAATTATCCCCCAGGATCAGTTCGAACACAAACTTTTTAGCTTGTTCGAAACTCTCAGCCTCGGAAGGAAACATTTTCATAAAGTCAATGTAAACCTGTTCGCTGAGCATGTAATACACCTTGATTGGGTCGAGCGTGGAAACGGTCGTCAGCTCGCCTGTCTGCGTCGGACCGACTAAGTTTCCGACCTGCGTCTTGGCGAGGCCGGCTACGCCGTCGATGGGAGAAATAATTTGTGTGAAGCCGAGGTCGAGCCGGGCCTTTTCCACTGTGGCCTTGGCGGCGATCACTGCCGCGTTGGCGGATCGTTCTGCGCCGATGGCATCGTCCAGATCTTTCTGGCTCAGCGCATTCTCTTCAGCGAGAGGTTTGACTCTCGCAAGATTGGCCCTGACATTTTCGTACTGCGCCTCTAACTGGCTGAGCGTGCCGTTAGCCTGGTCCAGAACGGCCTGAAAAGGACGGTGGTCGATCTCGAACAGCACTTGGCCCTTTTTTACTAAATCGCCTTCCATATAGTTCTGCTTGCTCAGGTAGCCGCTGACCTGCGCCCTAATAGTGGCGTTGACCAGGCCGTCGGTGGTGCCAACCCGTTCGCGCACGATTGGGACGTCTTTTTGGATGACCTCCGTTACTTCCACGATTGGAGGTGAAGTTAATGCTTGCTGTTCTTTTCGACACCCTGCCGAAAAAATAAACACTACACCCACTATCATAAGGATAAAAAATCTGACGAATAATTTCATTCAACACCTCTCCTTAGAATATTCCCTTTGTTAATTATACGGGTATATGTAAACCTTTTCTTTAATTTGGGGGGGGGAGTTAAGGAAAAACTTCTTGGAGGATATGGTAGGCTTTGAAAAATTTTGGATCTCAATAGGCACTATTCAGTCCCCGAGGAGAATTGAAATTTTAAAAAAAATTAGCGATCCCAACGGGATTCGAACCCCTGTTGCTGGCATGAGAGGCTGGTGTCCTATGCCACTAGACGATGGAACCATAACGTAAGAAAACTTTAATGTATGGACGGGAAGTTGTCAATATTTTTCAGTACCCAGCTTTTTACTCGGCTTTCTAAACAAAAATCAATTTGAATTCATTAGTTACTCGTCCCTAAAACAGTTGCCTCTTTTCCGTAAATAAACTTTTTCAGGGACGACCAAAGAAGTATACTTCCAGAGATCGCTCATAGATCCTTGACCACTCTTAATGGGGAACATATGATCACCGGTTAACGGGGGGCACTTTCTTCCATCGGCGCCGTTATTGCTCCAGCGATTTCCTTGCTCAACCCGGCAATAGCCCGGCTCTGGGCAGACACCAATGCTTCAAACCCTTGCGCGCTCCCGCTCGCTCGGGGGGAACTGCGGAGGCAAGGACGAGCAGCCGCTGCATCCCTGAGGAAGGCCGGTTTTTTCAATTTCAATCCCTTTCTGCTGGCATTGATCAAAAACCTGGACTAAAAAGGCAAGCAGTCCACTATCCCATGCAGCCAGGTCTCGTGTTTCAAAGGTCATTCGCCGGATCTGAGGCTCAGACTCAACGTGCTTTATCACTATGTCGGCTGACGGAATCCCCTGCGCGATTTTCCATTTCCCCGCAAGCCGGACTAAAAGCGCGTTATTGTCAAACCAACTTAGGCTGAGTTCGCCGGATGTTACTTGAGCGTCTTGACCCTCCTTTCAACCTTTTGAAACCATTAACTTTCTATTATCAGTAATAGCCAGACCAGTTTTTGGGAGAGACTTTTGGTTGATTTTTTTCCTAATATTTTAATATACTACCTACGAAAAAGCGCGACCACAATTCCCAGAGGTCATGGTATCAAATTTTTTTTGAAAAAATTCAGCTGTTTTAATGTGCTTTGAATCCCTCCTGTGAAAAAATTATTTTTAAATCTGCCTGGAGACAAAATTAAAGAAGATAGGATAGACCGTAAAAAATTTTGCAACGGTAAAATAATCTTTTTTCTCTGTAAATAAGGGGGGCCGCCCTATGGCAAACAGTGACTTAAACTTTGCGATCACGACGTTAGGCGAGTGCCGGATACCTTCACCGATGAGCGGTATCCAGTTTGTTCGTGATGATGAACACCTGCTTTATCATTCTCGCCTCGGGGATATTAAGAAACTCTTAGGTCAAAGCAGTGTGCCACCGTCCATGGAATTAGCCGGACCGCGGGAGAAAATTTATTTTGATCCCTCAAAATTAAAATGCGGGATCGTTACCTGTGGCGGTCTCTGTCCCGGGCTGAACGATGTTATCAGAGCAATTGTCTTGAGCCTCAATTATCACTATGGGGTGAAAACCGTTTTCGGCTTTCCTTTCGGATACGAGGGACTTACCTACCGGTACGGCCACACTCCTTTCGAGCTTACCATCCCATTGGTAAGCCGCATCCACGAAATCGGCGGAACGATCCTCGGATCGTCTCGCGGTCCGCAGGATATTACCGAGATGGTCGACACCCTGGAACGAATGAACATTGGCATTCTCTTCACCATCGGAGGAGATGGAACCTTGAGGGGCGCCCAGGCCATCAGCGAAGAAATAAAACAACGAAATTTAAAAATTGGGGTGATCGGCATCCCAAAGACTATTGATAACGACATTTCCTTTGTTGAAAAATCCTTTGGGTTTGAGACCGCGGTTTCTGAGGCGAGGAGAGTGACCTATTCCGCCCACAGTGAAGCCGAGAGCGCTCGCAATGGTGTCGGTTTAGTGAAACTCATGGGCCGGGAATCGGGTTTTATTGCTGCGTACGCGGTTCTCGCTGATAACCAAGTCAACTTTTGCCTTATTCCGGAAGCTCTTTTCAAACTGGACGCTTTTCTTCTCGCGCTTAAAGAACGGCTTGCCAAGCGTGGCCATGCGGTAATAGTGGCCGCTGAAGGGGCCGGACAAGACCTAATGAAAGGAACCTTCGAACAGGACGCCTCAGGGAATATTCGGCCCAGCGATATCGGCATTTTCCTCCGCGATCATATTAAGAATTACTTCCGCCAGCAGGGAATGGAAATAAACCTGAAGTATATTGATCCGAGTTACACTATCCGGAGCGTGCCGGCCAATGCCCATGACTCGGCTTTTTGTCTGCTTTTGGGGCACAGTGCCGTGCATGCCGGCATGACCGGCCGGACCAATATGGTGGTAAGCGTTCGGAATCAAGAGTTCACCCACGTGCCAATCTCCCTGGCGGTTTCTCAACGCAAAAGGATTAATCCCGAAGGTTGGCTGTGGCGCAGTGTTCTCACCTCCACCGGGCAGCCAAAACAGCTCCTATGAGCTCTTTAACCACTCTCCCCTAGAAAAATCATTAAAATAGGACACCTCATCAGGCAAGACCTTCTACTTCTTGACTTTGGCCCCCAATAAGGATAAAAGAGAAACTTTAAGTCATTTCTGGAACGCCAGGGAAAAATGAACGAAAAACTCAATCAGTTTAAAAAAAGAAAAAAACGGGTGAAGAACCATCATTCCCGATCCCATCGAATAGCAAAAGCAGTCAGATATTTTATCGGCCTGAGAATAATAAAATTACTTTTTTCTCTTCCCTCTTTTCTTCCTCTTACCTGGGCTTTATCCTTAAGTAAATTTATCGTGAAAATTGGTTCCCCTTTTGCCGGCGAATATCGACGGCAAGCGTTAGAAAACCTTAAGCTTTACTATGGAAAAGAAAAATCTTCTTCGGAAATACAGAAGATGGTTGAGGAGATTGGGATTGACGCAACCAAGGGAGCCTTTGAAACACTTTATTCGGCGAGCCCACGAAAGGAAGAGGTTTACTCTAGCATCACCATTGAAGGAAAAGAGCAATTAGATGCCGCACTCAACAAAGGCAAGGGCGTGATCGCTTTAAGCGCACATCTCGGTAATTTTGCTGTTATGAGGGGTAAGTTAATCTCCGAGGGCTACCCATTTTGTTTGGTCATAAAACTTCCAAAAGATCCAGGAATATCTCAATATTTTAAAATGAAAATGGAAAAATACAACCTGAGGTTTATCTTAGCTGATCCTGCAATTGTTTCTCAAAAGGAGATTCTTCGCACCCTTCGGCGCAATGAGATTGTTTGCCTCATTGTTGATGGTGATCAGAAGAGAGGCGGCGTGCCGGTGATGCTTATGGAACAGGAGATTGCCATGCCGCCAGGCCCAGCCATTCTCGCGCGAAGAACCGGCGCAACCGTGTTGCCTATGTTTATCATCCGGCAAAAGGATAATTCTCAAAAGATAATCATCGAACCCCCGGTGGACGTGATTGACGATGAAGACCAAGACAAGGCTGTTGCTTTGCTCTGCCAAAAGTTTGCTATTATCATTGAGAACAATATTAAAAAGCACCCGACCCAGTGGTACTGGATCAATAAAAAGCATACGTCCCATCATTTAAGGGACAGGCAAAAAAAGATGTCTGCACCAAAAGATTTTTAAACTTTTTTAGGAAAGGGCAAGAAGTACCGCCATGGTAAAAAGACTTTTCCGTCGTAAATTCATCCACCATATTTTAGAAGAAATTGATATGGAGGAGCATCGCCTCCACCGGGCGCTCAATGCCTTTGATATCACTATCCTGGGCATTGGCGCAATCGTGGGGGTGGGTATCTTTGTCTTAACCGGAACCGCTGCAGCCGTGCATGCCGGTCCTGGCGTGATTCTATCTTTTGTCATCTCTGGTATTGCCTGTGCCTTTGCTGCTTTATGCTATGCTGAATTTGCAGCTTTAATCCCGGTAGCAGGAAGCGCTTATAACTATGCTTATGCGACCTTAGGAGAGCTCGTTGCCTGGATTATTGGCTGGGACCTTATTCTGGAGTATATCGTGGCTTCAATAGCGGTAGCGATAGGCTGGTCAGGCTACTTTGTCAATATCGTGAATAGCATCCTGTTAAAATTTTTTGGCATTACTCTTCCCGTATGGTGTTCGTCCGCTCCGGGGACCGTTCCGGGAGCAATTATTAATCTTCCGGCTATGTTTATTGTGCTTTTTCTTACCACGATCCTGGTCATCGGCATTAAGGAAAGCGCTCGTTTAACCAGTGTAATGGTCTTTGTGAAGCTAATCACCATATTGGTGTTTATCCTAGTTGGATTTTCTAACGTTAATCCATCACATTGGGTTCCCTTTATGCCCTTTGGCTTTAAAGGGGTACTGGCCGGAGCGGCGATTGTGTTTTTTGCTTACATTGGTTTTGATGCCGTCTCAACTGTTGCAGAGGAGACCAAAAAACCGCAGAAAAATATCCCCATCGGAATTATTGCTTCATTAACGATTTGTACCACGCTTTACATTGTGGTTGCCGCAATTCTTACTGGAATGGTTTCCTTCAAAGAATTGAATCACCCCGCACCGGTGGCACATGCTTTAAACTTGATTGGATTTCAGTGGGGGTCAGCTCTGGTTTCGGCGGGAGCAGTTGCTGGCATTACCAGCGTTCTTCTGGTAATGCTCATGGGCCAACCGCGGATTTTCTTTTCCATGAGCCGCGATGGGCTCTTATGGCCTTGGATATCCAAAGTTCATCCCCGGTTTCGCACCCCCTATATAGCGCAAATTATAACCGGCGCGGTGGTAGCAGGCTTTGCTGGATTTATTGATATTGGAACTGCGGCAGAGTTATGCAATATCGGGACATTATTTGCCTTCACTATTGTTTGCGGCGGAATTGCCGTGCTGCGCTACACCCATCCGGACATTAAACGGCCATTCCGTTGCCCTTTGGTTCCCCTAATCCCTCTCCTGGGAATTTGCTTCTGCGCTGGCTTAATGCTCGCGTTGCCTAAAATTACCTGGATCCGCTTTGTTGTCTGGCTCATAGTCGGATTGTTCATTTACTTTTTTTACGGAATAAGGCACAGCCGGTTGGGCAAAAAAATGAAGCATTAAGGAGAGTAATGAACTGATAGTGCAAGACTTGGCCCCTTTAGTTCCCCTTGAGGTTTGGAAAGCATAACTGGTTAATGTGTCAAGGAATTTATTAAATAAAGATCAGGCCCGGAGATGGGGGAAGAGGATGGTGACAACCAGGGCACCCGTTAAAACGATCATGATCACAACAGTGACCCAGGCGATAATATCAAATGTTTTTGAGTTGACGCATCCCCCCGTAAGCTCCTTATTATTGATGAGGTAGAGCATAAATATTAAAACAAAAGGGAGCATCACCCCATTTGCTACCTGAGATAGCAGCACAATAGGTGTAAGCGGGGCCTTGGGTATCAGGATGATCAGTGCCCCAAAAACTAGCAACCCCATATAAAGCCACATAACCTGAGGAGCTGATTTAAAAGTCCATCCCGGATTCCCATCCCATCCCTTCACATCCATAGTAAGCCGTAGCTAATGGCAAAATTGAGGCCGAAAAAAGGGAAGCATTGGCCCAGGGCCAATGGCAAATAAGGTCGAAGCGTGCTGGCCGGCAAGGGGGGGGGCGAGCGCGATGGCCGCCTCTTGGGCATCGTTTATCTTTATTCCTTTGACAAAAAGGGTTGCCCCGCAAGGCCACTATAATGAAGAAAACGACCGCAACCGCCATTAAAAATCCGCTTATGACGTCAAATCCCGAAGCCCAGTCATGTTCCACTTTAATATTTTTTTCTACTACCGCCGACTGCTGATAAAATTGCATCCAGGGGGCAATAGTAGTACCCACAATCCCGATAAGCATGACCAGATAAGAAAAAAGGATGAACGTTAAAAGGATGGCGTTATCGTATTGGTTAAAATAGTCCCCCAGGGAGGGTGCGCCATGTAAGCCGAAACGGCATAGGTGAAGCAAATCGTACAGGCAAAGAGAAATATCTTTTCGACTTGCCGATAAGTACCTTTAACAATAAGCCACCAGACCATGAAGGCACCGATATACATTTGCTTACTCCAAATATCTCCATACTGGCAGCCCATCCTGCAAACTCCGCCACTGTATGCCCCAAGTCGGCAAAGATAAGACAGAGCATCAGGTAGCAAGTGGCCTTGACGTCAAAATAAAAAATATTGCTCCGGCAAATAAATATATAAAAGCATAATCGCCATTCTCAATAACAACGGGCATTGCACAGAATTTTTTTACATGTTTAATTGCCGAAGTAATACTATAAATTTTCAAAAATAATATCAAACAGTGCTACTTTAACCTTGCCCATAAGTCCGGTTTTCCAGAGGAGATCAGTTAAGGTGCGCTGGTTTCTCTTGGCCACCAGGATGGTGCAGGGGATTCCCAGGCTGGCTAATTTTTCCCAATAAGGAACCCGTTCTTTATTGAGATTGTTTTCTGTCTCAACCTCAACAACTTGAATGAGTTGTCCGTAGCCTCCGAAAATAACATCAGGATAGAGGCCTTGAATCTCAAAGTTTTTTTCCTCCCCGGGATTGATGTGAACTTCCTTGTGGATTTTGGCGTATTTGCTTTTTACCTCGTGAATAATCAGGTCGTGCATAAGCTGTTCAGTGAGGATCTGCATAGCAACCTCCTTGAGGGATAAAAGAAGGGTAAAAATCTCATCAGGAGAAATTTTTTTAATTTATTTTTAGAAGGAAAAAGGCGGGATTGTCAAGGAAATTGTGGAGACTCAATAAATAACTGTCGGTTAATCAAAAAAAATTTCCAAAACCTCATATTCTATAACCCCCTTGGGAGCCTTAACCATTACGCTGTCATCCACCTGTTTTCCCAGGAGTGCTTGGCCCAAGGGTGAATGAACGGAAATTTTTTTCTGAGCCACATCAGACTCATCCGGCCCCACTAGTTGATAGGTTTCTTCTTCGTCGGTCTCTACGTTAAGCAACCGCACCGTAGCTCCAAAAGCTATCCGGTCGTGAGATAGAGTCGAAGGATCAATGATTTCGGCCATAGAGAGCCTGTATTCAAGATCTTGGATCCTTGCTTCCAGAATTCCCTGTTTGTCTTTTGCTGCCTCGTATTCAGCATTCTCGCTGATATCTCCGTGGCCACGAGCCTCACCAATTTCCTTGATAATTTTGGGCCGTTCCTTTTCTTTAAGGAATTTTAGTTCTTTCATCAACCCGTTGTAACCTTCCTTGGTTATCGGTCGTCTGGTCATAACGTTCCCTTTACATCCTGAAAATTAATACGGTTCGTCATCCATTAATAAAATAATTAATCAATAAATGCAAGCAAAGACAGAAGTTGTTTCATAATGCAGGCAGTGGCTCCCCAAATAAAATGCTCCCGGTATTGAAACGTGAGCGACTTGGGAGGAAATTCGTCAGCCGGGAAGATTTTTTGCCTAAAAACGTCCTGGAAAAATGAGAGGGGGATTTCGATTATCTCTTCCACCTCATCGGGGTTAATCTGAAATTGGGGAGTGTTCGCTAGGGTTCCCACCACTGGCGCAATCACGTAATTCGATGACACCGTAAGACAATCATCCAGAAGACCCAGCACCTCAACCGTCTCAGGAATAATCCCAACCTCTTCGGCGGCTTCCCGGAGAGCGGTTGCTTCCCAGGATTCATCTTTATGGCTCCGGGATCCTCCGGGAAAAGATATTTCCCCTTTATGGTCAGCTACTTTCTCGGTTCTCCGGGTGAAGAGAAGGTAAACCTCACCCGCTTTCTCATAAAGAAGAATAAGGACTGCCGCAGGGATACGGCCTTTATCCTCACTGATCTTCCGGGGACGATCGGCAATAATTTTTTTAATTTTAGTAATCACCATGGCCAATTAGTGTATCAAACTCCGCATCACTTTCATGTTCCGGCGGTCATCCACGTCACTTCTGCGGGGAGTCTCCATAATTCCCGGCAGTTGTGCCAGCTTGGGGTGATTAATGATCTTCGAAAACCCCGAGCGACCAATGCCACCCTTTCCAATGTGCCAATGCCGGTCTTTTTTTGAACCAAAAGGCATCTTTGAATCATTGAGATGGAGCGCCTTTAATTTCGCTAACCCAACCAGAGCATCAAATTCCTCTATCATGTTATCCAGCCCTTGCGCGGTAGCAAGATCATAACCAGACGTAAAAGCATGCGCCGTATCTAAACAAATCCCGATGCGGTCTCGATCTTCGACCTGAGTGATGATTTCCTGAAAGTGAGAAATCTTATATCCGATTTCAGTTCCTTGTCCCGCGGTATTTTCTATCAAAAGTTGAACGGAATTGTTTGCTTTCGCAAAGGCATTATTGATCGCTTGGGCAACTCGTTGCAAAGCCTCCTTCTCTTCGCTTCCGAGCTTATTTCCCCCATGAACGATAACAAATGAAGCTCCCATCCTCTCTGCTTGCTCTAATTCATCACCAAGATAGCTGATTGAACGAGCATAAAGGTCTTGGTTCTGAGAGGCCAAATTGAGCAAATAGGGGGTATGGAGAAAAATCGGAAAAATATCAGTTTGGGCAAGAGCTTCCTTGAATTTCTGTAGTTCATCGCGATGTATTAAACTATCTCTCCATGCCCTTGGATTGCGGGAGAAAAACTGGATGGTTTCACACCCAAGTCTTAAAGCCCGGGGGAGCACCTGGGATAATCCCCCGGCAATTGATATATGAAAACCAAGTCGCATACGTTTTAGGTAAATTGGTTTATCGCTCTTTAATTAACCGAGGCTACCTCGCCCCCAATTTTTTTAAAGAAAAGCGCGGTACTTGTTTTGATAGCTTCCGCTATTTTAGTTTGAAAGAGGTCCGTGGTTAATAGTTTTTCTTCCTGTGGGTTAGAAAGGTAACCTACTTCAACTAAGATTGAGGGTATATCCGGAGCTTTGAGCACTGCGAACCCCGCCTGGAGGGGTTCGGGGAAGTTAATACTATGAACCTTTTTAAGTTCCTCAAGAGTAATTTTGCCCAGAATGAGACCGTCATTGATCGTCCGCGTTTGTTCCATGCTGACCAGAATAGAGTCAACCCCATCCGAACACGACGCAAGGTCTACTCCTCCGATAAAGTCAGAGGAGTTTTCCTGGTCAGCCAAAATTCGGGCTGCCTCCTGGCCTGCCCCTCCCAAGGAAAGGCAATAAACCTCAGCTCCCCTTTTGTTTTGATTAAAACCCGCATTCAGATGAATGCTGATGAACAGATCGGCGTTATATTCCTTGGCGATTTTCCACCTTCTTCTTAAGGGAATAAAATAGTCATTCTCACGGGTTAAGAATGCTTTCACATGTTTTTCCCGGTTGATGGAAGCACGAAGTTTTTTAGCAATTTCTAAGGCAATCATTTTTTCTTTTACGCCGGATTTGCCTATCGCCCCTGGGTCTTCTCCTCCATGTCCGGGATCTATGACCACGATATAAGTTCCACGGATTTTTTTCTGAAAAACTGCTCTTTTCTCTTCTTCTTTTTTTTCCAGATCAGACCGAAAAATATCAATCACTAACCTGTCGGGCTTATCGTGAAATTTTTTCAGGGTGAATACTTTAGTCTCCGCAGATTTAACCAAATCCACTACTACCCGCAATCTGCCTGGGGTAAAACAACCCCACCGGACTTTTGAGATTACCTGGTCATTAATGATGAATTCTTTTTTTGAAAGAAGCGTATTCGCTTCTTTCAAGTCGATAACCACACGGTTTGGTTCTGTCAACTCAAAGAGATCATAATGGGCTGGGCCGTTTAAATCTACCACGATTCGCGTATATTCAGGAGCACTCCAGTACCGAATATCCAGCACGTCTACCTTTCCCCACGCGGGAGAAACGAACAAAAAGATGAGGGCAATAAATAAAATTCCTTTTGTTTTCATTGCACTAATGTGGAAACAAATACTAATGATATTCCTTCATTCTTAAGCTTCGGGGTCATCTCCTTCAATGCTTCAAGCGTTGTTTGCCGAGGATGACCGATAATGATGCCTTGGCCCCTATTTATGACCTGCCTGATAGCTTTATCGATAAAATTCTTCGAATAATTTACCTCGGGTTCATTATCAATAAAAAGCATATTCTCTCCACTGGGGATTCCCATTTCCCGAGCCATGCGAAAGGCGATGGATTGAGATGAGGTGTGACTATCAACAAAGTAAAGGCCGGTTGGTTTCAAGGTCTTTAACACGGCGCGCATGGTCTTCTCATCTTCAGTGGCTCGGGAACCCATGTGGTTATTCACTCCTTTGATATAGGTAAATTTTTTGATGTGGCTTTTGATTATTTCCGCAATTCTGCCTTCATCCATATTCGTATAGATAGCTCCTGCGCCAGGATTATGATGGGGACGGTCTTTGGGTTCCATGGGTAAATGCAGCATCACTTCATAACCTCGTTCATGGGCCAATTGCTCCGACCCCTGGGAATGAGGTTGATCCGGTAAAATAGAAAGCGTGAGGGGGATACCCAGATCAAGGAATTCCTTGGTTTGTTTTAAATCTTCTCCAATGTCATCAATGATAATGGCAAGCTGAGGGGAACGATGGAGGAGCGTAAAAGAATGGCTCAAGACTTCATCTAACCACAGCGATAAGGAAAACCAGTTTTTTTCTTTCTCCCCTTTTGAAGAAAGGCCGGGGAAGTCCTTTAGTGCTCCAACCAGAGTTTTAGCGGCTTTAGATAGATCAACAGTTCGCGGAAAGTAAATTTCCGCCTCAGTGTGGATCCATCTCTTTCCCTTGCTTTGCAAAGACTGCTCTTTAAGAATCCGGAAGTCCTTTTCCTGTGCTCCCAGATTTTTTGCGCAAAGCAAAATCTGCTGATTGATCTGCCGACAGGTTGCGGTGTAGTCGTTAATCTTCGACTCGGATGGCCGCTTGGGTTTCGGAGTCGATATAAATTCAGGTTTCTTCTTGGGTGGAGAAGGAACAAGAAAATAAAAGGTGTAAACACAGAGCGCAATAACGACGAGAAAAAAAATAATTACCCCTTTTACCTGAAACGGGGGTTCCTTTCTCTTTTTCGGTAAAGACATTTTATAAAATTTTGTTTATCAGCTCTACTAATTTGGCTTTGGGTTGAACTCCCACTACCTGATTCACCAGCTCACCTCCTTTGAAAAAAAGGAGTGTAGGAATACCTCGAATGCCATATCTTGCCGCCGTTGCCTGGTTTTCGTCCACGTTTACCTTGCCTACTTTGATCTTTCCCTCAAACTCCTGGGCGATTTCTGCAATGACCGGCCCAATCATCTTGCAAGGCCCGCACCATACGGCCCAAAAATCAACCAGGACCGGGGTTTGGGAATTAATTACCTCTTCATTAAAATTTTTATCGGTTAAGGTTACTTCTTTTTCCATAGACTTCTCCTTTTGTCTATCAGTTAAAATGCAAAAGTTTTTCTTCAAGCTCTTGTATCCATTTCATGCCCCCAGCGAGTTTTGAAGTAATGCCACTTGCCCACGATTGAAAATCATTAGTAAAGATTAATACCCCCACAATAATCAGAAGTATTCCACTTATAATTTCAAAGTTTCGGAGAATAGAAGTAGTAAAGGGAAGCTTTCTAACAAGGTCAACAAAGAAGACAGTAGCAATAATAGGCATCGCCATGCCGAGAGAAAAAAGACTCAGGAGTAAAATTCCTTGGTTAAGAGTTTGTTGCGTGGCAGCATACGCCAGTATCCCCGCCAGGATAGGGCCAACACAGGGGGTCCAGCCAAAAGAAAACGCCATGCCTGCCAGGAATGACCAACCAAGGCCAATTGATTTTTTCTGAAACTGAAATCGTCTATCGAAGTGAAGGAACTTAATTTTAAAAAGCTTAAACAGTCCGGCAAAATATAGGCCCATCAGAATAATCGCAATCCCGGCAAACTTGCTCAAAATTTGGAGGTGCGCCAAAAGAAACTTCCCGATAAACGTGGCCGAGGCACCGAGAAGCACAAAAATAGAAGAAAAGCCTGCGGAAAAAGCGATGGCATTAAAGAGAAGCTTTTTTCTTATTTTCCACTTATTGCTCCCATTTTGCATAAGTTCTTCTACTAAGACATCTGAGATATAGGTGATATAGGCGGGTATAAGAGGGAGAACGCAAGGGGAAAAAGCTGTGAGCAAGCCACCTAAGAATGCGGCAATATAAGAAATCGGTACCATATAAAATCTACCCAATAAATTTTTCTAAGTATTTTTCGACGGCAAAGGCAGCGGTTGCTCCATCGCCTACTGCCGTAGAAAGTTGGCGTAAAAGTTTCCTTCTCACGTCTCCGGCAGCAAAAATTCCGGGCACTGAGGTTTCTAAGGTTTCATTCGTCACAATAAAACCTTGTTCGTCCAGAGCCACTGTTTTTTGGAGAAAGGTGGTATTTGGCTTAATGCCCACAAAAATAAATAAGCCGGATATTGGTTTTTCCCATGTTGCTCCAGTCTTGACATTTTTTAAAACCACTTTTTCTACTGAGGTATTTCCTTCAACCTTTACCACTACGGTATCCCAAATGAATTCAATCTTCTCGTTTTTTAACGCCCGCTCTTGAGAAATCTTGGCGCCACGCAGGGCGTTACGACGATGAACGACATAAACTTTTTTAACATACCGGGTGAGGTAAAGGGCCTCATCAATAGCCGTGTCTCCCCCCCCAACAACGATTACCTCCAAGTCTTTAAAAAAAAATCCGTCACACGTTCCACAAAAGGATATTCCCTTTCCTACGAAATGTTCTTCTCCTTCAATCCCTAAACGATTGGGAGAAGCCCCGGTAGCGATAATAATTGCCCGGCAAAGATATTCCTCACCGTCGCATAAGATTCGTTTAATTTCTCCGTCATCCTTCAGTCCGATCACTTCGCCGTTCTTTATCTCAAGCCCGAATCCGCGCGCCTGCGTCTCCATCAAAGCAGTGAGGTCAACTCCTGAAATCCCCTCAGGGAAACCAGGATAATTTTCTACTTTCTCAGAATATACAATTTGCCCGCCCATAAGAGGAAATTTTTCTAATAACAAGGCCTTTAGTTTAGACCTAACCCCGTAAATCCCTGCCGTTAAGCCTGCGGCCCCTCCCCCAATAATAATGAGATCATACCTCTCATCGCCCATCGTTTTATTATCCTAACATCCCAAAAATGATTACTGTTTAAGAAGGGTTTTAATGTCTTTTTCTAACTCGATCGTGGTCGTTGTAGAAAACCCCACGTAATTCTTAAAAAAATTTCCTTCCTGATTGACAATGTAAGAATTTGGGACCGCCCGCACTTCCTGAAAATTTCTTCGGACGGAGGGACAGTCATCTTCATTAATTACTGGGTAGTTAATGTTCAATTCCTTTACTTTTTCTTTTATTTTCTTTTCATTTCCTGAGCTAATGGCGATCCCTAAGATAACCAGACCGTTACCTTTATATTTATCATAAAGAGACACTAGATGAGGAATTTCTATCTGACAAGGCGGACACCATACTGCCCAAAAGTTAAGGATAACGACTTTCCCTCGGAAATCAGATAACTTAAAAGTATGTCCGTTGATGTCCGTTAAGTTAAGCTCAGGAGCGGGTTTTAAATTTTCGGCCTCGGCTCCCAATCCAAACGCAATCCCAACAAAAAAGAAAAAAATTGTAATCCAAAAAATTGGCATTCGTTTATTCTTTGTCATAATTTTCCTCCCCTTTTTCTCAATTCGGTTTAGTGGTATATCCCATTGATAATGAATCACATAAAAAGAAATGAGGTTTCACGCTGAAGCTCGTACGTAACTCCTTTTTCTTTTGACCGAGGTCAAATAATATTTTTCCTCCCAAGAAGTTCTGATACCGTATCAACTATTTACTATAAAGTCAAATCTATTAAAGCAGTTATTTCCTGCTCCTTGATTTATTAAACCGTTCGAGATGACTTCTGTTTCGAGGGTTTGATGTGCGGTCAGACTAACCTGAACATTGCTCTTTCAGGCTCTAAACAACTTGTTGCGAGTAAGAGGAGTATATAAATTGCAAAGTCTTTGGTTATTGAGTGCCTATTTTTATTTCATTATCAGTGATACTTCATCGTCTCGGAGGAAAAATGCCCCTTTATTGGTAAACGCCCCTTTTTGAGAGCTTCGGTGAGGGCATCAGGAAAAAACTGGTCACATTCTTTTAAATACTTGAGTACTGATAGGCTCCAGTAGCGTTCATCCGGAGTTTCGATGACCGCGATATTTTTATCCTGAAATTCCTCCATGATTCTTTCAGGAGCTTCAGAGGGGTGGGGGCCTTTTCGTTTATCAAAAATCGTTAACGGTCGAAGAGGGTCAATCTGATAAATTTCTAAGTCCCTTAACTCCATAGGCACATCCCCTTGAGCAAATTCTTTAATCGGCATCCCTCGCATGCCAACCTCCTCGGGATTTCCGAGCGTAGCAATATAGAACAAAGCATCATGAACCCTCAAATGGACTGCGGATCCCTCTCTAATGATGGTGTGTTCATTCCCTTGCGGTCCAAAGACTACAAAATTCCAACGGCCAACTTCCAGCTCTAACTGACGTTTAAGAATTCGGCTTTGTCCGAAAATTTCTTCGACTTTTTGATACGTTTCCCAATGTTCGGTTTTAAGTTTAAAATCCGGCATAATAAATTAGGTTCCCTGGGAAGATAAATCTTTTCGCGACTTTTCGTTCTTGTTATCGTTTCTCATCCCTCTGAAAGCTCAAGAGATATTCTTCATCAATATTTGAGGATACGTCGCGAAGCCTTTGCAAATGCTCTTCATACTCTTGATGAGTAATAATTCCTTCCTGAATTTTTTTCTCTATTACTCTAATATCGAATTTTTTTGCAATATCTTTATACATATTTTTCTTTCTCCTTTAAGCGCATGGTAATCTTAGAAGTTAAGCACAGAGAAGAAAACCGAGACAAAAGGCTTAAAAGGGCCTTTTTAACTGTTACCACCGGTAGGGACTGTAAACAAGCCTGATCCTGGCACTCAGCCATTTGCTTAGGAGCGCAGGGAGCGCAAGGATAACTACAAGAAAGACACTTGACTTTTTCATTCCGCGGTCCCCAAATCCGGAAGTCCGTGGGTCCGAAGAGGGCTAACGTGGGGGTGCCAACCGAGGCTGCTAAGTGGGTAATACCCGAATCATTTCCCACATAAACAATGCACCGTTCAAGAATGGCTGCTAAATGAGTCAGGGGTAAGTTCTCTGCCACAAGAGGACTACATTCCTTGATGAATGGCCAAATCCCTTCTAAATTATCTTTGTCAGCCGGGCCAGAGATAAGGAGGATCGTTGCTCCAAGATTCCTTTTTGCCCACCTCATTAACGCCACAAACTTTTCCTTTGGCCAGCATTTTTTAGAACTCCCACTCCCAGGATGAATTGCCACCACCGGATAATTCCCCTCATCGCAATTACATGACGATTGAAAAAACTTATCGGCAATTTTTTTGTCACAAAAAGAGGGTACAATTTTGGGAGGTTCAAAAAAAATTGGTATTCCTTCTCTTTCAAAAGGGGAAAGCAAAAAATCGGTTATCGGAGCAGGGAGTTTTTCCAGGGGAGAAAACCCCCCATCGACGATCCAAGGAATGCCAATTTTTTCTAAATTCTTGATAACGGTGCCCTCTGGGTCTGGAGTATACGAGACAGCCAAATCAACGCCGCTGAACAATCTTTTAATATTTTCCGGAAATTCACCTTCGAAGCGAAAAAGGGTATAAAATCCAGACAGATCGTTGGGTACTATAGTATTAACCTGCTGTTGAGCTAGTTTTAAAAAGCAAGGGTTTCCCATGAGTGTTATCTGGGCAGAAGGGAAAACTTTCTTAAGGCTATTAATTACCGGTAATGTTACGATAAAATCACCTAAGGCGCCATTGCGAATAACCAGAATATTTCTGACCAGTTCTAAAGCTTTTTCCCCTTTCATGAGACCTTGTGTCAAGTTTATTTTCAAAGTATCACGTGTGAAGACCAAGCACATCTTCCATACTATAAATTCCCGGAGCCTGATCAACCACCCAAAGCGCCGCCTTCACCGCACCGCTGGCAAAAGTATCCCGGCTGTGTGCTCGATGAATTATTTCAAGCCGCTCGCCAAGTCCAGCAAAAAGGACAGTATGATCACCCACAATATCCCCAGCGCGTACAGCATGCACCCCGATTTCCTGGGTCTTTCTTTCCCCCAAAACCCCTTTCCTCCCAAATATCCCCACCTTATCCCAATCGAGCTCCAAAGCTTCAGCGATGATGTTGCCAAGGCGGAGAGCAGTTCCGCTCGGAGCATCCTTCTTCATCCGATGGTGTGCCTCCACGATTTCAATATCATAATCATCTTTTAAGATCCGGGCAATTGAACTTACGATTTTGAACATTACATTCACCCCAATGCTCATATTGGGGGATAATACACAGCGGGCCCCGCTTAGTTTTTGCTTGAGCGCTTCGGTCTCTGGGATTGAAAATCCCGTTGTGCCGATAACCAAGGCTTTTTTTTCGGAGGCAACTGCTTCCGCATTGAATAAGGAACTTTTTATTTCGGTAAAATCAATCACCACGTCTATTCCGGGCAAAATTTTTCTCACGTCATCCTGCAAAATGATTTTTAAACCTTTTATCCCCGTAAAGGCCTCAACATTTTGCCCGAGGAAAGGATGGCCTGGCCGTTCAACCGCGCCAGCCAATGCTATCCCCTTAGCGTGGGCAATGCAGTCAATAATGCGCATTCCCATACGACCCGCTGCTCCTAACACAGCTGCTTTAATAGTTTTTTCTGCCATAGCATTGCCACGTTTAAAATGTAAGGTTGTGCTTCATTAAAGGAAATGGCGTTAAAGTCTTCTCTAAGTTCACACTTAGTTTAATCAGTGAGGGCACTTCAATGGAAAGAAGGAATAAAACCAATACGCTAATACAAAGCAACCGTTGCGATTGGTTAAGGACAAAGCACAGACCAAGAAAATGTTTAAACTTTAAAACCCCAGCAGAGGTCTTTTCCTCTTGCGTTGCACTTGCTGGTTAAATGTAGCATTTTAATTATTAGAAACCGCTGCTATTTTTGGGGCCAGCCGGTTTTGAGCATCCACATAAACCAGTTTTGGGCTGTGGTGCTTTGCCTCCTCTGCATCCATGGTGACATAATTGGCGATAATAATCAAGTCTCCCTTGGCAACTTTTCGTGCAGCCGCACCATTAAGACATATGGTCCCTGAATTACGAGGTCCGGGGATAACATAGGTTTGAAACCTTTCTCCATTGTTAATGTTATATATGTGGACCTGCTCAAAGGGAATCAAATTTGCTTTTTCCATCAACGTTTCATCAACAGTAATGCTCCCCTCGTAATTAAGGTTAGCGTCAGTTACCGTCGCTCGATGGATTTTGGATTGGAGCATAGTTCTTTGCACGGGAAAAACCTCCTTTGCTTAATTTTTTAAAGTCCGATTATCAATAAGCCTTGTTTTTCCTATCTTAACAGCGAGAGCTATTAAAGCCCTATCATCAATCCACTCTAAATCTTCTATGGTTTCCGGGTGGCACACTTTGACATAATCTATGGCAGCGGCAGGTTGAACGCGGATTATTTCCGCGGCACGGTCAATAAGTTTTTTGGCGTTTTTCTCCCCTCCTTGGAATAATTTTTCCACCTGATTAAGAGCGTTAAATAAACACAAAGCTTGTTTTTTTTCTTCCGCGCTCAAATACTTATTGCGGGAACTCATGGCCAATCCATCTTCTTCCCTTATGGTCGGCATTCCAATGATTTCAATATCAAAGTTAAGGTCTCTGGTCATCTGCCGGATGGTTACGAGTTGTTGATAATCTTTTTCTCCAAAAATCGCCACATGGGGTTTTACAATATTAAATAGTTTAGCAACGACGGTAGTAACTCCTTGAAAATGAATGGGGCGAGAAGCTCCGCAAAGGTTTTGCGTCACCTTCTCCACCGCGACAAAAGTTTGATAACCCGAAGGATACATCTCCTTTACCGAAGGGGCAAAGATAATATTCCCACCTGCCGATGAAGCTTTTTCAGTATCTCCTTCTAAATCACGAGGATAATCTTCATAATCCTCGTCCACGCCAAATTGCGTGGGGTTTACAAAGATGCTTACGACTAAGTAATCCCCCATCCCTTTTCCTTCCCGCATCAGAGCCACATGACCTTCATGGAGAAAGCCCATCGTGGGAACAAAAGCGATCTTCTTCCCCGCCTCCCGGGTCGCACAGGACCACTGTTGCATGTCGCATACTGAGTGAATGGTATTCATAACGCAATTAAAAGCTATGTTCAGCACTAGGAAATTTGCTTTCCTTAACTTCTTTTATGTAACTTTTTACCGCTTCAGAAATTAAAGGTTCAAGGGTGGCAAATCGTTTTACAAACTTGGGTCGAAAATCTCCCGAAAGACCTAAGAGGTCATTAATCACAAGTACCTGACCGTCACAATCAAGGCCGGCCCCAATGCCGATTGTTGGGATACTGAGTTGAGAACTTATTGCTTTCGCCAGAGAAGACGGTATAACCTCCAAAACCACTGCAAAAGCTCCTGCCCTTTCGACTGCCAAAGCGTCCTGGAGAAGTTTTTCACGCTCCCTCTCTGCCTGTCCTTGCACTTTATATCCCCCCATCCGGTGAATTGATTGGGGGGTTAAACCAATGTGAGCCATGACCGGAATATCAATATCGCAAATCGCTTTGATAACTTCCTCCATATTTACCCCACCCTCGATTTTTACCGCTTCAGCTAACCCTTCTTTAAGCATCCGCCCGGCATTTTTTTTCGCCTCCTCTTTGCTTACCTGGTAGGACATAAAAGGCATATCCGCGACTAAAAGTGCCTTGGTGCGGCCGCGAGCCACTGCTTGGCAGTGATAGATAATTTCCTCCACTGTTACCGGAAGAGTATTCTGATATCCCGCCATAACCGATCCCACCGAATCTCCCACCAAGAGAATTTCAATTCCACTTGCATCCAGCAGCCGGGAAGTAGGACAGTCATAGGCGGTAAGCATCGTGATTTTATCACCCTCTTCTTTCATCTTTTTTAAGTCAAGTATGGTAACTTTTTTCATCAAACCCTCCCGCTCAAAATAAAAAAACCTTCCGAACCGAAATGGCCCGGAAGGTTTTATTTGCTCATTTTATTGTTTCTTTCCCTCGAGGCTAAAAGTCCTCGGGCAAATAAATTTAGCTTCTTCACGGTCTCGGTCCTAATTGAGGATCCAAGCTACAACACATTAATAAGCTAAAAAAATAACTTAGTCAAGAGAATTTTTGTTTTAGTTTTTAAAAAATATTTATTTCTAATTTGTAATAACTTTTCAAAGGGTTGGTTATTTTTCCCAAGAAAGCAAAAATTTCCCTAAAAACCCCCATGGTTTTCTGAATAGCTAAGATAATTGCGTCACTATTTAGTCATGACCACCGGCACAGCCGGTGGCTTGATAATGTGAACCGCTCAAAGCGGTTGACTTTGCAGGGCCTTTTAACGTTGCCCGTCTACTTGAACAAATTCAGCTGTTCGATCCTTTGATCCTCTTTTTCTTGTGACCTGATATAGTTCCGAATCGCTTCTTCGTCTTTTCCTACGGTC
>Ga0182021_10001551_pt1 | contig 26530 bp, 24 predicted proteins | sample 612E3MmetaG_FD_120493 | JGI IMG/M metagenome (GOLD analysis project Ga0182021, IMG submission 120493) | Permafrost microbial communities from Stordalen Mire, Sweden - 612E3M metaG (Illumina Assembly) | ecosystem: Environmental > Terrestrial > Soil > Wetlands > Permafrost | place: Sweden...
GCGCATACCCTTCCGACATGCCTGAAGGCATGCCCTGATACGAACTCCCACTTCCACAACGGGGCTCTTCGCGCAACAGTCCGCGAGTCCTTACCGGTCCGCAGGCGTCAGCGGAGAGAGCGTGTGGGCGGGCGAAATCCGCACCGCGTGTGCCGCACCCTTCCCATTGATGGTGGCAGTTACATGAACGACTCGTCCCGGGGTCAGCGCCAACCGCTGATGCCGTGCGAAGGCCTGGCTCACATCAATTGCAATACTGCGGCCGCTGCGCAGCGAGAGTTGCAGTTCGCTGCCGCTGACGCGGCACACCGTTCCGTAGAACTGGTGAGTGGCAGGGGCAGCGGTATCCACGGCCGCGAGCGGGCTTCCACTCGGCGCACAAGTGACCGCGTCGGGCTGGGAGGGAGCGGGCGGGTGCGGCAGGGCGGCCCGGGCGGGGCTTCCCTGGGGAGGCAAGAGTCCAAAGATCTGCAGTTGCTTGTTGCTCGCGACGTAGACCTTTCCATTCGCCACCGTGGGAACAGCATTAGCGTTGCTGTTCACGGCGTGTGTCCACGTGCCAGCCTGGGCGGAGAACAACTGCCGGGTGAGGTTGGAGGCATCGTACGCCATCAGGGTGATCGGAGTGCCCGGGTCCGAATCAGAAGACGACTGCGGTTTCCGGACGAACCACACCACCGCACTGCCCGCCGCCGTTCCGTTCGAGGAAACGACCGGGATGGCTCCGCCATACTCGGGCAAGCCATCTGCAGCGGTCCCACCCGTGGAAGTCTGCTGCACCAAGTGAGCCGAGGGACTGGTCTGCAGTTGCCAGCTGGTGATGCCGTTCGAGCCGCCCGTTAGAACGCGGGGATTGCCATCGCCGCCGACGAAGTACGCAGGCCCGCACCAGCAATTTCCCTGATTCACTGCCTGAATGATGTTGTCAGGGCCACCCTGCGTGTAGCCGCCCAGATTGTCGCGGTTGAGCAGGAACGCGCGCCCGTCCTTACTGCCGCCCACCGCCAAATGAGGGATGGAACCCGACTGGTCGGGAAGCAGGATCATTCCAGCGGAGCCCAGATCGAGATCTGCCTGATCCAGTTGGAAGTAGTTGGCGGGTGTAAAGCTATCCACCAGGCTGTTCAGGTCGGCCGATAGACGGACGATGCTGTCCGGCCGATTGAAACTTTGCGAGTAGGTTGGCTTGCCGGGATCGCTGTTGCCGGTAGAGAAATAGACATCGCCGTTGGCGTCGGCGGCGGGTGCGTATCCCGATTGCCAGATCGAGGAGAGGAAATAGGAATTGTGCACGCGGTCGAGCGTGTCGGTGACGTCACTGCCGATCCGCAAGAGCGACGTTGCGTCGTAGCGCACAATGGTGCCCCGCGACTGGTCGGGATTGATATCCCCATTGCTGCCAAACGCCACGTAGATGGCGCCGTTGGCTTCAAGCAGTCCGGGACGCTGCAGGTGGTATTTCGGATTAAAATTCCAGGTCGTGCCATCCGACAGCCGGGCCGTGACCTTGACGGTTGCTGTCTTCAGCGTGCTCTTGCCTGAGCTTAACGAGATGGCGTGCAGATGGAAGTTGTCCGTGGTTCCGTTATAAGCGTCGGCGACGAAATACAAATTTCCCAGGTTGCGATCAATCACCGGCGTGCCCAGAATGCCCATGATCGGAAACACGTTGTCATCGAAGCTCTTGTACTGGTAGGGAACAGGCTTGCCAAACGTCTTGTGCCAGAGGATTGATCCGGTGTCGGCGTCGATTGCATAGACCGTGTTGTTCTCGGTCGCCACGTAGAGGACGTTGTGCACTCCCTTGTTCAGAATCGTCTGCTGCGACACATAGAGAGGTTCAGCGTCGACTCTCGCGTCGAGGGCCACAACCTTCAGCAATCCGAACGAACCTGCATTCACATTGCTGGTGGTCAGCTGGGTTTCGGCAGGGAGCCAGCCGGTGCGCAGATTGTCGCCGTGGTAGGTCAAGACGTCCTGCGGGGAGGCAGGTGGAGCCTGTCCCGCGAGAGCGGGAACCGTGAAGAGCAGGGAAAGCACGAAGACAGTGGACACAAAGCAATCACTACGGGAGCGAATCATCACAGAACCTCGATACCTTGAAATGGCACGACTGGCGCGGCAGGCGGACCTGCCCGAGGGCTGGCAGAGTATCACATTCCCGGGGCGCCGGAGGCTGAGATTTTCGGCAGAAACCCCATAGTCTGCGATCCAATCTTCGCTTTTCGCACGAGCGTGAAGAGTTATTACCTCTCTCCGTAACCTTTCTCCCGCATCCCACGATTAGAAAGGTAGAACGGTAGCCCGCGGAGAAGGTTTTGAAAGTTCTGGAGAACGGAACAGACGAGCAGCTTCTGGTGGTGGCGGCGCAGCGGGATCCGTCCCGTTTTGCCGAGCTCTACGAAGGCAACTTCGAGCGCGTCTATGCGTTCATCGCGCGGCGGGTAGCGAGTCGCGAGGATGCGCAGGACCTGACAGCGGAAGTTTTCCACGAAGCGCTGCGTAATTTGAGCCGTTTCGAGTGGCGGGGACTGCCGTTCGCGGCATGGCTCTTGGGGATTGCCTCCCATCTATTGGCCGACCGCTGGCGGCACTTTGCAAGACGGCACGAAGTTCCCGCTGGCGACTTGAACGAGCCCGGCGCCGATCCGCAGATTGAGACGCACGCCATGCTGTCCCAGTTGGTCGATGCCCTTGCGCCGGATCAGCGCCTGGTCGTTCTCCGGCGTTTTGTGGAGCAGAAGAGCTTGCGTGAGATCGCTGGGGAACTCGGGCGCAGCGAAGGAGCCGTCAAGCAGCTACAGTTCCGCGCCCTGCAAAACCTAAGGGCGCAAATGAGGAGCCGCTATGTCTGACACGACGCCTGACACGACAATGATCGATCAACTGGATGCGGGTATCGAAGCCCTGCTCGCCCATCCGAAGACGGGAACGTCGGTGTCCGACCCGGTGCTGGCCGAGTTGTTGGGAATCGCATCCCAGCTGCGGATGCTTCCGAGCCCAGAGTTCAAGGCGATGCTGAAAGCCGATCTGCTCGATCGGGTCGATGTGACCGGCGAGACCGGCACGCGGAAGGAGAGACGGAAAGCAGATCTGACCGTCCCATCCGGCGTCCTGCCCACGCTCGCAGGCACGGGTGCCGGTTTGTATCCGGTCCACCGCAGCAGCTTTATGGTTTCGCTGGTGGCGCATGCGATGGCGGTCGCCCTGCTTGTTACCTCGGGTATTTGGGCAGCACAAGGCGTGCGCGAAGTTTCCAGAGTCTCTTCCCATCTTGTGACCGACGTCAGCCCATATCTTCTGCCCGCCGCGGACGACAAGACTGGCGGCGGTGGCGGAGGCGGCGATCTCGACAAGGTGCAGGCCTCCAAAGGCATGCCGCCGAAGTTTTCGCGCGAGCAGTTTGCGCCGCCCGCCGTGGTCGTCCGCAATGAAGACCCAAAACTGGCGGTGGATCCCACGGTGATTGGGCCGCCGAACATCTCCTTTCCGGTCGGTCCGATGGGTGACCCGATCTCCGGCGTGATGGGTATCCCGTCCAGCGGGACGGGAACCGGTGGCGGAATCGGCAGCGGCAGGGATGGTGGGGTCGGAGTCGGATCAGGCCGCGGAGTGGGAACGGGTGTAGGCGGCGGAATCGGCGGCGGGGTCTATCTTGTGGGTCGCGGCGTGAGCGCCCCCCGCGCGATCTATGATCCTGAGCCTGAATACTCTGAGGAAGGTCGGAAGGCCAGGTACCAGGGCACGGTGCTCTTGCAGGTGGTGGTGGGTGTCGATGGCCGGACCCGCGATGTCCGTGTAGCACGCTCGCTGGGCATGGGGCTGGACGAAAAAGCGCTGGAGGCCGTGCGCCAGTGGCGCTTTGACCCGGCTACGCAGGATGGGCAACCGGTCGCGGTGCTGGTGAATATTGAGGTGAACTTCAGGCTTTACTAGAGGATCACGGACAGGTGCAGTGCGTGGAGGAGGCGGTTGGGCGCAAAAAACTCTGCGCCGTCCTTCCCCGTGACGGCGCAGAGAATATGGAAACCCTGGATCTCGATTGCTAAAATTTGCGAGCCACGGACCCTGGTCCTGTCGGGATCATGCACATAGCCGAGGGGGCAAGCTCTGATCCCTTCAAGCTGCTTCCAACCTATAAAACGACAATTCTGGGTAGAACCCTTCAACCAGGAAAGAGAATTCCGGCAGGACCACTCGAATCGGGAATAGGCAGGCGTTGGAGCTACTTCCGAAGCAGGTTTTTGGCGATAAATAGCACATTCGCCGGACGTTCCGCTAATCGGCGAAGCAGGTAGGGATACCACTCGGTGCCGAAGGGGATGTAGACCCGCATCCGCCAGCCTTCCCTGACCAGGCCCTGCTGCAGGTCGCGGCGGATGCCGTGCAACATCTGGAACTCAAAGGCGTCCCGCGGAACACCCTCGCGCGTGGCGAAAGCCTTGGCTTGGTTGATGATGGCTTCGTCGTGGGTCGCCAGGCCGTGATAGGTCCCGCTCTTCATCAGGGTCTTCATCAATCGGACATAGCTGGCATCCACCTCGGCCTTCTTCTGGAAGGCGATTTCGGGAGGTTCCTTGTACGCGCCTTTGCAAAGCCGGATGCGGATGCGCTCGGAGAGCAGTTTCTCGACGTCGGCCTCGGCGCGGCGCATGTAGGACTGGATGACCGCCCCCACGCATCCCGCATTCCCCGGCGTCCGGTGCAATTCATGGACGAAGTCGAGCGTGCGCTGGGTGTAGGGCGACCCCTCCATGTCCACCCGCACAAAATTCCTCGGGGACATGGCGGCAGCCTTGGCCACGAGTCCGCGGACAAGTTCCCGGGCCATGCCTTCGTCCACATCCAGACCCATGTGGGTGAGTTTGAGGCTGACGTTGGCGTTGAGCTTCCGGAGGGCGATTTCGTCGAGCAGGTGATGGTAGAGCTGGGCGCTGGCTTTGGCCTCGTCCGCGTTGGTGACATTCTCGCCGAGATTGTCTACGGAAACGCCGGCCCCGAACTGGTTGACGGCCTCGGCGGCGCGAATGGCGTCGGCCACCTGGGTTCCGGCTACGAAACGGCTGGAGGTCTTTTGTCCGAAGCTCGATCGCTCGGCGATCGCCCGTAACGACCGGCTCTCCGACAGCGCGATGAACGCTGCCCTCAGCACGGGGCACCCGGTTTTATTAGACTGGAACTGCCATCGACGTGCATTGGCATTACAGTATTTTGTACCACAAACCCCTTAACCCAAAGGGTGATTGGGATCACGCGGGCGACTGTGCCCCCGACCGGTTGGGGCCGTCCGTCGTGTAGAATAGCGGTTTGTCTATGGATCTCTCAGCCATCCAGCAAGCCTTGCGTGAGCGCAACATGGACGCTTGGCTCTTCTACGACCATCACCACCGCGATCCGATCGCCTACCGCGTGCTCGGGCTGCCCGATGGACTGATGGTGACCCGCCGCTGGTTCTATGTGATCCCGGCGAAGGGCGATCCGGTGAAGCTGGTTCACAAAATCGAGGCCGGGCATCTGGACACCTTACCGGGCGCCAAGCGCCAGTACGCCGGATGGCAGGAGCTGTTCGATAGCCTGAAAACGCTGCTTGCCGGCTACCGCGATATCGCGATGCAGTATTCCCCCAACAACCTGGTGTTTACGGTTTCGCTGGTGGACGCCGGGACGGTGGACCTGATCCGCGGCCTGGGCAAGAACGTGGTCAGCTCACAGGACCTGATCGCGCAGTTCGAAGCGACCCTGAACGCCGACCAGATCAAAACCCATTTTGCCGCCCGCGACGTCATTGATTCCGTTACGGCCGCTGCGTTTCAGGAGATCGGCCGGCGTGTGCGCAATGGTGGCACGCACGAACACGAGATCCAGCAGTTTTTTATGGAAGCGTTCCAGCGCGAGAACATGGTGACCGACGATCCGCCCATCGTGGCCGTGAACGCGAACAGTGGGAACCCGCACTACGAGCCCGGCGCAGGTCATCCGGTGCCGATTCGCGAAGGCGATCTGGTGCTGCTGGATGTCTGGGCCAAGAAGAATACGCCGGGGGCGGTGTACTACGACATCACCTGGACTGGATTTGTGGGCAAGACTCCTTCCGACCGCCATCGCGAGATTTTCAAGATTGTTTCCGAGGCACGCGACCTCGGCGTGAAGACTGTGCAGGATGCGATTTCGGCCGGCAAGTCGATCGCGGGCTGGGAAGTGGACCGCGCCGTGCGCGGGCATATCAAGAAGGCTGGGTACGGCGAATATTTCATTCACCGCACCGGTCATTCGATCGGGACCGACGTGCACGCCAACGGCGCCAACATGGATGATCTCGAGATCCATGACGAACGCCGGATCCTTCCCAATTCACTTTTTTCGATTGAACCCGGCATCTATCTGCCGGAGTTCGGTGTGCGCCTGGAAGTCAATGTGCTGGTCCGGCCCGGAAGCGCCGAGGTCACTGGTAAAATTCAACGCGAGCTCGTGACGATCTGAATGGCCAATTCCCCGACAGACAAAGCAAGAACCGAAGCTATGCCGCCCGCTCCGCCGATGACCACCATGGCGGTCGTCGCCCCGCTGGTGGGATGGCTGATCCCCGGCGCTGGACACATCCTGCTGAAGCGCTATGGGCGCGGCATTCTGCTCATGGCATCGGTCGTCGGCATGTTTCTGATCGGCCTCGGGATGGATGGGCACATCTACCGGCCGAATGGTGGGGACATTCTTGACATTCTGGGATTCGTGGGCGATGTGGGCGCAGGTAGCCTCTACTTCCTGACGCGCATCATGGACTGGGGCCACGGATTGATTGCGCACGCAACCGCCGACTACGGCACGAAGTTCCTGATCGTGGCGGGGCTACTGAACTTTATCGCGGCGGCCGACGCCCACCACATCGCGCTGGGGAAGAAACCGTGACCATCACACTGTCCCACTTCAGTGCTGCCGTCCTGTTCGCGCTGTTTGCGTCCGTCGTCTTCGGCATTACCCAACGCAATACGATGATGGAACAGGTCCGGTACGGCCTCTACTGCTTCGCCATGTTTGTCGGCGGAGTGATTGTGGCCGGATGGGTCATGTGGATGTTGAGGAGATAGCGGTTTCCAGTTTCTGGTTGCTCGTTTCTGGTCACACCTCTCGTTCCTGGTCTCGGTTCCCACACAAGCAGATCCTGTCGCGACCGTTCCTACTTCAGGTTCACCGATTCCTTCAGGGGTAGACTCCGCGACGAGGGTCCTGCCATCAAGGTGTAGTCCCCCGGTATCAGTTCCCACGCATGCCGGCTCGCGTTAAAGACGGAAAGATATAGCGGGTCGATCTCCACGGTCACGTCCTTACTTTCGCCCGGATTCAGTTTGATCTTGCTCCAGCCCACCAGTCGCTTCGGCGGTTCGCCGGTGCTGGCGGGCAGGGCGGCATACACCTGCGCGATCTCCGCTCCCGCGCGAGTCCCCGTATTCGCGATCGTGAAGCTCACGCGAACATTTTTTCCGGGCGCCACTTTAAGATTGGAGTAGCTGTAGGTCGTGTAGGAGAGGCCGTAGCCGAACGGGAACAACACATCCTTCTTTTCCGCGTCGTACCACTTGTATCCAACCTTCAACCCCTCGTCATATTTGATCTGAAACGCCGGCAGGCCAGCCGCGATGTTCTTCCAGCCCTCGGAGTCGCCGTCCTTGGTCGTCGATTCCACCGGCGGCTTGGTGACAGTCAAATGCGGCAGATCCGCGTCGCTTTTCGGAAAGGTGATGGGCAGCTTTGCGCTCGGGTTCACGTCGCCGAAGAGCAAGTTGGCGACCGCATCGGCGCCCCGGCTGCCCGGATACCATGCTTCCAGGATGCCGTTCACCTGATCCACCCACGGCATGGTGACGGGACTTCCATTCTCCAGCACCACGATGGTATGCGGGTTTGCCGCCGCGACCTTGGCGATCAAATCATCCTGATGATCGGGAAGCGAAAGGCTGTCGAGGTCCATTCCTTCGCTCTCCCACTGCGAGGCGAACACGATGGCGACATCAGCAGTTTTCGCCAGAGCGGCCGCGGAAGCAGGGTCCGCACCTGGGTCGTATTGAACGTTCGCTCGCGGAGCCTTTGCCCGGATCGCCTTCAGGGGAGAAGTTGGAAACCATACGTGTGCCTGCCAGGTGGTGTTGCCCTTTCCGGGCGGCATGATCGCATTTCCTCCCGGGGGATCAACCTGGGCCGACCCGCCGCCCGAAATCATTCCGACATCGGAGTGCGCGCCGATCACCGCGATGCTATTGAGTTTGGAAGCATCGAGCGGGAGTTGCCCTTGTTCGTTCCTGAGCAGCACGATGCTCTGTTCCGCCAATTTCTGGGCGACCTCGAAACCGCCCATGACGTCAACCACACTCTTGACTGGCGGATCGTCAATCACGCCGCTGGCAAACATGGATCGCAGGATGCGGTGGACATGGTCGTCCAGTTCCGTCACCGGCACTTTGCCTGACTTCACAGCTTTCTTGAAGGCCTCGCCGTAGAAAATTTCACCCGGCTGCTCGTGGTCCAGACCGGCCGTGGAAGCCTTGGCCGTGCTGTGCGCTCCCTGCCAATCGGAGAGGACGAAGCCCTTGAAATTCCAGTCTTTCTTCAGGACGTCCGTCAGCAGGTATTTGTTTTCACAGGCATAGTCGCCGTTCACCCGGTTGTAGGAACACATCACGGCCGCGATATCACCCTCGCGCACGCCGATCTCGAAGGCCAGCAGGTCGCTCTCGCGCATCGAGCGCTCGTCAACATTCACGTTGACCGCGTTGCGCCCGTTCTCCTGATCGTTCAATGCGTAGTGCTTGATGTCGCCAATCACGTGCCCGGCTTTTTCGGCCTTCATCACGGAGGCGACCAGTTTGCCGGCCAGAATCGGGTCCTCGCCGAGGTATTCGAAGGTGCGGCCGTTACGCGGTTCGCGCGTCAGATTCACGCCTCCACCCAGCGACATGTTGTAGCCCTGGGCCCTCAACTCCCGCGCAATCAGGGCCCCATACTCATACGCTCCATCCAGGTCCCAACTCGCGGCGCTGGCCAGATTGTTCGGAAGGGCGGTGGAATAACGGCCGTTTTCGCCGCTATTTCTCACTCCGTACGCTGCGTCTGACATCTGAATTGCCGGAATCCCCAGCCGTGGAGTCGCCACCACGTATCCGGCTCCGCCGTTGGACTTTTCGGCCAGTGGGCTGACCGGGCCAAGGCCGGCCATTCCCGTTCCGTGAAGAAGCGAAATCTTCTCATCGAGCGTCATCTGCTTCAGTACCAGCGTTGCACGCTCATCGGGCGAAAGGTTCGGGTTCATCCACGGCAGTTTGTTCCCACCGCCGGATTGGGCGGCGGCCGGCAACAGGGCAACACTGAGGATTACGACGCTGAGTTTTACCAGGCTGGTTTGAAGGACGCGAGCGCGCAGGTGCATGGGTCTTCCTTTTGATGGACTAAAGATGACAGCTAAAGAAATCCAATCTTACTACCAGAGAGTCCATTGTGAATGTGAGCAGATAGGGTCACCCTTCCCACACAAACGCGTCGAAGACGCGGATGGAGTCGAACCCGAGGCGCTTGTAGAGGGTGATGGCGCGCGCATTCGCTTCGGTGACCGTCAGCGAGATGGAATTGAACCGGCGGTCCCGCAGATTTTTCGCGGTGGCCGCCATCAGGGTTTCTCCCAGGCCCGCCGACCGGTACTCGGGAAGCATGCAGATCTGGGTGATGTGCCCCACGTCGGGGCGCACCTGCGAACAGAGGATCAGGCCGACCAGGGTGTGGCTGCGCCGTTGAAATACCAGGAAAGATGCTTGCGGGTCGAACGTGCCGCATCCGGGGAAACGCACGATGTTGTTCAGGAAACGCAAAGAGCCGCTGAGGGTGCGGTACTGATCGTTGATTTCGGCATCCACGTGGCCGCGATAGGCGGCAGTAATCACGGCGGCAGCTGCCTGGTACTCCTGTTCGGACCAGGGCCGGATCTCGAATTCCGGCTTGAGGGCGGGACCTCCCGGCGCCGGCTTACGGATGTCCTGGGTCATGAAGACCCGCGGGTGCCGGCTGAATCCCTGCTGAAGGAAGGGCTGGGCCACCTCTCCGGTTGCGTGCGCCAACAATTGCGCTTCGACCCGGTGGATACCCGGAGACTGTTGCAGAGTCTCAATCACATGGGTCAGCAGGCGCTCTTCCACCTGGTGGCGGTCCGGTGTGCGGCCTCCGTCGCGGACGAACAAATCGCCGATGACTCCCTTGCTTTGCTCATAAACGAAAAACGAATAGCCGAAAATGCTGCCCCGCTCAATCGCCGCGTATCCGGGCAGGATCTTGGCGTCCATGTAGCGCAGGATCATCTCCGCCGAGCCCGAGTAATCCCACGCCAGCAGCCGCGCCCAGGCGGCGACCTCATCCTCCAGCAAGGGGCGAAGGTCGGCGGAAGAAAAATGCCTGAGATCGAGGATTTCCAAGGGGCTCCTGGCGGAATTTCGGAGATGCCAATCGCAGTCTAGCAAAATTACGGCTCGTAGCTCTTGGCTTTCAGGGATGTGCTATCGGCGTTGGAGCTACCCAGTAGACGTCCAGCTTTTGAGCGGGGACGGTGGTCAGGCGCGAGACTTTGCGGGCGGGCAGAAAGCCGGATAACTGTCCGGCCGTATTGCGCGCGGCAATGAGCACGTGGCCTTCCTGTGGTACCTGTCCAAGCTCGTAACGCTGCACGCCGTGGTTCAGATAGAACTCCAGGCCGTACTCCTGCACGCGATTGGCGTGATACACCGCGATCGGTACCGCTTCCTGGGAAAAGCTCTGGATGGTTTCGGCAATGGGACGGGCCGAAAGTGTGGCATCCACCATGGGCGAGGCCAGCCGCAGGATCGCACCGACCCCAACCACGATGGGAACCATAGTCGCAAACCGCAGCCAGCGCAGGCCGGTTCGTGAAAGTAGCACCCCAGCGATCCCGAAAGCCACCACAGAGGCGACTGCCCCGGCGAGGTAACTACCGGTTACCCATGCCAGGCGGTGATTCAGAACTATGCCGGGCGCCGACAGCGCGCCGAAAACCACTCCGCCGCAAAGCGCGGCATGCAGCCCCGCCAGCCAGGGTGAAATCTTCGATTCTCGCTCTTTCCTGACGGCCAGGTAATCCGACACAAGCAGGGCTCCGGCCGGGATCGCCGGCAGAATGTATCCCGGCAACTTGGAGTGTGAAGCGCTGAAGAAAAGCACCGGCACCAGCAACCAGATCAGCAAAAACAGCTGCCATGAATCCTCGTCGCTCGAAAACGCGTTCTTGCCTTCCGACCAGACGAGCCGCAGGCGTTCCGCTATCGCCGCGACCGCCCACACCGTCCACGGCATCAGGCTCAGCAGGAGCACAGGAAGGTAGAACCAGAACGGCTGGCGATGATGGTAGAGGTCCTGGCCGAAGCGGGCGAGATTGTGCTCAAGGATAAACGTGCGAAAGAACTCGGGATTGCGAAGCTGGACCGCGACATACCACGGCATAGCCACCACGAGGAACAGCAGGATGCCGGGAATCCAGAGAGTCCTCAAAAGGATGCGCCAGTCCCGCTTCAGCGCTGCAAAGATCAACAGAATGACGCCGGCCAGAAACGGGGCGACCGGACCTTTCGCCAGGGTCCCAAGCGCAACGAAAACGTAAAACGCAGCAAGATACGCGCGCGCGCGGCTTTCGTACCATGCGTACCAGGCCAGCATGGCGATGGCGAACATGGCGGCCAAGGGCATGTCGGTGGCGGCGGCGCGAGCGAAACCGATGGTGCCGGCGCAACCGGCGGCGATCAGCGCGCCATCAATTTCTGAGCCGGGACGGAATCGCCGCAGAAACAGATACACGAAGGCGATCATCAGGGCGGCGTCGAAGGCGGCGGGCATCCGCGCTGCACGATCGTTCACGCCAAAAACAGAGAACGACAGCATGGCCTGCCAGTAATAAAGAGGCGGCTTCTCCAGCCACGGTTTTCCCTGGAGCGTGGGAGTAACCCAATCGCGGCGATCGAGCATTTCACGCGCCACCTGCGCGTAGCGGGGCTCATCGGCGCCGAGCAATCCAAAAGCGCCGAGACCATAAAAGAACAGGAACCCGCAGCAAGCCACCAGCAGCAGCACGTCGGTGCGGGTTCGCATGTTCATAGGCACATGTTCAAAGAGAAAATAGGTCAGGCTTGCCGCGGCCGCACCAGCGCCCAAACGCTGATCACGGCCCAGGTAGCTTCGAGCACGACGAAACCGAGTTGAAAGGGATGGAACGCAATCCAGGCCAAAATCGCCGATCCGACCGCATTCAGGACGTTGTATGCGGTCCGCCGCGAGTTCATCCATCCCAATTGATGGCCCACGTAAGCGACCAGGATCAGCATGGCGCCCGCGAAAGACACGAGTTGCCGGCCGAGATCGATGCTCATCCCGCTGTCACTCCGCGTTCACCGCAGCCCTTTCCGCGCGCAGTCGCTCGATCACCTGGGCCACCGCGGCGGAAAGTGGTCCCTCAAGCGAACAGCCGCTCGCGCACTTGTGCCCGCCGCCGCCAAAGTGTTCGGCCACAGTCGAGACATTGACTTCGCTTTTGCTGCGCAGGCTCACCCGCCAGCGCTGGTCCGGCAGTTCGCGGAAGAAGATTGCCACCTGCACGTCTCCGATGGAAAGAGCATAGTTCACCAGGCCCTCGCAGTCTTCTTCGCGCGCGCCGAACCGTTCCATCTGCTCCTGCGTCACCCAGATCCAGGCGAGCGGCCCTTCACGGTGCAGGTTGGAAAGGGCGGCCCCCAGCAGGCGCAGTTTGGCCGTGGAGTGCCCGAAGTAGATGTGGCGCGCGCAACGGGCAGGATCGGCCCCGGCAAGCACGAGTTCCCGTGCCAGCGCGAACGTATGCTCGTTGACCCCCTCGAACATGAACGAACCGGTATCGGTCATCAGGGCGGTATAGAGGCACGTGGCGATATCCGGATCGATGGGAACGCCTGCCAGTCGGGCCATGCGATAGACCAGTTCAGCGGTGGCCATCGCGCTGGAATCAATCCAGTTCACGTGGGCGAAATTGCGGGCACTGACGTGATGGTCAATGCTGATCAGGAAACGGTCTTCCAGTCCCCCCAGCAGCGTCCGCTTGATGCTGTCGCATTCCAGCACGATAGCCGCATCGCTGGGCGGAGCGAGGTCGGCCTGGATGACGCGATCGGCAAAGGGGAGGCTCTGATAGATGCGCGGCACTCCGTCGTGCATGACGACGTCCGCCAGTTTGCCCATGCGGCGCAGGATCTGGCCACACGCCAGTGCCGACCCGATGGCGTCTCCGTCGGGCCTGGCGTGGGAGGTCACCACAAAGTGGCGGCGTCCGCGGATTTCCTGCAACACCCGGTCCAGCATAAAAATAGCTGTCAGCCGTCAGCCTTCAACTTTCAGGTAAACCAGAAAACTTGCGGCTGGCTGCCGGCACTTCAAGGCTCCTTCTTGCGGCGTTTCTTCGCGCGTCCCAGAAGTTCGTCCACCCGGCTCTCTAACTGTTGAGAACGGTCCACCTGGAAAATAAGTTCCGGAGGGCGCCGGAGACCTAACCGCTCCGCGATTTCGTGCCGGACGTAGTTCTTCGCCGCCTGGAGTCCTTCGAGGGTGCGCTCGGCTTCGCTGTCATCCCCTTGCACGTTGACCATAACCCGCGCCGACCGGGAGTCGTCCGCCATCAGCACGGCGGAGACGCTCGCCAGTCCGATGCGGGGGTCTGCCAATTCGCCCTCGAGGATGGTTTCGATCTCCTCGCGGATCGCCCCGCTCAGCCGTTGCCGGTGATACTTCACACCACGACGTTCCAATCACCACCTCGAAGGAAGGAAAACCGATGAGAATATCAGAAAAGAGGCGTCAGGTCTCAGCGGGCAGGTCACGGGTGACAGGTGACAGGTCCCAGGTGACAAGAAAAGGCTGGCACCGAGAGATCTTCCTGAGACCTGAGACCTGACACCTGACACCGTGACCTATCTAGAGGAATTCCACAAACGAGTCCGTGACCTCGGCGCCGGCATTGTTGGCAATGCGGGTCGCGGCCCGTTCAACGTTTTTCATGAGGCCGTCGAGGTAATCGCGCGAGTGGGAGACGCTGACCACGCCGATCGTGGCCAGGTTCCAGAGATTCGAGGGATCGAGTTCCGCGACCGAGATGTTGAAAGATGCACGCAGCCGGTCTTTCAGGCTGCGGACGACCTGGCGCTTGTCCTTGAGAGACTGGGCCGCTTCAATGCGAATTTCGAGTGTGAGGAAGGCGAGCATGAGAACCAGTGGTCGGTGGGCAGTGGTTAGTGGTCAGCGGTCAGTTGAGGCCCATCAATCCCTGTATCGCTCAAACTAGCCACTAATCACTCACCACTACCCACTAAATCGGCTTACTCCCCTTGAACAGCCAGATCAAATCAATAATCAGGATAATCACCACCATCAGTTCCAGCACAAACGCGCGGCTCTGATGGAACTGGTCCACCATGAAGCGGTAGAGTTCTTCGGCGGTGTGGACCTTCTGATTGACCAGGTCTTTGTAGTCGGTGACGCCGATTTTTGACGCAGCGACTTTGTATAAGCGCGCGGCAAACATGTCGCTCAGGAACTTGATGGCGTTGTCGGCGCGCTCGGTCAGTTCGTCCACGTCGAGCAGGACAGTGTGCAGGCGGGTAGCGCGCCTTGCGTTGCGCCAGCGGGCCAGAATGCCGGTCGATCCGTGGTCCAGGAAGTCATAGACGCTTTGCAACTCACGCGTCAGCAACTCGTCGTAGTGGCGGAATTCGAGCAGCTGCGAGTTGGCATACTCAAGCAACTGAATGACGGTTTCCGCGCCGGCAGCGGTGTCGTAGAGGAACGCCCCGTTCCAGCCAATCACGGCGAGGTCATTGGGGTAGTACGAAATCTGGGACTGCAGGATCTCCTGGCGCTCACCGTCGGAAAGCGGCACGGTTTCGCCGCGCACGATCTGGGCGATGCGCCCGCCCTGCGATGTCAGCAGCTCCGAAGCCGACGGGGTTCCGGCAATTTCGCGCACATGGAAGACGAAGTAGTCTTCGTGCAGCCACTCCTCATAGAGCTTGACCAGCGCGGGACGGGCACGCTCGATCTTCTGCCGGACGATTTTCTGGGCGAAGCTGGTGAAGTCGGTGTCCCACACCCAGCGGCTGGCCAGGCGCACCAGCGTGTCCCAGTCACCCGAAAACGGCAGTTCAAACACCACGCTCAGGACGCCGTAGTCGTAATACTTGATCTGGGTATCCAGACGCTCGCCACTTTCCAGCACCAGCGGTTCCACCCGCTCGACCACAGGCGGCCGCTGGTAGCGGACATACCCGGGGGCAGGGTGCTTGAAGCTGGCCTCCTGGCGGCGGGCGCCAAAGATGTCGCGCAGGGCGTCAAGGTTGATCTCCTCGCAGACGTCGAACTGAATGAGGACCAGGACCGAGCCCTGGAGTGTTTTGTCTACAGTCGTGGTGGGGGCTGACTCGGTGAGCGTCGGGTTGAGGATGGAGGTGCGTTCGGATTCCATGGGATTTCAGCTTTCTTCCGGACGGGTGGCGAACTATCACGACGAGCCCAGGAACGACGCAAGCGGCTCAGAGGCCAGTCGAACGGGCAAAGATACCTCTGTATTTTCCCAGAAAGCAGGAGATAAAGGCAGGGGCTGGATAAGTCTATATTTATCAATGAATTGGCGGATTGCTCTGGGGTTAAGGGAGTGGGCTGGGAGCCCTCTCGCCAGCCGGGGGGCGGCGCGCTACGCGCTTAGCGCTTCCTGGCCAGTGTCCAGAGAAGGGCGGCACCGGCTGCCATGCCAGCCATGACGAGTCCCGTGCGCTTCATCGACTGCTGGATGGCGGCTTGGTGGGGACGAACCCACGCGTCCTCGGGGTAGTGTTTCGGAACTTCGCCAAACAGAGGTGCGCCGTCCGGAGTTTCGGTCGCTTCGCCCATGGCCATTTGGAGGACTTCGGCGAGGTGCAGCGCCTGCCGATCGGTTTCCTGGGCGATCTGTTCGCGGCAACTGAAGCCGTCGGCGACGATCAGCCAGTCGGTTGGGGCTTGGCGGACGGCGGGCAGCAGTTCGAGTTCGCCGATGGCTTTTGAAACGTCGTACTTGTCGTTTTCGAAGCCGAAGGCCCCGGCCATGCCGCAGCATCCAGGGGCGGGTGCGGTGAACTCGATACCCAGGCGGCGCAAGACGGCCTCTTCGGCGGTCATCTTCATGATCGCCTTGTGGTGACAGTGGCCGTGGACGAGGGCCTTCCGCGCCAATTGCGGTAGCCGCAAATCCTGTGCGTACTTTTCCAGAAACTCGCTCAGCAGAAACACTTGCTTCGAGAGAGCATGGGCGCGCTCATCTTTCGGGAAGAGGTTTGTGAGCTCGTCACGGAACACGGCGGCACAACTGGGCTCGAGGACGACGATCGGCGTGCCCGCTTCGATCTCGGGGAGAAGTTCGTCCATGATTTCCAGGAGCAGGCTCTTGGCGCGGTCCAGCATGCCGATGTCGTAGAGCGGGCGTCCACAGCACAGGTGGGCGCGCGGGACAGTGATGTCGAAACCGGCGGCTTCCAGCACCTCGACCGCAGCCTTGGCCGTATCTGGCAGGAAGTAGTTGTTGAAAGTGTCGGCCCAGAGGAGAACGGGTCCGCGGGTGGAGGTGACGCGCACCGGCGCGCCGAATTCGTTGTGGATCGCGGACGGGCGCGGGCCTGCCCTGAGCCTGTCGAATGGGCGCCTGTCTCCACGCGGATCGTGGCGCTCCTGCCACCACGCTTTGAATGTTTGCGGCGCAAAGGCCGGAATGCGGCGCTGGGCAGGGATTCCGGCGATCTGCTTTGCCAAGTCGCGCAGGACGGGAAGCTGCGTGGTCAGGTTCGCCAGGCCGGGAACGTGCGATGCGGCGCGCGCCCACAGATCGATATTGGCGAAGGCCAGCGCGTTCAGCGGACGGCGGTTCGTTTCGTAGTAGTGCGAGAGAAACTCTGCCTTGTAGGTAGCGACGTCCACCCCGGTTGGACAATCGCTCTTGCAGCCCTTGCAAGCCAGGCACAGATCGAGCGACTTCTTGATCGCTTCGTTCTGCCAGCGGTCTTTGATGACTTCGCCCTGGGTCATCTCCCAGACCAGGTGAGCCCGGCCGCGAGTCGAGTGCTCTTCCTCGCGCGTGACGCGAAAACTTGGGCACATCACGCCGCCTTCGTAGCGTCGGCAGCGGCCGACTCCAATGCAGCGCATGGTGGCGCCGGCCAGGCTGCCGTGGTCGTCGGGAAACTTGAAGTGCGTCTCCGGCTGCCACGGGTCGTAGTTGGCGCCGAAGCGGAGGTTTTCATCCAGCCGGTAAGGCTCGATCACCTTGCCCGGATTCATCTTCCAGTCCGGATCCCACAGCGTCTTGAACTCGCGGAAGGCCTGCATCAGTTCCGGTCCGAACATCTTGGGCAGAAGCTCGGCCCGGGACTGGCCGTCTCCATGTTCGCCGGAAAGCGAACCTCCATAGCCCACCACGAGGTCAGCCGCTTCTTCCATGAACTGGCGAAACTTGCGGATCCCTTCCGCGGATTCAAGGTCGTAGTCCATGCGCGTGTGCACGCAGGCATGGCCGAAGTGTCCGTAGAATGCGCCGTCGTACTGATGGGCATACATCAGCTTGCGCAGGTCGCGCAGGTAGGCGCCGAGTTTTTCCGGGGCAACTGCGGAATCCTCGAAGCCCTCCCAGCGTGGAGGCTCTCCCGGAACGTGCGACGTTGCGCCCAGGCTCGACTCGCGTACTTCCCAGATGCGACGGGCCTGGCGCGGATCGGTGATCAGGCGCATATGGGGCGGAACGGCGACGCGATCAAGAGCCTGCATCAGGCGGTGGGCCTGAGCTTCGGCATCGGCGGCGGTGTCCGCGCCAAACTCCACCAGCAGCCACCCATTGCCTTCAGGCAGGAGCGAGAGGCCCTCAGGGTTCAATCCCATGCGGCGGCTGGCGTTGACGATCATGTCGTCGAAGCCTTCCAGTCCGATGGGCCGATGCTCCATGATCTGCGGCACGTGATCGGCACACAGGTAAATGTCGGGCCAGCCGATGACGAGCAGCACGCGCTGCTGCGGGCTTTCCACCAGGCGGCAGGTCGCTTCAAGAACGGTGGCGCAGGTTCCTTCCGAGCCCACCAGTGCGCGGGCCACATGGAAGCCGCCTTCGGGAAGCAGGTGGTTCAGGTTGTATCCCGAAACGCGGCGCGGAATGTTCGGGAACTGGCGCCGGACGTAGTCACCGCAGCGGTCGGCGATGGACTTCAAGCCCGAGTAGATTTCGGCGCGGCGGCCGCCTTCGCCAACGATGCGGCTGAAGTCTTCTTCGCTGGTGGCGCCGACGTGCATGCGATGGCCGTCGTAGGTGAGGATTTCAATCGACTCGATGTTGTCGTCCGTCTTGCCGGCCATGATCGAGTGCACGCCGCAGGAGTTGTTGCCGATCATGCCGCCGAGCGTGCAGCGGTCGTGAGTCGCGGGATCAGGGGCGAAGGTGAGTTGATGCTTCTCGGCCTCAGCACGCAAGTGATCGAGGATCACGCCCGGCTGAACGCGCGCAATGCGGCGGGCGGGGTCGATTTCGAGAATCCGCGCCATGTACTTTGAGAAGTCGAGGACGACGGCAACATTGCAGCACTGCCCGGCAAGCGAGGTTCCGCCGCCGCGAGCGAGCAGCGGGGCGTGATGTTCTCGGCAGAGCGCGACTGCGGCGAGAACATCCTCGGTGTCACGCGGGACGACGATGCCGATCGGGACCTGGCGGTAGTTCGAGCCATCGGTGGCGTAGAGCGCGCGGCTGCCGGAGTCGAAGCGGACTTCGCCGCGAAGGTGGCGGCGGAGCGCAGCTTCAAGGGCAGCGGCGTCCACGGGCAAGGAGCGCGTACTCAACGCGCGGGCGGAGACATCATAGTGAGTGGAGGTCGAGTCGGGCATTGGTCAGAAACATCTTCGAGGATGAGGGGCGTGGCGCGCAAGGGGCGTTTGGCGATTACTTCCTGGACATGCCGATCCGGGTCCTGAGCGTTGTCATGCTGAGCGAGGACGGAGCTTCGCGTTTAGCGAAGCTCCGCCGCAGTCGAAGTACCCCTACCTTCTGAGCAGGAATCTGCGGGATCGCGGGCGCGCCAAGGTTGAATCGCTGGAATGCCGTGCGGGTTCTAGCGCAGATAAGCTGGGTAGGGATCCTTCGACTCCGCAACACCATGCGCTGTCGCGTATGGTGTTACTACGCTCAGGATGACTGTGTTAAAACCCTATCGCCAGGCCCGCGTCAGGTAATCGGCCATCGACAAGACCAGCAGGATGGCCAGGAAGAAGAAGCCCGAGATGACCACCGCGGCGGTCATCTTTTCGCTGGCCCCTTTGACGTGCATGAAGAACAGCACGACCAGCGTGGCTTTGATGGTGGCGATCAGCAGGGCAATCACGGGGTTGAAAGGGCCGAGATTCACGAACGCGGCACCCACCGTGACGGCGGTCAACACCAACAGGCTGATGCCGAGGGCAACGTAAAATCCGCGGGATGTAGCGTGTTCTGACATGGCAGTTCTCAGTTCCCGGTTCTCAGTTCTCAGCGATCGAACTCAGTAATCAAACTCCAACACTTGTTCTCGATGCCAGCCCTCACGAGTGACGGCTGATCAAATACAGCAAAGGAAACAGATAAATCCAGATGATGTCCACCAAATGCCAGTACAGGCCGGCATTTTCTATGGGCGTGTAGTATCCGGGCGAGTAGTGGCCCTTCCAGGCGAACACCGTCAGAACGGTAAACAGGCCGCATCCAATGATCATGTGGAGCGCGTGCATCCCGGTCATGACGAAGTAGATGGAGAAAAAGAGCTGGGCGTGTTGAGCGTCGACGGGGATCTTCTTGCCGTTGTCATCGAAAGTATCGGTGAACTGGAAGGTGGGACCCGGCACGTGATGCTTCTCGAATTTTTCGCGGTACTCCACGCCCTTTACACCCAAAAAGGTCAATCCCAGCAGCACGGTGATGACCAGGTAGCTCACCAACTGCTTGCGCTTTCCATCCTGCGCCGCTCTCACCGCCAGCACGACAGTCAAACTACTGATCAGCAGGACCGCCGTATTGAAGGCGCCCATACCGATGCTCAACTGTTGGCTTCCGGCAGCGAACGCATTGAAATATTTCGTGCGGTACACCAGGTAGGCGCAGAACATGCCGCCGAAGAACATGATTTCCGTCACCAGGAACAGCCACATGCCGAGCGAGGCGGCGTTCTTCTGCTGCTCCATGTCGGCGAAGTGGTGGCGCAGTTGCGGACTGGCGACGGCGGTGTCCACTGCGGTGGCGTGACTATCGGCCAACGGGAACCTCCTGCGGCTTGGCGTCAATCTCGTCGTAGTTGTAGGCTTCCCAGGTCACGACGGGGGTCTCGTCAAAATTGAACGTGGTTGGCGGAGACGCTGCCTTCCACTCGAGTCCGGCGGCATTCCACGGATTCGCTTCCGCGATCGGCCCGTAGCGCAACGACCACAGGAAGTAAATCATCGGCAGCAGGTAGCCCACGGCGAGCACGCTGGCGCCGGCCGTCGAGAGTACGTTCAGCACCTGGAACTCGTGCGGATACTGCCAGTAGCGGCGCGGCATCCCGACATACCCAAGAATGAATTGGGGGAAGAACGTCAGGTTGAAGCCGACAAAGACGAACAGCGCCGAGAGCTTGGCCCATGCTTCTGGATACATGCGGCCGCTGATCTTGGGCCACCAGAAATGCATGCCTCCCAGAAATCCCATCAGCACACCGCCCACCATGACGTAGTGGAAGTGGGCGACGACAAAATACGTGTCGGTGACGTGAACGTCAATGCCAAGCGTGGCCAGGAACAGTCCGGTCAATCCGCCAATGGTGAACAGCCCGATGAAACCGAAGGCGTAAAGCATCGGCGTCGCATAGGAGATCGAACCCCGGTAGAGAGTGGCCGTCCAGTTGAAGACCTTGACGGCGGAGGGTACGCCCACCGAGAAGCTCAGGAAGGAAAACACCATCGCGGCGTAGAGCGACATCCCGGAAACGAACATGTGGTGCGCCCAGACCAGAAAACCAAAGACGGCCAGAGCGATGCTGGAAAGCGCCACGAAGTTATAGCCAAAGATGCGCTTGCGCGCGAAGCAGGCGATCAGTTCGCTGATCACGCCCATCGACGGCAGGATCATGATGTAGACCGCCGGATGGGAGTAGAACCAGAACAGATGCTGGAACAGCAGCGGATCTCCGCCGAGTTTCGGATCGAAGATGCCCAGGTGGAGCGTTCGCTCGGCGGCTACCAGGATGATGGTAATGGCCACCACCGGCGTGCCCAGAATCATGATGACGCTGGTCGCGTAATTTGCCCAGATAAACAAGGGGAGACGGTTCCAGGTCAGGCCCGGGGCGCGCATGCGGTGGATCGTGACAATGAAATTCAGCCCCGTGAAAATAGACGAGAATCCGGCAATGAAAACCGCCAGTCCCGCCTCAATCACATTGGTATTACTGGCGGAGGTGCTGAACGGGGGATAGAATGTCCAACCGGTATCCACGCCGCCGACCAGCATGCAGTGCAGAAAGAGCACGCCCGCGATGATGTAGAGATACCAGCTCAGCAGATTGATGCGAGGGAAGGCAAGATCCTTGGCGCCGATCATGAGCGGGACCAGAAAATTTCCCAGCACCGCGGGCACCACCGGGATCAGGAAGAAGAACACCATGATGATGCCATGCATGGTGAACACCTTGTTGTAGGTGTCGGCGTGCATGAGATCGCCCTGCGGGGTCAGCAGCTCAAGCCGGATGAGCATGGCGAAAAAGCCGCCCAGGAAAAAGAAGAGCGTAATCGAGATCAGGTAAAGGATCGCGATGCGCTTGTGGTCGGTGGTCAGCAGCCAGGACTTGAGGCTGTACCCGTTGGTGAGATAGTTCGTCTTCGGGGACTGATTGGCCGGGATTGCTGCGCTCGCCATAACTATTGCACCTGCGTCGTCTGGGGTTGTCCGGCAGGAGCGGCGGGCTGATTTTGCGCACCGGCCGTGCCTGCGGGCGCCTGGCCTAACGACTTGACGTAAGCCACCAGCGCATTCAGTTGTTCGTCGCTCACCAGGCCCTGGAAGGTCGGCATGACGGGCTTAAAGCCATTCACAATCTTCGCGGTCGGGTTCAGGATCGACTCGCGCACATAATTCTCGTCCGCGATCACGGTGCGTCCGTCTTCGAGCAAGACCGGCTTGTTGTAAACCGCCGTCAGGTTCGGGCCGCGGCCCTGAATGTCAAAACGATGGCAGGTACTGCAGCCGAGCGACGCGAATAATTGCTTGCCGGCTTCGGGCAGCGGCGCCGACGGGCCACCCGCCATCCACTGCGCGTATTCCTTCGGTTCCATGACAATGATATTGCCGATCATTCCGGAGTGAGAGGTTCCGCAATACTCGGCGCAGAACAGGTGATAGGTTCCCGGCGTGGTTGCCTGGAACCACAAGGTCGTGTAGCGGCCGGGCAGAACGTCCTGCTTGATGCGAAATGCGGGGACGAAGAAGCTGTGGATCACGTCCTGCGACGTCATGATTAACTTGACGTTCTGGCCACTGGCAACGTGCAACTCGTTGATCTCGCGCTGGCCTTCCATGTGCTCGACCTTCCACATCCACTGCTTGGCGACCACGTAAACTTCGGTCGAGTTGTTGGGCGGCGTGCGCTCCTTGAAGTACAGGACCGCGCCCCATAGAAAGAAAGTCAACATCACGCCGAAAGGGATAATCGACCAGGTGATTTCGAGGAAGGTAGAACCCTCGATGTGGTGCGCCGGTTGGCCGACCCGGGTGCGGTACTTGATGGCCAGCACTGCCACCGCGGTGAAGATCAGGAGCGTCATCACCGCCGAGACAAGGACCAGGTAGATGTACAGGGCATCCACCTGCCATGCCATGGTCGAGGCCCGATCGGGCCACAAGGGTAAGAATTTCGACATATTACCTGGTTCGCCTCTGTTCCTTGTGAGCCCCGCGCGCATCGGCGCGGAACATGATGAACGCAAACGTGCCCAGAATCAGCATGGTCGCTACCCCTGCCAGCCGCAGCATGTTGCTGACGATCGCGCCATATTTCCCGGTCTTCGGATCGTAGTGGTAGCAGTACAGCAGCACCTGGTCGGCGACATTCCCGATCTTGTTTTGCGAAGCCTGCACCAGTCCCAGCCGCAGATCCTTGGGTGAAAACTCGACGCCGTAAAAATATTCGGCAACGTGCCGGTCGGGAGTCAGCAAAACGATGGCGGTGGCGTGGGCGTACTGATTCGTCTTGGTGTCGAACTGGTATTGGAAGCCGACCGCCTTGGTCAGGGCATTGATCTGGTCCGCCTTGCCGGTCAGAAAATGCCAGCCCTTGTCGGTTCCGGCGCGGCCATAACGCTTCATGATGTCGCGCTTCTTCTCGGCCGCCATGTCGGGCGTTTCGCGCGGGTCAAAACTGACGGTGACAACTTCGAACTCTTTCCCCAGATCGAAGGTCAGCGCTTTCAGCGACCCGACCAGGCCCTGCAGAACTTCGCCGCACAGCATCGGGCACTGGTAGTAGCCCAGGTTCAGGATGACGGGGCGTCCCTTGTGGAAGTAGTCGCCCAGCTTTACTGGATTGCCAAGCTCGTCGCGGAATTCCAGGTCGGCGGCAATTTCCGCGTTCAAATGTTGCTCGATACCGACGAATTCCAGCCCCGGCGGACGCTGGTTGACCGGTGGCGGCGCCATAATCCCGCCACTCATGGGACCGCGCATCCCCTGTGCCCAAAGCAGACTGGCGGAGAGCATCAATAGTGTAGCGAAGGCGATTGTTCTACAGCGCACAGCGTTTTCCTTTTCCGGGGTCTAAAGCCCTCGTCAATTCCGTCCTGTATGCGGCCCTGAAGGGCCGCTCTTCCACGACAGCCGGTGAGTCGCCGGCGCTTTCTAGTTCGTTGCCGCCAAACCCTTCGGAGCAGATGGCGCTTTGCCCGCCGGAGCATTTGCCCCGCCGTCTGGCCGTACCGGCAATCCGCGCTGCGCCGTCAACTGCATCGCGCGCTCGATCGGAATGCGCGCCACGCCGGCCTTTTCGTCGACCCAGCCGTAACTGTTGAGCTGCTTTTCCTGGTCAAGCAGGAATTTGTGCAACTGTTCGCGCTCGTTGTCTTCCAGCATGGGCGCGCCGTTATCTTTGAACGCTTTCTCAACGTCGGCGGTCGTGACCGCGCGGGAGGCGATTCTTCCGGATTCGTCCGTTTTCACCAGCGGACTCGCCGTGGTCATCTGCGCCTTCTCGTACTTGTCGAGGTACGTGTACATCCCGGTGATGATGAAATAGACGGCAACACCGGTAATGGCCAGTCCGATCATGAAGGCAAACAGGCCCCGAGGGCTCAGGTCTTCGTGCTCGAACTCGACTCCGTGGCCGTTGTGGCCGTGGTTCACGGTCTCATCACTCATGCGGGGACTCCCAAAGCCGAAGCGTCTGCGGCGCATAGACCGCCAGCAAGGGGCGCGATCTCAAATTGCGGAAGAAATAGGCCATCCACAGCCCGCCCATGCCCGCCAGGATTGCAAACAGCATCCAACTGACGTGAATGCTGGGGTGGGAGGCGGGTTCGATGTGCCACCAGATGTCCACCAGTCGCATGATGATCAGCCAGCAGGCGATCCAGACGAGTGTGTTGGTCTGGCGTTTCCACTGGCGCGACAGGAGCATCAGGAACGGGATGGCGAAGTGGAAGGCCGCCAGATAGACCGCGACAATGCCCCATCCATTGTTAATCCGCCGCAGGAACCAGGTGATTTCTTCCGGCAGGTTGCCGGCCCACATGATCAGCCACTGCGAGAAGTTGAAATAAGCCCAGACCATGACGAAGGCGAGCATGAACTTGCCATGATCGTGGACTTCGGTGGGCTTCAGGTACCCCGACATCGGTTTGCGTTTGCCCAGAATGTGCTCAATCACCACCACAAAACAAAACGCCACCAGCGCTTCTCCGGCGACGAAGATCAGCCCGTAGATGGTCGAAATCCAGCGCGCCTGCAGCGACATGACCCAGTCGATGATGGCGAAGGAAATGGTGAGCGAGTAGATCACCAGTCCGGGAGCGCTCAGGGCGCGGAAACGCAGCGTACTTTTGTCTTTTGCCTCGACGCTGTCCTGCGCGGTGGACCACCGGTTGAGCAGGAAGGCCATCCCGATCCACAGAACAAAGTAGAGAGCGGCGCGCGTCATTGTCCCGTTGAAATTGAGATACGAGTGCGCGATATCGGCCAGTTTGGGATCCTTCGCCAGTTCCTCGGGCCGCGCCCACGGATAGATCTTCGGCAGGTTCAGCAGGATGGGGATAAAGAGCACCGCCATCAGCGGCAGCGTCATCATCCCAGCTTCCAGGATGCGCCGGATCACCGTGCCCCAGGCTCCGCCGACCAGGTGATACATCATCAGGATCGCCATGCAACCCAGCGACAGACCCAGCCAGAATATGAAGACCGTGAGGTAGGCGGAGTAGAAATTCTCGGGTTGGGATGTTGCAAAGGCCGCCGCGACGGCGGCAACCGTGCCCACCAGGCCGATGAACATCGAGCGCGTCTGGATCGTCTCAGCCACGGGCGGCGCCATCAGTTCTGATTTATTCATGGTCGCCGTGGTCATTTGGGCTCCTCTTTGTTCTCGCCGGACGCCTCTTTGCCGGGCGGTTTTACTTCCGGCAGCGACGCACCCGTGCCGATGTCACGGAACTCGGGCGCGGGCGACGGAACTTTCTGCCCGGCGGGAATGTCGGCCGATGTGGCGCCCTGGCTCAATTGAAGCGCCCGGATGTAGGCCGCGATCGCCCAGCGGTCCCGCGGCGGAATTTGCGACGAGTAGTCCGGCATGATGCCGAAGCCATTGGTCATGACGTCGAAGAAATAGCCGGTCGGAACTTTGCGCAACCGTTCGATGTGATACGAGGGCGGGCGGCGCAGGCCACGGGTCGGGATAAAACCGTTGCCATCTCCAACGCGTCCATGGCAGGGCGCGCAGAAGATGTCGAAGCGCTCGCGTCCACGGGTTAGAACTTTTTCGGTTACCTCGAAGGGCAAGTAGTCGCCGTCGCCCGCGCCCACCTTGCCGGTATAGAAATAAGCGTCTTCCCGCAGATCGCCGCGAGCTACGGTGCCCTCCACCGGCAAGCGCGCCGAGCGGCCGTCGGCAAAGAAGTCGCTCTTCGACATGGTGCGGTTGTAGGGCTGGACATGCATGTCAATACGGCATCCTGCAGTCCCGCAGACCAGCGCCAGCACGGCCGGGAAAAGTTTTCGAAGGCTGCTCATAGATTAGCTTGGCACCTCCGAGACGGCGCGCGGGGCAAGGCCTTTGAGGAACTCGCGGGTGCGGGCACCGTCATATTTCGGGTCGGTCGAGAACACGACCAGGAAAAACTTGTTGTCCGAAGCCTTGGCGAACGCGGCCACGTTGAACACCGGGTGATACGGCTGCGGCAGTCCGTTCAGGGCCAGCATGCCGAA